>Ga0081455_10002698_pt1 | contig 20954 bp, 16 predicted proteins | sample TabmetS3T2R1_FD_70207 | JGI IMG/M metagenome (GOLD analysis project Ga0081455, IMG submission 70207) | Tabebuia heterophylla rhizosphere microbial communities from the University of Puerto Rico - S3T2R1 | ecosystem: Host-associated > Plants > Roots > Rhizosphere ...
CCGCCACGTCCGAGCCGAACCCCGCTTCCTCCACCATCGCAACGACCACGTACTTCGGATCACCCGCCGGCACCATCCCCGCGAACCACGACGTGTCCTGCTTGTCCAGGCTGATGAACGCCGTCCCCGTCTTGCCCGCCACAGGGTATTGGTCGAACGGGAACCCCGCGAAGGCTGTCTGGGCCGTGCCGTACCTCGGCACATCGGTGAGCGCACTCATGATGTAGTCGAGCTGGGCTTGGGTGTACGGGAGCGTCCGGTCGCAGTGACCTCCGACGTTCTTCACGGTGTCACCCTCGGCGTCCACGATCCGATCGACGACGTGAGGCCGGCACAGATGGCCGTCGTTCGCGAGTGCCGCATACGCCTGGGCAAGCTGCAGCGGCGTCACGTTCACGTACCCGGAGCCGATCATCGTGAGGATGTCCCCGCCCGGCGTCCACCCGTACGGGAAGATCGACTTCTGCTCCGGCTCTTGGGCCCAGGAAGCATCTGGGATCAGCCCCGACGACTCACCGGGAAGGTCGATCCCCGTCGGCGTCCCGAACCCCCACTGCCGGAGATCGCGCTGCAGCGGCTCGTTGTTCTCGCCCAGCTGATTCTGGATCCAGCGGTAGTAGAAGGCACCACCCCATTTGTAGAAGGAGGTATCGCACGAGATCCTCAGCAGATCGTGGATCGAGAAGTACCCCAATCCACTCGTCGACCAATTGTGGAACACGGTCTCCGACCGATCGCCGGGGTACGAATACTCGGCTGGGCAATCGTAGGAACTCCCGAGGGAAGCCACGCCCTCTTTCACAGCGGCGAGAGCCGTGAACGGCTTGAAGGTCGAGCCAGGGACGAAATCACCCTGGTAGGCACGGTCGAGGAGCGGTGCCATCTTGGCGGCATCTGGGCAGTGCTCGCAGTTCCCGAGGTAGCGGCTCTGCTCGTCCGTCAGTCCCTTGACGTACCACCGCGGATCGAACGACGGGTACGAGGCCATCGCCACGACACCACCCGTCTTCGGGTCGAGCACGACGACGGCCCCGCCAGGCGCCTGGAAGTACTTCTGGTGATCCTCGTCGTAAACGGTGCGGGCCCGATCGATGCCCTCCTTCAGCGACTCCTCGGCCGCCCGCTGGATGTCGCTGTCCATCGAGAGCACGAGGTCGTCACCGGCTGTGGGTTCCTTGTTCCCGAGACGGCGGATCGTCTCGCCATCAGAGTTCACGAGGAAGCGTTGAACCCCCGGCGTCCCCCGAAGGTACCTCTCGTACGTCAGCTCGAGTCCGGACTTCCCGACGAGATCGTTCAGGCCGTAGTTCTCGTACGCGGGGTCATTCGATTGCTCCTTGCTGATCTGGCCCACCGACCCGACGATGTGCGGGGCCATCCCCCCGAACGGGTACGAGCGAACGCTGGTGTCGACGACCTGGACACCGGGGAACTGGTCGGCGTGCTCCGTGATGTAGAAGCGGACGTTCTCAGGCACGAAGTCCGCGACCGGCTTCGGTTGGAAGTCGTAGTACCGCTTATCCTCCAGCTGCATGCGGATCGCCTTCACCTTGATGCCGAGCAGGTCGGACAGGTGGATGAGCACCGCGTCGGCCCGGCCGCTCTCGTCGAGCTCCTGCTTGTTGACGCGGACCTCCAGGCTCGGCTGGTTCTCGACGAGCGCCTTCTGGTTCGGTTTGCCGTATTGGTCCTCGGTGTAGATGTTGCCGCGGAGCGCGTCGGTCTTCGCGATGCGGACCCCGTTGTTCTGCGCTTCGTGCGCGTACTTCTCGGTGGCCAACACCTGCAGGAACCACAGCCGGGTCGACAGCGCCGCGAACATCAACACCACGAGGAGCGCGAACACCTTCAGGCGGGCCGAAGACTTCTCCACCTAGAACCGCACCACCCGTGTCGGCCGGGAGCCCTCGGTCACACGCCGGAGCACCGGGAACAGGATCGGCGTCAGCACGGCGTTGTAGGCGGCGGTGAGCAGCGTCACCCGGAGACCGTACGTGAACGTCTCGTCGAGCTGCCCGAGCAGGAACGCGACCACCTGATAGAACGCGATCCCGGCTGCCGTACCGACCGCGACGAGGATCATCGGCAACAGCGGCGACGCCGACACGATGTACTGGCGCGACAGACCGGCCGCGTACCCGACGAGCGTCAGGGTGAGCGCCGTGATCCCCTTCGGCTGGTTCAGCAGGAAGTCCTGCGCCATGCCGCCGGCGAACCCGACGATCGCGCCCTCGTTCGGCCCTTCGATGAACGCGATCACGATCGTGACCAGATACATCAGCTCCGGACGCACCCCCAGCAGCTTGAGGTCCGCGAACACGGTCGACTGCAGGAGCAGCGCCGTGATGACCACGGCCGTGATGGACAGGACACGTCGCAGCACCCCCCTCAGTCTCCCGTTCGGGCTTGCAGGACCACCACGTACTGCAGCGTCGCGAAGTCGGCGGCGGGCCGCACCTCCACGTATTCCTGGGTCGCATTGTCCGAAGGCACCGTGCGCGAGACCACACCGATCAACAGACCCGGCGGATACAACCCTGGCTGACCCGCCACCTCGTAGGGCAGCGTGAACACGGGCTCGTTGCCCTCGACCTCGGTCCCGGTCTCGACGTCGGTCATCTTCAGGTCCGCGTCGCCTTGCCCGGTGATGAGCCCGCGTTCGTGGGCACTCGTGAGGACCGCCGCCACCGCTGAGCGCGGGTCGATGATCAGCTGGACGTCGGCGGAGTCCGTCTGGACCGACACGACATGGCCAACCAGCATGGGGGCGTCGGGGCTTCCGGTCACGACGGGCTGGTCCAACGCTACCCCGTCGCTGGAGCCTCGGTTGATCGTGATGCTCCATTCGAAGTTCGACAGCCCGTTCGCGATCACCACAGCCGCGACGGGGTCCGGTGCGAGCGTGTCCTCCAGCCCGAGCTGGTTCTGCAGCTCCTCGTTCTGGATCCGGAGGTAGGCGTCGCGGGCGATCTGCGCCTTGAGGGCGGCGTTCTCCCGGGTCAAGCGGTCGTTCTCGTCCGCCAGCGTCGGCAGGTGCGCCAGGCCAGTGAAGAAGTTCCCGATCGGCCGGGTCACGTTCGTGACGGCGCGCTGCAGGGGCGCCATGGCGGTCTTCGCGGCGTCCCCGAGTCCGGCCAGAGGCCCGCTCTCGCCCTGCCGGTAGTCCAGCGTGATCACGGCGAGCGAGACGCTGACGAGGACGACGACCAGGAGCCGCGTGCTGCGGGGGCGCTGCCGGGTGACCACGGGCGCTACCGACGGGACGGGCTCACCAAGACGCGCTGCAGGACCTCGAATTCCTCGAGGCACTTGCCCGAACCCAGCACGACCGCCTGCAGCGGCGTGTCGGCGATCCGCACCGGCATGCCCGTCTCGTGGCGCAGGCGCTTATCGAGCCCGCGGAGCAGGCCGCCGCCGCCCGTGAGCACGATGCCGCGGTCCATGATGTCGGCCGACAGCTCGGGTGGGGTTCGATCCAGCGTGGTCTTGATCGCGTCGATGATGGCGTTGACCGGCTCCTCGATCGCCCGGCGGATCTCCTCCGCGGTGATCGTGATCGTCTTCGGCAACCCGGAGACGAGGTCGCGACCCTTGATCTCGGCCACGAGCTCTTCCGGCACGGGGAACACGCTGGCGATCGCGAGCTTGATCGCCTCGGCCGTGCGCTCACCCAGCAGCAGGGAGTACTCCTTCTTCACGTGCTGGATGATCGCCTCGTCGAGCTCGTCGCCCCCGATGCGGATCGACGTGCTCGTGACGATCCCGCCGAGCGAGATCACCGCGACCTCCGTCGTTCCGCCGCCGATGTCGACCACCATGTTGCCGGTCGGCTCGTGGATCGGGAGCCCGGCGCCGATCGCGGCGGCCATCGGCTCCTCGATGATGTAGGCGCGGCGTGAACCGGCCGCGATGGTCGCCTCCTCGACCGCGCGCTGCTCGACGCCGGTGATCCCCGACGGCACGCAGACGACCACGCGCGGCTTGGCCAGCAGGCGACGCTTGTGCACGCGTTGGATGAAGTACCGGAGCATCTTCTCGGTGACGTCGAAGTCGGCGATCACGCCGTCCTTCAACGGGCGCACGGCCTGGATGTGGCTGGGCGTGCGCCCGATCATGCGCTTGGCCTCGGCGCCCACCGCAAGGATGGCTCCAGTGAGGGTGTTGATCGCGACGACGCTCGGCTCGTTCAACACGACCCCGCGCCCACGCACGTACACCAGCGTGTTCGCGGTGCCGAGGTCGACGGCCATGTCGCGACCAAGGAACCCGAGTACCCCCTCCGCCCCTTGGCTGTTCCGAGACGTGGAGGAAGAAGAACGCTGAACCCTCTCGGCCATTGGGATTCGACGAGTCATTCAACAGGAGTGCTTGTGGCCTGGCAACTTCGGGCCTGCGAAACCATGTGGCCGACACAACCCGTGCCGGTGCTCGCTCGATAGGCTCCGGGGATCGTCGGAGGGACAGGGGGGTTGCGCGTGGGTGTGGCGGTGGTGTTCCCCGGGCAGGGATCGCAGTTCGCCGGCATGGCTCGGCCCTGGACCGCGCACCCGGCCGGCCGGGTGGTGCTCGAGGAAGCATCCGAGGCGATGGACCGCGACGTCGTGGCAGGTTGTGACGACGAAGATGCCTTGCGCACCACCGCGTTCACGCAGCCCGCGTTGTTGGCCTGCGGCGTCGCCGCGTTCCGGGTCCTCGACGCGGAGGGGCTCGATACGTCGGGCCTGGTCGGTGCGGCCGGACATTCGCTGGGCGAGTTCGCCGCCGTGGTCGCCGCCGGCGCCCTCACGTTCCGCGAGGCGATGCAGGTGGTCGTGGTTCGGGGCCGGGAGATGGAGCGGGCGGGCGAGCAACGGCCCGGCACGATGTCGGCGCTCCTGGGCATCGGCACCGACCGGGCCTCCGAGTTGTGCGACCGGGCGCGAGGCGACGATGTGCTCCTCGTCGCCAACCAGAACTCCCCCGCCCAGGTCGTGATCAGCGGGTCGATCGCGGCGATCGAGCGCGCCGAGGCGTTGGCGGCCGAGGAACGCATCCGTGCCGTGCGCCTCAACGTGGCGGGCGCGTTCCACTCCCCCTTGATGGAACCCGCGGTCGAACCCATCGTAGCCGCGCTCGATGACGCCGAGATCCGAGCCCCACGCTTCCCGATCGCGGAGAACGCGAGCGGTGCCCTCGTCAGCGACCCGGCGGACCTGCGGGAGCTGCTGGGCCGCCAGGTCGTCTCGCCCGTGTTGTGGGAGCGGGACGTGCACGCCCTCGCCGCGGCCGGCGCCTCCACGTTCCTGGAGGCGGGACCCGGGAACGTGCTCACGAAGATGGCGAAACGCCTGGTCCCGGACGCCATCGCGGTCGCCGCGGACTCGCCCGACGCCGCCACCGCCGCGGTATCCTCGGCGCCGTGACGCGCTCCGCCACCATCGCCGGCGTGGGCTCCGCGCTCCCGCCGCGCCTCGTTCCCAACAGCTGGTTCGAGACCATCGTCGACACGAACGACGGATGGATCCGCGACCGCACCGGCATCGAGGCACGGCACTTCGCCGACGACGGCACCAACACCTCCGACCTCGCGACCGAGGCGTCGCGGTCCGCGCTCGCCGCCGCCCGGATCCCCGCGGAGCAGCTCGACATGCTGATCTGCGCGACCGTCACCGGCGACACGATCTTCCCGGCGACGGCCGTGTGGATCCAGCGGAAGCTGGGCATCTCCTGTCCCGCCTACGACCTGAACGCCGCGTGCTCCGGGTTCTCTTACGGGCTCACGCAGGCCACGGCCTTCATCGAATCGGGGATGGCCGACACGGTGATCGTGATCGGTGCCGAGATCTTCAGCCGCATCGTGGACTTCACCGATCGCGGCACCTGCATCCTGTTCGGCGACGGCGCCGGTGCCGCGGTCATGACGGCCTCGGACGTGCCGGGCGTGGAGGGGTCGGTGCTCGGCGCCGACGGCCGGGCGGCCGAGATCCTGTGGATGCCCGCCGGTGGCACGCGCCGGCCGTCCACCCACGAGACGCTCGACGCGGGTGATCAGTTCGTGCACATGCCGAACGGACGCGAGGTGTTCAAACGTGCGGTGACCGAGATGGCCGCGGCCTGCCGGGAGCTGCTGGAGAAGTCCGGATACACGATCGACGACGTCGACGTGCTGATCCCGCACCAAGCCAACGCCCGCATCATGTCGGCGGTGGTGGACCGGCTCGGCGTCGATCCCGCGAAGGCCATCGTCGACGTCGCGGAGATCGGCAACACGAGCGCGGCGTCGATCCCGATCGCGTTGGATCGAGCCTGGCGCGCCGGCACGATCCGGCAGGGCGACCTCGTGCTGTTCACATCGTTCGGAGCGGGTCTCACGTGGGGCGCGTCGCTCGTGCGCTGGACGATGCCCGCGTTCGAGGGCTCGAACCAGGAACCCACGAGCGCCTTGGGCGCCGCGACGGAGGCCGAGGCATGAGCCCGTCGAAGGTCGCGGTCGTCACGGGCGCGTCCCGCGGGATCGGACGAGCCTGCGCGATCGCGCTCGCACAGGGCGGTTGGACCGTAGCCGTCGGCTACCGCAGCGACGAGGCGGCCGCCAAGGAGGTCCTCGATACGCTCGAGGCGAGCGGCACGCCGGGACTCACCGTCTACCTCGACACCACCGACGAGGTCAGCGTGCAGGAAGGGTTCCGCCGCGTGGCGGAGGAGGCCGGCAACGTCACGGGCCTCGTGAACAACGCGGGCTTCAGTCAGGACGGGTTGCTCCTGAAGTACTCGATGGAGACCTACGACAAGACCATGACCACGAACGTCAAGGGGGCGTTCCTGTGCTCCCAGGCCGCGATGCGGGGCATGCTCCGCGAGAAGTGGGGGCGCATCGTGAACATGTCGAGCGCGGTCGCGATCCATGGGAACGCCGGCCAGACGGTCTATGGTGCGTCGAAGAGCGCGCTGCTCGGATTGACGAAGTCGCTCGCGCGCGAGATCGGCGCCAAGGGCATCACGGTCAACGCGATCTGTCCCGGCCTCGTCGACACCGAGATGACGTCGTACCTCGACGAACGCGCCCGCGCGTATTACCTGGATCAAACACCGGCGGCACGCACGGCCACGCTGGAGGAGGTCGGTGCGGTGGTTCGCTTCCTGATGTCGGAGGAGGCGTCGTACGTGAACGGGGCCGTGATCCCGGTCGATGGCGGCCTCACCGCGTAGGGGGTCGCACAGGAGCTCTGCCCGCTAGCCTGGGCGGACACAGAAGGAGCAGGAGGGGACGCATGACCGACCGTTCGGAGATCGAAACCAGGGTGAAGAAGGTGTTGGCCGAGCAGCTCGCCGTCGATGAGGCGCAGGTGGTGCCCGACGCGCGCTTCGCCGAAGACCTCAACGCCGATTCCCTGGACCTCGTGGAGGCCGTGCTCGCGCTCGAGGAAGAGTGGAGCATCGAGATCCCCGAGGACGAGATGGAGTCCGTCAAGACGGTGGGCCAGGCCGTCGACATGGTCGCCTCGAAGCTGGGCGTGTCCTAGCCTGCGGCGGCCGCAAGGAGAGCGCGTGAGCGAACGTCGCAGGGTCGTCGTCACCGGCATCGGGCCGGTCACACCGGTCGGCACCGGCGTGGAACCCTTCTGGGAAGGCTTGGTGACCGGACGCAACGGCGTCCGTGAGATCTCAGCGTTCGATCACTCCGACCTGACGGTGTCGGTGGCCGGCGAGGTTCCCGACTTCGTGGCGAGCGACTACCTGGACGCGAAGGAGGCTCGCCGCACCGACGTGTTCGCGCAATACGCGCTCGCGTCCGCGAAGCTGGCGTGGGCCGACGCGGGCGATCCCGAGGTGCGTCCCGACCGGGGAGCCGTGATCTACGGCACCGGCATCGGCGGCGTCCAGACCCTGCTCACGCAGCACGACGTGCTGCGGGAGAAGGGGCCGGGCCGCGTGAGCCCGTTCATGGTGCCGATGTTGATGGCGAACGCAGCCGGCGGCCACATCGCGATGAAGTTCGGCCTGACCGGGCCGAACTACTGCACCGTCTCGGCCTGCAGCTCGTCGAACCACGCGATCGGCGAGGGCATGCGGCTGATCCGGGACGGCTACTCGGACCTGGTGATCGCCGGCGGATCGGAGGCGGCGACGGTCCCGCTGACGGTGGCGGCGTTCGCCCAGATGACGGCGCTCACGAAGAACCCCGATCCCGAGACGGCCTCGCGACCCTTCGACGCCGAGCGGAGCGGCTTCGTGCTCTCGGAGGGCGGGTGCGCGCTGATCCTGGAGAGCGAGGAGCACGCGATGGCCCGTGGGGCTCGCACCTACTGCGAGGTCGCCGGCTACGGGGCATCCGACGACGCGCATCACATCACCGCGCCCGACCCGAAGGGATCCGGGGCCGCGCTCGCGATGACGTGGGCCCTCGAGGACGCCGGCGAGGATCCGATCGCCGTCGACTACATCAACGCCCACGGCACCTCGACGCCGTTGAACGACTCGGCCGAGACCGCCGCGATCAAGACCGTGCTGGGTGACCACGCGCACGAGGTCGCGGTCTCCTCCACGAAGTCGATGACGGGGCACATGCTCGGCGCGGCCGGTGCGGTCGAGGGCGCGGCATGTGCGCTCGCGATCGCGCGTGGGTCGATCCCCCCCACGATCCACTACCGCTCCCCCGACCCCGACTGCGACCTCGACATCACGCCGAACGAGTCCCGCGAGCTCCACGTGCGGCTCGCGTTGTCGAACTCGTTCGGGTTCGGCGGCGCCAACGCCACCATCGCGTTCCGGGCGATCGACCCGTGACCGTCCTCGACGTCGGCCTGCGCCACCACATCTGGGCGACGGAGCAGCTGCTCGACCTGTGCGCGGAGGTACCTACCGACGAGCTCGAACGGGCGGTCCCGGCGATCTACGGCAGCGCCCTCGACACGCTCCGTCACCTGGTGGACGCGGACACCTGGTACCTCTGGTGCCTGTCCGGCGGCGATCTGGGCCGCGAGGACTTCGACGCGGATGGACTCCCGCTCGACGAGGTCCGAGGCGTAGCGGACCGCAACGCCGCCGATTGGGGGGCGCTGCTCGAACGCAGCCTCGACCCCGACGCGGACATCGTGATCGTGCGCGAGGACGGCAGCGTCCGCCACGCGACCGTGGGCATCCGACTCGCGCAGGTGCTGCACCATGGGAGCGATCACCGGTCTCAGGTCTGCACCGCGCTGACCACGCTCGGGCATCAACCGCCCGAGTTCGACGTGTGGGCCTTCGGCGAGGAGACCGGCCTCGCCAGCGAGGAACCCGCTCCCTCCTCGTGAACGTCCGCCGCGCGGCCCTCGCGGCACTGGTGACGACGCTCCTCGTGTCCGGAGCGTCGTGCGATCGATCCCCGGCCGAGCCCACGGGGTCGAAGCACGTGGCGATCCCGACCTCCGGGGGCGAGACCCTGGACGGCGTGGAGCTCGGCTCGGGCTCGAACGTCGCGGTCCTGACGCACGGTGCCACCGGAACGATGGAGGGGTACTACCCGTTGATGCCGGTGCTGGCGGACGCGGGCTGGCGGGTCATCGCCTACGACGCCGAGGGCGTCGGCGACTCCACCGGTGCGGTCGACGCCGACCGGCCGGGTGACCTTCGGGCGGCCGTGGCGTACGCGCGGTCCACGGGCGGTGATCGGGTGGTCCTCGTCGGCGCCTCGCTCGGGGCGTTCGTGTCGCTGTCGATGGGCGGGGAGGTGGGCGCTGACGCGGTGATCGCCCTCTCCCCGTACCTCGGCGAGCCGGCGGACGACCTCGCTGCGGGGCTCGATGGGATCCCGACGATGCTCGTCGTGGCGGAGGACAACGAGCCCTACGCGAGCGACACGCGCGAGCTCGCCGAGGCGCTGGGCATCGACGCTGTGGTCGTAAGCGGCGACAATCACGGCACCGGCGTCATCGCGGACCACCCCGACGTGAGCGACCGGATCGCCTCGTTCCTGCAGGACGTGCGGTCGGGTGCTTGAGGGGTCTCGCTCGGACTACTCCTCGAAAGAGCGGAACCAGCGGCCACCGTTGTAGGAGACGGCGACCGTCGTGCCACCTTCGGTCGACCCTTCGAACCGGAGCCGCCGGGGGTCACGCTCCTCACCCACGGCGAACCATCCGTCGTCGAGCGGCACCAGCCAGCCGGCGGTCCCCTCGTCGCCCACCTCGTAGGGCCACTGGAGCGCCAGACGTCCCTTTCGTGCGATCACTCGGAGCAACGGCGCCCACGGAGAATCGTTGCGGTACAGGCCCGGATGGCCTATCCATGCGTCGAGGAGCGGCTCGGGCTCCGGATCCTCGTACGCATCACCCCGGAACCACGTGGGGCCGTGGAACGCCTCGACCACGCGACCGCTCGCATCGCGGACGAACTCGAGCCGGAAGCGGTCGAGCGCAGGATGCGCCACCAAGAAGACATCGCCCGGATCCGTCAGCGGGTCGCGTTCCAATCGCACCGCGAGCGGCCCGAGGGAGACCTCGAGTCCGTCGTCGAGCTCCTCGACGATCAGCACCCTGCCGTCATCGCCCTCGTACCGACCGACGAAATCGGCTGCCGCCGGGATCTCCGTAGGAGCGGGCGGCGCCCACACGGGCGGGAGCTCGTTCCCCGCGAGGCTCGCGCGAACCGCATCCAGCGCGTACCGCGCGACGCCGCCATGCACGCCGCCACCGTTCTGCAAGACCACGACCCCGAGGCTCTCGTCGGGCGAGACCGCCAGGAACGCCGTGTACCCGACCATCCCGCCGGTGTGCCCGATCCAGCGGTGGCCGTCGACGTCGTCGGACCAGAGCCCGTACTTGTATCGGCGGCCGTCTCCGTCATCGACACCGTCGTCGGTCAGAGCCGAGAACATCTCCTCCGACAGGAGCCGGCCGCCGCGTCCGTCCGGCACATCGCCCCGCGCCAGCAGCATGCGGGCGTAGTCGCTCATGTCGATCAGGTTCGACACGATCGACCCGTCGGCCGTGTTGCTCACGATCCGGTTCGCCGGGGCGAGGGGATGCCGCAGCTGCGGTGGGCGATCCCAACGCAAGGGCTCGTACCCGACGGCCGTTCGCTGGTACTCCTCCTCGGTGATCGCGGCGACGGAGCTCGCCATCCCGAGCGGCCCGAGCACGCGCTCCGCCAACAGGTCGTGGGCCTGCATCCCCGTGACGCGCTCCAGGCACGCCCCCACGATCTTCCAGCCGTCGTTCGAGTACCAGAAGCGCTCGCCGGGTGGGGTCGTCGCCGGCACGGTGCGCTGGAGCCACAGAGCGCCTGGCCCGGTCGGCGCATCCTCGGTCCCGGTCGCGAGGCCGGCGGTATGCGTCATCAGGTGGTGCAGCGTGATCGGCCCGAACGGCTCCGGAAGCCCGAGCCAGGGCAGGATCTCGTTGACGCTCACGTGCAGATCCAGGCGTCCCCCTTCGACCTCCTGCAGCACCACGACCGCCGCGAACGACTTCGAGATCGAGCCGATCTGGAAGCGCGTCTCCGGCCGAACCGGCGAGCCGGCCGCGACGTCGGCCATGCCGCGCACGGCGACGCCCAGTATCTCCTCGCCGTCGGTGACCGCCAGTGCGGCACCCGCCGCATGCGAGTGTTCCAGGTGGCGCTCGAGCGCCGTGCCGATGCGGTCGAACGCCTCCGCCAGGCCGGACACCCTCGGGCCCTACTCGCCGAAGAAGAGCTTGAGCTCGCGGGCGGCGGACTCAGCGGAGTCGCTGCCGTGCACGATGTTCTGGCCGATCTCGGTGGCGAGGTCGCCTCGGATCGATCCAGGTGCCGCGTCGACCGGGTTCGTCGGCCCCATGAGCGTGCGCCAGCAGGTGATGGCGTCGTCGCCCGAGATCCTCGCGACGACCACCGGTCCGCTCGTGATGAAGTCGACGAGTTCACCGTAGAAAGGCTTCTCGCGATGCTCGCCGTAATGCTCCTCGGCCGTCTCGCGCGGGATCGTGTACAGCCGCATCTCGTCGATCGAGAGCCCTTTCGCCTCGACCCGGCGGAGCACCTCGCCGATCAAGCCGCGACGCACGCCGTCGGGCTTGACGATGAGCAGCGTGGATTCGATCGCCATCTCGTGAGGACTCCTCAGGTCGGACCGAGCGCCCGGCGGGCGTCCGCGACAGTGTACAGAGAGCCCGTCACGACGATGAGGTCATCCTCGCCGGCATCGGCGCGCGCCGCATCGAGCGCGTCGGCGATCGAATCGCGCACCTCGACACCGACGTTCTCGGCCGCGAACGCGTCGACGATCGTGATCGTGTCCCCGGCGCGTTCGCTCTCGTTGCGCGCCGCATAGACACGATCGGCGAGTGGCGCGAGCGGGCGAACGATGCCCGCCACGTCCTTGTTCGCGCTGATCGAGAGCACCAGGTGCAGCCGCTCCCAGGTGAAGAACTCCCGCAGCGCGGTGGACAGCGCCTCGGCGCCCGCCGGGTTGTGCGCGCCGTCCACCACGATCGTCGGGTGCCGGCCGACCACCTCGAGCCTGCCCGGCCACCGGACCCCCGCCAACGCCTCACGCAGCGCGTCCGCATCGAGCTCCTCACCGAACAGCGCCTCACACGCCACGACCGCCGCCGCTGCGTTGCGCACCGCGTGCTCGCCGAACAGCGGCAAGAACAGCTCGTCGTAGGACGCGAACGCGCCGCGCACACCGAACGACTGCCCGCCGAGCGCCATCAGCCGCTCCTCCACGTCCCAATCGCGGAACTCGAGCAGCAGAGCCGCCCCCACGTCGTCGGCCCGCGCCTGCAGCACGTCGAGCGCTTCCTGCTCCTGCTCCCGCACGACGGCGGTCTTGCCCTCCTTGATGATCCCGGCCTTCTCGCGCGCCACCTCGGGGATCGTCGAGCCGAGCTCGGGATGGTCCAGGCCGATCGGTGTGATCACGGCAACATCGCCAGCGACCAGATTCGTAGCGTCCCACGTGCCGCCCATCCCGACCTCGAACACGCCGAGCCCGACGGGCTTGTCGGCGAACCACAGGTACGCGAGGGCCGTCAGCGTCTCGAAGTACGTGACCTGCTCGTCGCCCTGGGCGTCCACCATCTGCAAGAACGGCAGCAGGTGCTCGTATTCGTCCGCGAACTCCTGCTGCGAGATGTCCGCCCCGCACACCGACAGGCGTTCGGTCACCGACTCGAGGTGTGGGGACGTGTAGAGGCCGGTGGTCACGCCGTGCGAGCAGGCGATCTCGCTCGCCACGCGCGCCGCCGTACCCTTGCCGTTCGTGCCCGTCACGTGGATCGACGGATACGACAGCTGAGGATCGTCGAGGTACGTGGCGAGCGACAGGATCCGAGAGAGATCCGGGATCATCCGGCTCTCCTTGCGCCCCTCGAGCTCGGCGACGGCTTCGGCGAAGTTCACGTGGCTGCGAGCACGGTCTCCACCGAGAACGCCGACGCTTCCTCCTGCTCGAGCGCGCGGATGTTGCCCGCCTCACGCAGGTCCGCCGACGCCTGGGTGAGCAGCCGGAGCCGGTCCTGCGTGTCGTGGACGACGACGCGCTCGCACGGGGCACGCAGCGAGATCTTCTGCAGCGCCTTCTCCTTGCGGACCGCGGTCAGCACGTCGGCGGCGACGCCGTACACGGCGGGATCGCCGCCGTCGCCGGGAAGCTCCTTCGGCACGGGCCACGAGGCGCGGTGCACGCTCCCCTGCCGCCACCAGGACCAGACCTCCTCGGTCACGTACGGCAGGAACGGCGCGAACAGCCGCAGGAACACGTCGAGCGCCGCGCGGAGCGTCGCGATCGCGGACCCGGCCCCGGCTTCGCCGTGCGTCCCGTAGGCGCGCTGCTTCACGAGCTCGAGGTAGTCGTCGGTGAACCCCCAGAAGAACCGCTCGATCGCATCGAGCGCCTTGGCGTGCTCGTAGTCGTCGAACGCCACGGTCGCCTCGGCCACGACGGACCGCAGAGCGGCGAGCATCGACCGATCGAGCGGATCGGTGATCTCCCCCGGCTCCCCCTCCATCTGCAAGGCGAACTTGGAGGCATTCAGGATCTTGATCGCGAGCCGGCGCCCGACCTTCATCTGCTGCTCGTCGATCGCTGCGTCGTATCCGAGCCGGGCGTTCGCGGCCCAGTACCGAACGGCGTCGGCGCTGTGCCGTTCGAAGACCTCGGTGGGCACGACGACGTTGCCCTTCGACTTCGACATCTTCTTCCGGTCGGGATCCAGCACGAACCCGCTGATCGCCGCGTTCGTCCACGGGATGGAATCATGCTCGAGATGCGCGCGGAAGACCGTGTAGAACAGCCAGGTCCGGATGATGTCGTGGGCCTGCGGGCGAAGGTCCATCGGGAACAGCCGATCGAACAAGTCGGGATCGTCCTCCCAGCCCGCCGCGATCTGCGGCGTGAGAGATGAGGTCGCCCACGTGTCCATCACGTCGGGGTCACCGATGAAGCCGTCGGGCTGTCCTCGCTGGCCGGGCTCGTACCCGGGCGGGACATCCTCTTGCGGATCGATCGGGAGCGCGGCTTCATCGGGCAAGATGGGGTCGTCGTAGTTCGGCTCCCCGCCCTCGTCGAGCGCGAACCACACGGGGAAGGGAACGCCGAAGTAGCGCTGCCGGCTCAGGGCCCAGTCCTGATTCAGCCCCTCCACCCAGCTGGCGAACCGCGCCCCCATGAACTCCGGATGCCACCGGAGCTCCCGGCCGCGCCCCAGCAATGCGTCCTTGAACTCGAGCGTTCGAACGAACCATTGACGCGAGGTGATGACCTCGAGGGGACGGTCGCCGTTCTCGTAGAACTTCACCGGGTGGCGGATCTCCTGGGGCACGCCCCGCAGCGCGCCTGATGCCTCCAAGAGCTCGGCGATCCGGCGGCGAGCCTGCTTCGTTCCCTTCCCGGCGAGCTCGCTCATGGCCTGGTTCGCGGCGTCGGGGTCGCGCGACTCCCACCCGGGCTCACCGAAACGGCCGGGAGCGATCGTGCCGTCTCGGCGGACGACCACGCGGGTCGGCAGCCGAAGCTCGCGCCACCACGTCACGTCGGTGACGTCGCCGAACGTGCAGATCATCGCGATCCCCGTGCCCTTCTCGGGGTCGGCGAGCTCGTGCGCGACCACGGGAACCGGCGCCCGGAACAGCGGCGACAGGACGGTGGATCCCACGAGCGAGACGTATCGATCGTCGGCGGGGTTCGCGACCAGCGCGACACAGGCGGGGACCAGCTCTGGACGCGAGGTCTCGACCTCGACCGGACCGGACCCGTCCTCCCGGTCGAACACGATCCGGTGATAGGCGCCGGCGATCTCGCGGTCCTCGATCTCCGCCTGCGCGACGGCGGTCTTGAAGTCGACGTCCCACATCGTGGGCGCATCCGTCGTGTAGGCGAGGCCGCGCCTGACCAGCCTCAGGAACCCCCGCTGGGATGCGCGCCGCGACCTGACGCCGATCGTCGTGTACGTCCGAGACCAGTCGACGGACAGCCCCAGCAGGCGGAAGAGGTCCTCGAACGCCTTCTCGTCCTCGGCCGTCAGGCGCTCGCACAGCTGGATGAAGTTCCCACGGCTCACGGGCACGGGGTCGTCGTTGGGTCGATCGAGCCGGTTGACGTCGAACGAAGGATCGTAGGGCAGCGACGGATCGCACCGGACCCCGAAGTAGTTCTGGACCCGCCGCTCGGTGGCGAGGCCGTTGTCATCCCACCCCATCGGGTAGAAGACCTCATCGCCACGCATCCGGTGGAAGCGGGCAACCAGATCCGTATGCGTGTAGCTCTCGACGGACCCCAGATGCAAGGTCCCGCTGGCCGTCGGCGGCGGCGTGTCGATCGAATAGATCTGGTCCCGCGTCTTCGACCGATCGAACCGGTAGGTGCCCGCGGCCTCCCACCACTCGTCCCACTTGGCCTCGAGACCGTCGAGCGACGGCTTCTCCGGAACCTCCATGGGGCGCAGTGTACGGAAGGGTCCTAGACTCGCGCCGATGCTGCCCTGTCCGAGCTGCGGCACGCCCAACCCCGAGGGCGCCCGTTTCTGCTCCCGATGTGGCTCGTCGCTGGGGGCGATGTGTGCCGCGTGCGGCGCGCAGCTCGCTGCGGATGCGCGCTTCTGCTCGGCGTGTGGGACCTCCGTCGCCGGCGTTGCCCCGGAGCCGGAGGAGCCCGCCAGGGATGAACGCCGCGTGGTCAGTGTGGTGTTCGCCGACGTCTCGGGCTCGACCAACCTGGGTGAACGACTCGATCCCGAGCAGCTCAGCGAGGTGATGGCCACCTACTTCGCCGCCATGCGCGAGGAGATCGAGGCCGAGGGTGGCACCGTGGAGAAGTTCATCGGCGACGCCGTGATGGCGGCCTTTGGGGTCCCTGGAGCACACGAGGACGACCCTGCGCGCGCACTGCGAGCCGCGCTGCGTATGCGCGGGCGCCTCGCGCAGGTGAACGACGAGCTGGAAGCGTCGGGCCGGCCTGCTCTCCGGGTGCGGATAGGCGTGAACACCGGCGAGGTGCTGGCGGCTCGGGGCGCCGCCCCGGGTGAGCCGATGGTGACGGGTGACGTGGTGAACACGGCCGCGCGGCTGCAGTCTGCAGCCGAGCCCGACGAGATCCTGGTTGGCGAACGGACCCGACGAGCCGTGCGCGGGTTCCGGTTCGGTGAACGTCGCGAGCTCGCCCTGAAAGGCAAAGCCGAGCCGGTGACCGCCTCGCCCGTCCTGGGCGGGAGCGGCGAGACAGCCGACGTGGGCCTCAGCGCTCCGATGGTGGGTCGCGAGGCCGAGATGGACCTGCTTCGCACGATGTTTCGACGATCGACCACGGAACGACATCCTCAAGTGGTCACGATCTACGGCGAGCCGGGCGTCGGAAAGAGCCGACTGACCCAGGAGTTCGTCCGATGGACGGAGCTCCAGGACGATCCGCCACGGGTTCTGCGCGGCCGGTGCCTGCCGTACGGGGACGGCATCACCTACTGGCCGTTCTCCGAGATCCTCCGGGGGATCGCCGAGGTTGCCGATACCGACCCTCCGGACCAGGCCCTCGCTAAGATCCGGGAGGTCACCGAACCGCTCATGGCCGGGACGCCGGACCTCGCCCGGACCATCGCCGCGCTTGCCTTCACCACTGGGCTGGAAGACCCCGGTGCCTCCCTGTCCGATATCGAGCCGAAGCAGGTGCGTGCCCAGATCCACGGCGCGTGGCGTGTGTTCTTCTCGAGACTGGCCGCGGAGCGCCCGCTGATCGCGGTGATCGAGGACATCCATTGGGCGGACACCGCGATGCTCGACCTGATCGAGGAGCTCGCCGACCGGGTCGACCGTGGCGTCTCGTTCATCTGTCCGGCCCGCCCCGAGCTGACCTCGAGCCGTCCGAGCTGGGGCGGCGGCAAGCGGAACTACGCGGCGATCGCGCTGGACCCCCTGGACGAACGCGACGCCGACACGCTGGTCCGGTCGCTGCTCGACGTGGAGGGGCTGCCCGACATCGCGCGCCAGCGGATCCTTGCGAAGGCCGAGGGCAACCCGTTCTTCCTGGAGGAGATCGTGCGCCAGCTCGTCGACAACGGAACCGTGCGATTCCGGGTCGGGCGCTGGCAGGCGACCGAGCACGTGAGCGAGGTCGACATCCCGGACACGGTTCAGGGAGTGCTCGCGGCACGGATCGACCTGCTGAGCCCGCCGCAGCGTCGAGTACTTCAGGCCGCTGCCGTCGTTGGACGCATCTTCTGGCCCGGAGCCGTCGAGCGGCTCTTGAACGGCCAAGCGGCAACCTTGGCCTCGGCGCTCGACGTGCTACGGGAACGCGATCTGATCAGAGCGCGGGTCTCCTCGTCGCTCGGCGGCGAGCCGGAGTTCAGCTTCAAGCACGTGCTCACGCGTGACGTCGCCTACGAGACCCTGCCACGGCGGGACCGCTCCGCCGCGCACGGCACGATCGCGACCTGGCTGGAGGAGACATTGGGTGAACGGGCCCGCGAGTTCGCCGAGCTCCTGGCCTACCACTGGTCCTCGGCCTACCAGGCTGCCGTGTCCGTGGGGATCGGCGACGAGGAGGCGATGCGGCTGAGGGCGTTCGAGAGCTCGCTGCAAGCTTCCCGAGACGCCCGTCGCCGGTTCGCTCTGCGGAAGGCCCAGCGTCTCGCGGACCAGGCGATCGACCTTGCGGCGACCCATCGAGAGCGGTCCCTGGCCTACGAGCAGAGCGCCGAGGCGTACCTCAACGGGTACAGCGGTGACGAGGCATGGCGAGGCTTCAACGCCGCCGTCGAAGCTGAGCTCGCCGCCGACCTCCCCGACCCGGCGCGCGTAGCGGATCTCGCCGCCCGCGGCGTCTTCGTGACAACCCGGTGGCAAGGGTCGATGCGATCGCTCCCGGCCGAGCCCGAGGTCCGTCGCCTCCTGGATATCGGCATGGCCCACCTGCCACCGGGCGACAGCCGAGAACGCGTCGGGCTGATGGGGGCGTTGGGAGCATGGCCCTTCGCGTTCCCGTGGCTCGAGTTCTCCGACGAAGAGCTCGATGGACTCGAAGCGCAGGGGCTGGAGGCCGCCGAGATCGCTCTTCGCTTGGGCGATCCGGATCTTTCGTCGGCCACGCTCGACCAGGCCTCCGCCTCCTCTCTCCTTCGGGGCCGGTACGGTCGCAGTCTCGAGATCGAAGCTCGGCGGTTGCCGCTCGTCCCCCGCCTGCGCGACCCGGTGGAGGTCGGGGACGTGTACGCGATGATGTCCTGGTGCAGCAGCGAGGCCGGACGTTGGTCCGACCTCGTTCGCTACGCGACCGAGGGCGAACACGCGGTCGACGTGTCCGTCAACACGCGAACCCACGTGCTGGCGTGGCTCACAGAGGGCCTGTTCCGAGTGGGTGACTGGGACGGTGCGCGGACGCCCTTCCTCGCGCTCTTGGAGCTTCTCGAGGACCGTCGGGACGACCCTCCCTACTACGTGCACAATGCGTACGCGGCGATCGGGCTGATCCATACCCTCCGAGGGGAGCGAGCGGAATCCGACCGCCAGATGGACCTGCTGCTCCGCGTGGAAGCCGCGTCCGGCTCGATCGCACGGCGGATCTGGCCGTACGTGACGAGGTTGGCGGTGGCACGGGGTTCGCTCGACGAAGCCCGACGGCGCTTCGACGACCGTCCCGTCGGATGGCGGATCTCCGGCGCGGCACTGTTCGAGGCGATGTGCGAATGGGTGCCGGCCGCCGGCGCATGGGATCGTGTCGATGCGATCGTCGAAGAAACCCTCGCCGCGGCCGACGACGGTGACCTCCTCGGCTCGCGCCTGTTCGCCGAGCGGCTCGCCGGACTCGCGGCTTGCCAGGCCGGCGACCTCGACAAGGGGATCGCCACGCTCGAGGGTGCACGGGACGGTCTCCTCGAGCAAGGTGGCATCTGGGAGGCCGCCCGGACGGACCTCGCGATCGCGGAGGCGTTCGACCCAGGCGAGCTCAGCGAGGACCAGCACGAGCGTCTGCAGCGTGCCCGGGATCTGTTCGACCGACTCGGGTCGATCCAGGAGCTGAGGCGCGCTCGATCGCTGATCGAGCGCGCCGGATCGCCGCAGCGGTGAGGGCCCGGCGGAGCCGCCGGGCCCTCGAGGCCGAACCTTCAGCTTGATCAGGCGGCCATCGGCGCGCCGCTCTCCGCGATCTTCTTCACGTGGTGCAGGTGGAAGGCCATCACGATCTCGCCGATGCCCCGGAAGATCGCCATGAAGCCGACCCACAGCAGGATCAGCTCGGCCCGCGCCGGGTAGAACTGCTGCGAGACCCAGATCGCCAAGAGCACCATCAGGATCCCGGCAGTCAGACCCAGCCACCACAGCGGGTTCTCCTCGCGGGACAAGACCGCGCTCACGATGTACATCGTTCCCATCAGCACGAGGATGAACCCCAGCACCGACGCCAGCGCGAAGAACGTGTTGATCGGTGTGATGAACCCCCACAGCGATCCCAGGACGAAGATCACGCCCAGGAACACGTGGACCCATCTCCAGCCGCCCGACACGGTTGCCGACGCCATGAACTCGTTGATCGCGGCGCCGAGGAACATCACCCCGACCAGGACACCGACGGTCGCGATCGAGGTGATGTTGAACCGAAGTACCAGGACCGCGACCAGCAGCCACGCCAGCCCGGTGATCAGGAACAGCCACCAGCTCTTCGCGAAACCGGTCGCCTCCCTGCGGATCTCAGCGTCCATCTTGCCCCCCTGTCATCCGATCCGAACGCTCTGCACGGAATCATCCGATGCTCGCGCAGCGGTTTCCAGCACCTGAGGGATCCCTGGGAGGGCGAGATCGGCCGGCGGTCAGGCCGTGCGTTCCTGGCGTTCGCCGCCGGAGCGCTGCTTCTTCGTGGACGGCTTGTCGTGCGGCACCAGGGTGGGGTTGACGCCAGTGAGCACGACGTCCTTGTCGACCAAGCACTTCGTGACGTCCTCACGGGAGGGCAGCTCGTACATCACGTTGAGCAGCACCTCCTCCAGGATCGCGCGGAGGCCGCGCGCGCCGGTGCCGCGCAGGATGGCCTGCTCGCTGATCGCACGCAGGGCGTCGTCCTTGAACTCGAGCTCGACCCCGTCGAACTCGAAGAACCGCTGGTACTGCCGCACGAGCGCGTTCTTCGGCTTCGTGAGGATGTCGACGAGCGCGTCCTCGTCGAGGTTGTCGACGCTGGTGATGACCGGCAGGCGGCCGACGAACTCGGGGATCAGCCCGTACTTCAGCAGGTCCTCGGGGAGCACGCGGCCCAAGATCTCGCCGATGTCCTTCTCGTCGCTGCGCCGGATGTCGGCGCCGAACCCGATGCCCTTGTTGCCGATGCGGCTCTCGATGATCTTGTCGAGCCCCGCGAACGCGCCACCGCAGATGAACAAGATGTTCGTGGTGTCGATCTGGATGAACTCCTGGTGGGGGTGCTTGCGGCCGCCCTGCGGCGGCACGCTGGCCGTGGTCCCCTCGAGGATCTTCAGCAGGGCCTGCTGGACCCCCTCGCCCGAGACGTCCCGCGTGATCGAGGGGTT
>Ga0081455_10002699_pt1 | contig 20954 bp, 31 predicted proteins | sample TabmetS3T2R1_FD_70207 | JGI IMG/M metagenome (GOLD analysis project Ga0081455, IMG submission 70207) | Tabebuia heterophylla rhizosphere microbial communities from the University of Puerto Rico - S3T2R1 | ecosystem: Host-associated > Plants > Roots > Rhizosphere ...
CCGACGCGCAATCCGGGCTTCATCGGCCTGCTCGGCACACTGCACATGCTGTTCATGGTGAGCCTGATCGGGATCTTCACCGACACCAGCGCGCTCACGCGCAAGTGGCTCGAGCTGCCGATCGCGCTCACCGGCATAGCGATCCTGGCCGGTGGGATCCTGTTCGCCATGACGCCGACCGGCGGCTCCGGCAAGACAGGTCGCCGCATCGCACTCGGTGCGCTGCACGGTCTTGTCCAAGTCGCGCTTGGCGTCGGCGGGACATGGCTGCTTTCCCGCACGTCGGTGCTGCACGGCCGGTGGCCGCTTCCGATCCTCGCCGTCGTCGTGTACCTGTTCGTTGCCGGCGCGATCGCAGCGCTGATCTTCTCCGGGTACATGCTGGTGGCCAGCGCCTTCGGCATCAACGTGAACGAGCTGTTCTCGTCTCAGTCGATCATCGACTCGAAGAGCTTCCTACGGCTGCACATCGACTCGTCCGGCGCGCTGACGATCTCCATCCGCGCCGCCGCGTCCTCGACGAACGTGTCGAGCGGATAGACCGACAGCACCGCCCGCGCCACCCGCGCCATCGGAGCGGTGGCTATGGGCAGGCATCTCCCCAATCGTCTGGACGTGGGTTTCTTCCCCGGTGCCGTAGAGGGTTTGGCTGCCGATGTTGGCGGGCGTGCCTCCGTAGATCATCTTCCGCCGCAGATCGGGCAAGGTGATCACCCGGTTGGGCGCCGTGCCACTGATCGCCCAGAGCGGGTTCCCGGCTGCCACCTCGGCCGCCGCGAAGTTGGCCAGAGTCGAATAGCCCGCGTTCTCGTTCAGAGTCGAGCCGTCGGCCAGCGCCCAGTTGGTCGGGATCGTCTTGCCCGTCCAGCTCTTGACGGTGCCGATCTGGTCGCTGTCGTAGACCGTCCCGGCTGGGCCGGTTGGGCCTGCCGGGCCGGTGGCGCCGGTCGGGCCTTGCAAGCTGCCCCTCAGCGTCCAGGTGGTGCTGCCGGTCTTCTCGTAGTACTGGCCGCTGGTCGAGTCGATGTACCAGTCGTTGACCGCCCCCAGCGAGCCGGAGGGCGCGCCCGTGCCCGAGTACCAGGCTTCCCCGGTAGTGGGCGGAGGCGGGTCGAGGATCTTGGCGTAGTGGATCTTCGGGATCGCGCTCTCCTCGAAGAGCAGATCCGGGTGGTGCTCCAGGAAGTTCTTCAGCCAGGACTTGAACTCGTCCGGGTAGGCCTGTGGCTCCTTCCACCAGCGGCGCAGGAAGTCCACCCGCGTCTTGAAGTCGGGATCGGGCCGGTCGCGGGCGCCGATGCTCGGAATCGACCCCTGGCTGCTGGCCGGGATGGTCTGCTCAGGCATGGAGATCACCCCCGCGTGTGTCGTCGTAGGCCATGATCTCCTGCTCCAGCGCGTAGACCCGCAGCTCGCGCTTGCCGGTCAGCAGGTAGCGGATGATCTCCGCCTTGCGGTGGATCCGTAGCGGCACCCGGATGATCTGGTTCGGCTGCGCCGAGACCGGCTGCAACTGGGGCGTGAGCGCGAACAGGCCGGGCGGGTCGGCGGTCGGGTCGCTGCTCATGTCGATCGCCACATCGACCGAGGCCGAGAGGTCGAGCAGGGTGGGCCGGGTCGGGTCTCCGGCGAAGGTGACAAAGCCACGCCGCAGGCGCTTCTCGCCCAGCGCCCCGAAGCGCATCCCCCCGGTGATGATCTTCAGCAGCGGCTCGGTGCCGTCCCCGTCGGCAACGCTGGCCGGGTCGAAAACGGTCGAGAGCCTGGCGATCCGCCTGCTCGGCTGCGGCATCAGCAGATCCTCGGAGGCCGCTCCCCAGGAGGGGATGCGCAGCAGGTGGCGGGCGACGATGTTCGACCACTCCCACCAGGTGTTGTTCTCCAGGTCGAAGACCAGCGAGCGCTTGAAGGCGTTGCCGCTGGTCAGGATCGAGACCACCATGTACTGGCGGTAGCAGCCCAGGCACACCTTGTCGCCTGCGGCCGGGGAGTAGCAGAAGGGCCAGTAGGACGAGATCCCGCCGATCGAAGTCAGGTCGGAAGGCTGCGAGCCGTCCGAGCGGAAGACGCCGTTGGCGTTCGCCCAGAGCACGAAGTCCTTGTAGGTCGTGACCGCATCCGGGTCGGACAGACCCTGCGAGAAGGAGTACTTCTTCAGGGTCAGATTGCCGGGCGTGCCCGGGGTGATCACTCCGCCCGGAGGCGTATCCCCGACCAGGATGTGGGTGCCCTTGGCGCCGAAGACGAAGATCGAGTTGCCGCGCGGGACGATCGCCACGATGTCCTCGGGAATGTCCACGTAGCGCTGGTTGGGCAGCGTCCAGTTCTCCGGCTCACCCGGCTCCGAGAACCACATCCGGTTGGCGTTCGGCCTGCCGCTGTTCAGGTCGCCCGCCAGGATCAGGTACTCGCCCCAGCTCGCGCCCCGGTCGGCCAGCGGCGGCGTCCCGGCCAGAGTGGCCAGCGCCCCCGAGCCTGTCCACTTCTGCGTGATCGAGGCGGCGCCTGCGCCGGGGTAGACGACCAGGCCACCTGCGCCCGTCCTGTGGAAGAAGGGGGCGGTGGCCAGCGCCAGCGGGGTGATCCCGATCGAGGTGCCGGTGGTGCTGCCGTCCAGCGCCGAGACGTAGCTCGATTGCTTGTCTGCGATCGCGTAGCTGACGATCTTCTCCGCCCCGGCCGGGAAGGGCGCCCAGACCAGCCAGTCCCAGGGCTGCGAGCCTGCGACCACGCCGGTCGCGTAGGCCCAGCCGCCCCTGACCTGCACCGGAGCCAGCCCGCGCCCGGGGAGCGCGTCGAGGATACGGCGCATGAAGCCAGCCGGGGTCTGATCGAGCGGAGGATCGGTGGCCATCCCGCGCAGGACGGTGAAGACCGGCAGGTTGGTCGCCATCAGTCGGCCGGGTAGGAGTCGTTGCGCGTACCGGGGCTGGCGCTCGCCGGGTAGCCCGTCCGCAGTCCCGGCATCGCCCGGCCTCCCATGCGGCGCATCCGTCGCCTGGCCCGGCTCAGCTCCAGCTCGTAGAACTGGCGCAGCTGGTCGGGGGTGTGCGGCAGCCGCTTCTCGTCGTAGATCCCCGCCCGCCAGCGCATGTAGGCCAGCAGAGCGGTGTTGTGCTGGGCGGGGATGCCGCCGTACTGAGGAGTGGTGAAGTCGTTCGCGTCGGCGGCGAAGCTGGTCGGCTTGAGCGGCCCGTAGATGGTGATCGTGTTGGCGCTGGAGGGCGCCGGGTAGACCATGAACAGGTCGCCCTCGGCCGCGTACTTGCGCGTGCGGTCGAGCGTCGAGGAGGTGCGGCGCCAGTCCATCATCTCGGCCATCGAGATCCGCTCCAGCCCGTAGCGGTTCGTACCTGAGCCGATGAAGGCCTCCGTCACCCCGAGTACGTTCGGAACGGCGGAGGCCAGCGAGTAGTCCTCCTGGCCCGCCGAGAGGGCGATCGTGCTCTGGGTCAGGCGCACCCGCGTCTGGATGATGAAGTCGTAGATCGCGTCCTGCGCCCAGTCATTCATCAGCAGGTCTTCCAGCCCGCTGACGGTCAGGTCGAGGCCTACCTCGGCCGCCAGGTGGCGCTTCAGATCACCCCTGGTTGCGACGGCCACGGCTCTGCCCCTCCCGGATCTGCTGCTCGAAGAGGGCCTTCTCGGAGCGTAGCTCCAGCTCGGCCATGATCGCGCTCAGGGGCCGCGAGGGGCCGACGTGGCGGGTGCCGTCCAGCTCCAGCTGGGCATCAACCGACTGGCGCTGGCGCACCTCGTAGCCGCAGACATCGCAGTAGACCGGGAAGGGCTGCTCGAAGGGGAACTCCTTGCACTTCAGGCAGCGGTACCCGGCCTTGATCTCCCCGGCCATCTGCTCGGTGATGATCACGTCCACATCCTCCATCCAGCGGCCGGTGTTCGGCTCCTGGATCGGGACGCCGTTGCGCTCGATCACCATCGCCGCATACGGTTCGCCTCGGGCGTGCGCACGACTCATATGGGCATAGCTACGCGCTGGGGCCTTCTGGACAGGGAACTCCCGAGCCGCTTCCTCGGGGGTGAGCTTCCCTTCGGTAAAGCCCGCCTCTACAAGGGGGGCGAGCTGTTCCGGCCTGACTCGTTTCCCTTTGCGGGCCATCGTCCTCCTAGGCTTCGACGGTGATCTCCTCGACCGCCTGCGCGGCCTCCAGCTCGGTCATCGCCTCGATGATCTCGGGCCGGGCCTGGTTCTCCTCCTCGTAGCGCCTGACCAGGGTGGGATCCATCTCCAGCCGCTCCTGGAGCGTGAGGATGTCCTCGGGCGTGTCCTTGTCGTAGCTGCCCCAGGGGCGATCGGCCACCGGGGTCTCGACCAGGATGTAGTGGTTGGGGAACTCCGGTTGAAGCTCCTTCATGCGGTTGTCGATCTGCACCTGCATCGAGCGGCGCTCATCCTCGTTTTGGTAGTTGCGCAGGCAGAAGGCCTCCGAGTCGAACACCCCCACCCGCGAGAGCGGTGGGACTCCTTCCGGGAGGCCGGTGAAGTCGAAGGTCTTGAGCGCCAGATCGGCCTCCCAGTCCATCAGCCCGAGCTTGTCGAACTGGGCGATCACCGCCTCCTCCAGCACCTGATAGCGGGAGTAGCCACCTTCGATCGTGACCACCTTCTCGCGGGCCGGGAAGAGCAGTAGCCCGAAACGGGCGTAGGGCGAGATCGCGCGCATATGGGCACCTCCTGGGTGCGTCGTGGTTGGATGTGAGTGCCAGGGGGCGGCTGGGCAACGGGCGCCCCCTGGCATGGATCACTCGGGTCAGCCGGTCACGCCAGTGACGATCCCGTGCGAGCGCTCGACCTTGACCTTGAAGGTCAGCTCGGTCAGGTACTCCTCGTCCACACGGTCTGCGTCGTTGTTCTGGCGGTTCCGCAGCTGCTTGGTGTCGCGTCCGTTCAGCACGGGCATCCCGAAGTTGTCCAGGTCGATGCAGAACGCCCAGCCGCCGTACTGCGAGTTCGTGACGGAGAAGTCGTTCCAATCGCGCTTGACGATCACCGGGATGCGGAAGCCGTAGGCCCCCGAGATGAAGGCATCGACCTTCGCGCCGTACACACGCGCGTCCGTGGTGTTCGGCTGCCAGATGTTCAGCAGGAACCCGGACAGCGCCTGGGCGACCACCGGGGCCACGACCAGGATCACGTTCTGGGTGCCGTGCTGGAGGAACTGGCGAAGGTAGGTGTTCATCAGGGTGCTGGTCAGCGTCCCTGGAGCGGCCTGCACGTTGGTGGTGATGAACTCGTACAGGCCTCCGGCATGGCCGACCGGCTCGGTGAAGCTGGAGGTGTCGAGGTGGCGCACACCCCAGAAGGCGGTGTACTCGATCGCCCTCTTGTGCTCGGTCAGCTTCTTGCCCCGCTCCTTGTCCGGCACCGGGCCGCCGTACAGCCGAGAGGCAGCCAGCGAGTTCGTGAACCCGTAGGGGTGCCTGAAGATCTCGGTGTAGTTGTACTGCGCAACGCGCTTGGTCTGCTTCTCGACTCCCAGACCTGCGCCCTGCGCGGCGGCGTTGCCGACGATCAGGAGCTGGTCGCCAGCCGTGGCGGCTGCGAACGCGACTCGACCCAGGTGGGCGGTGACGGTGAGCACGTCGCCCGCAACCGAGACCACGCGCACCGCCTGGCCGGTCTTGGCGTTGCGAACAACGTCTCCGGCTCGGAAGTAGGCGCCCTCACCTGCGGCGACCGTGATCGTGGCCCCATCCGAGGCCCCGCCTGAAGCGACCGAGGAGAGCCGTGGCATCAGCTCGTCCTCCATCCACTCCACCTTGGTCGAGTCAGCAGATTCCCGAGCGATCCGCATCAGGATGGTCGTGAACTGGCTGACATCCGGGTCGAGCATGGCGATCGTGTCGTCCATGTCGATCACGCGCTCGTTCTGAAGGATGTCCTGGTCGTCCACCAGTCCCGACAAGACCGGAGTAGGCACTCCAGCCTCCTTTCGGGATCGAAGGAACTGCGGATCTGGGCCGAGCTACCCGGCGCTGCCGGACTGCGTGCCGCTCTCTGTCGTTACTGCCGGGCTGCCCGCTCGGAGCGGGCGATCTCGGCGGCAACCGAGGTCTGGCCCCCGAGGATGCGATCGCCCATGATCTTGGCCGCCGCAGCGCGGCGGGTCTGAACGTCGAGGGCGTCCATCTCTTCGAGGGTGGCCGGAAGGTCGGATTCCCCCGCGCTGGCCCTGCGGGATCCGGTGTGGGCAGCGGCGGCAACCTTCGCTTCGCGGTTGGCTGCGGCGCGCTGCTGCTGAGCGAGTGAGGACACCTCCGGGTTCCCGCTCGCCTCGACCAGTGAGATCAGGGTCTTGAAGGCCTGCGCCGTGCGCTCCGGGTCGCCGCTGGTGAAGTCCTCCTCCATCGCTCGTTTGAGCGTGGGGGTGGCATCCAGCGTCTCCTGGAGGTACGGCTCGGCGGCTGCGACCCGCTCCGGGCCTAGCTCGCGCTGCACGGCCTGGACGGCCTGCTGCTGCGCTCGCTCGACTCGCATCGCCTCGATGGTCGGATCCGGGCCTTGCTCGGCCCGCTGCTGCTCGCGGATCTGCATCTCCACGTCACGCATCTGGGTCTCGTAGAGGAACGCCTCCGGGTCGCCCTGCGCCTTCCAGTAGGAGAGCGCAGCGTCGATCATCTGCGGCTGCTGGTGCGAGACCTGGGCCATCAGCCCGATCCCGCCCTTGCTCTCGAAGGTCGCCTGGATGTTCTCCCAGGTCTCCTCCGTGACCAGCTGCCCCTGCTGGGCCTCCTCTTCGGCCCACTGATCCTGCTCGGAGCGCAGCTCACCGATCTCGTTCGACTGGCGCCCGATCATCTCCTGGGCGTCCGCCAGCTGCTTCTCCAGCTTCGATACCCGATCGTCCTCTTGGGGTGGCTCCTCGACCGGGGGCGGGGCTACCGGCTCCGCCTCGGCTCCCAAGTCCTCCTCCCCGAGACCTGCCTGCTGCTCCTTGGCTCGCATCGCGGCCGAGAAGCCGTCAGGGGTATTCACGTCATGCTCCATGTCCACCTCCCGGGGGACTAGGTGTAGGGCTGCCGCTCAGGATCGTCACTGGCGCCCTGCATGGCCCGTTCCCAGGCGCGCAGGGCGACGTTGCCGAGATCCTGCTCGACCCTCTCTGGCCAGTCGAAGATGTCCTTGATCGCGGCGATGTAGCCGCGCTGGAAGGCGATCTCCTCGCGGGGCACATCGTCCCCGCGCATCAGCCGCCTGGACAGCTTCTCGACGGTCAGACTCTCGAAGCGGGAGAAGCGCTCCCGCTGAAACTTCCACCCCTCGTGCTCTTGCAGCTCCTTCAAGGAGAGGCGCCCGTGCAGGTCGATCTCCTGCATCCGCCGCTGCACCGAGGGGTCGGCGCGCACCTGATCGAGGATCAGGGTCTGCTCGGAATCAGTATCCGGCTCCACCGCCGCCATTATTCGCCACGCCGCCACCCATCGCCAGGGCGCGCTGCATACCGGTCACGGGAGACCCCCCGATCCCTCCTGCGGCAGAGGGCGAAGATGCGTCTACCGCGCTTTCAGCGGTAACGCCGAGGTTGGGGGTCGGGGGGCCTCCGCCCGCAGGCTGCTGCTGGCCCTGTGCCTGGGCCATCTGTGCGACCGCTTGTGCCTGCGGATCCTGGCTGAAGAACTTCTCCGCGTCCTCCTTGCCCCACTGCTTGGCCATGTCCAGGAACAGCTCCTTCAGGTTCAACGGCCAGGGGGAGACGGCGAAGGCTGGAGCCGAGGACATGGCGACCTGGAAGAACTGGGTGGCCTCGTTGCGCTTCTCCTGGCGCATGTTCGACTCGCTCATCGGCTCCAGGTCGAAGAGGAAGTCGCCCTGGATGTCGAGCACCGAGATCTCCCGGAACTGCTGTACCCCGTCGGGGCCGAGGATGTGCGCCAGCTGGGTGCCGTCGATGAACTGCTGGCAGTTCTTCAGCCGCATTTCGGCTTCTGCTTTGATCCCCCTCTGGAACTCGTACTTTCGATACTGCATCCGCTGCTGGGCGGCGTTCATCACGATGCTTGCCCCGGTAGCCGTCTTCTGATCAACGGTGGCCGTTTCGGCCCCGGAGGCGAAGGGCGCTGCACTCGTGACGTTCTGAAGGTCGCCCTTCAGCAGCGCTTCCGACTGAAGCGCGATCTCGGCGGCCTGGTACGGGGGCGTGAGAGCCTGTACCTGGTCGGGACGCTCCACTTCCCAAAGTGCCCCTGGGTAGGCCTGGAAAGCGGCCGGGTCTTCGATGTCCTGGCTGATCACGTAGATGGCGTTGTTGACCAGCTCCAGGTTGTCGAGACGCTGGTTCTGGATCTCCCACAGCATTTCCTGGAGCTGCATGATCAGCTCGATCTCGGACATGCCGATCGTTGAGAAGGGCAGCGGCATCGAGCTGCCGACGATGAAGGGATAGCCGCCGTGCCAGAAGGGAGTCTTCTCGATGTCGCGTAGCAGCACTTCCTTGTTGCCGATCCAGGCGCGGTCTACTTCCCCGTCCTCGAAGCACCAGTACTCCAGCACCTCGATCTGATCCTTGCGCCGATCGACGTTGTACAGCTCGGAAACCCGGTCGGTGTATTCCTCGACGGCGTTGTTCCCACGCTCGTATTCCTTCAGGTAATCCACGTCCTTGATAAAGCCGGACGATTCGATCGCCTTTAGCTGCTCGAACGAGTACCACATGCGGTGGAAGAGGTACTGGGCACCGCCGTCCTGCCAGGGCTGAATCGCGCGAGCGCCCTCATGGATGAGGAAGTCGCGCGGGTCTACCACCGTGCAGGTGGAGTGGTCGCGCAGGATCCCGTCCTCGGTGATCTCGGTGATGGTGGGGACGCTGCCCAGGGAGTTGCCGTCCCCGTCGTGTACCTCGGTCTCCTGAATCCCCTGGCGCTTGACCGCCCCGGTGGTGTACTCCCAGCCGCACTTCAGCACCCCGCGCCCGCCGATCGCAGCGGTCAGGAAGAAGGGGCGCTGCTTCTCGTCCATGTCATCGACCTTGTGCTCGTGCCGGATCAGGTCTTCCACGTCCTGGGTGCGTTCGAGCTGGAGCTGGGCCTCCTCCAGAGTGACGTTCCCCTGGGGGGAGGGGCGAGCCGTGAGAAGGAGGCCCTGCTCCACCGAGGAAGAGATCACGGTCTCGATCAGGTTGAAGGCGTAGGGCGGGTGGATCTGATGCTTCCAGCGGGCGGCGTTGGAAGCCCGTCGCAACTCGCCCCGATAGGCCCGCTCCCGCTGTTCGTAGAGGGTGACGAACTTCTGGTGCGGCCCCTTCACCCGGTCGAAGCGCTCCAGGATCTTGTCCCTGGTCTCCTTCCTCTTTCCGGCGAGAGTGTAGGTCTGCCTAGTAGCCGCCACCTGCTCCTGCTCCTGGGCGGCTCATCGCGCGACCCATCGCCTTGTGCGCGGGCGTAATCCCGGCCGCCGCCTCGTCCTGCTTCTGGCGCCCGCCGAAGATCGACTGGAGCTTGGCCAGGCAGGCGGCGGCGACCGCCTTGTCCTGGTCGTCCTGCTCGGCGGCCAGGAACGCCTGAATGGCGTCGATCGCGTCCGAAAGAGCGGCCTCGGCATCCGGGTTGTCCGGGCCTCCAGGCGCTCCTCCACCGCCGCCGTCAGGCGCTCCTGGAGGGCCGGGCGGTGGGCCGGGCGGTGGGCCTGCCGGTGCCGCCCCAGGCGGGCCTCCGCCGAGCATGTCCATGATCGAACTCACGAGCCACCTCCAGATCGTGTCAAGAAAATATTTCGTGCAGGGACTTTGCGGATAAAAACCCTGCAAACGACCTTCGATCCTGTTTTCTGGCTGGAAAACGGCTGGTAAAATGTGTCTACCGGATTGATTCCGGGGTTGCACCAGCACATTGACAACCGAGTGCGTCGGGCAGAACGGAGGTTCATATGCCCGAAGACGCGATCGACCAGGTGGAGGCCGGGGTACGTCGAGCCGACCTGGCCCTGGCCACTCTGCGCAGCCACTCCGATCAGTGGGACTGGATCGGTGTCCTGCGCGGCGTCAACGCCACCATCACCCAGCTTCAGGAAGTCGCCATCGCGGCGGTCGAGCTGGGGATCAGGGAGGGGAAGACGCAGAAGGCCCTGGCGGACGCTCTGGGCGTGCCAGCGAGCACGCTGCGGGGCGCGAAGAAGGAGTTCGCCTGATGCCCGTCTGCAAGAAGTGCGGTCACATGGCCGCCACGGCCGAGTTCCGACGTAGCCCGAAGGGCGGCTACCTCTGCAAGGACAAGCTCGGCTGCAAACACGATCGCCGGATCCGCCGTCAGGGCGGCGAACCCGGCCCACGCTCTCTGCAAGAGCTGCTGAGGTTCTAACTCAACAGCCCGGCGCACTCGGAAGTCTACCCACCGGCCCTGACCGGGCCGGGCTGGTACTCGCGCGGCGCGCGCTTCGTCCGGCGCAGCTCGCGGGCGGGCGTTTCGCCGTAGTCTGTGTACAGATGCCAGGCGAGGGCGAGCGACATCACACAGTCGTCGTTGCAGCCGTCCTCGGCGCGGGGCGATGGCGATGTGTCCTTGTGTACGAAGGTGCCCATCTCGTAGAGATGATCCTGGGATACCCAGGGCAGACGCTGTTCGTAAGCACCCGTCTTCAACCGCTCCAGCACCAGTGGCCGAGTGGAGACGTTCATCGGGAAGCCGTACTCCTCGGCTGGGCGCTTGCCCGGCGCCGTCCTCTTGGCGAAGCGATACAGGTTGGGGTAACGGGGTAGCAGGTTGTTGCCGTCCCTGAGCGCCGTGATCAGCGCCTCCCCGTAGCCCCCTCCGCGCTCGACGGCCAGCTTGGCCGTGTTGAATAGACGGCCAAGAAAGTGGATCTGGAGCGCCGCCCGGGGCGCCTCGATCTTCGCGTGCAGATGTGCCACGAGAGCACCCGAGGCAGCGTCGAGCACATCGGCGCTGGTGTAGTCCTCAGCCCGTCCGGTGGAGGTGTCAACTCCCAGCACATACTCCGCTCCCTCTTTCGGCTTCTCGAACAGCTGGATGATTCCGTCGATCGAGGAGCGGAAAACCGCCCTGCGGTAGCCGTCCTGGAAGAACTGGCCCTGCATGATCGGGGCCTTGACGTTCTTGCGGTAGTAGGCCAGCACCTCGGCGTCGAAGTAGGTGAAGCCGGAGAGCATGAAGCCGTCGGCCTCGTTGAGCGGGTACTGGCGGTTGCGCTCGACCGTCGGCAGCTTCATCGCCACCCGCTGGTACCAGTCCTCGTCCCTGGTCGGCTCCGCGTTCCAGGGCAGGAACAGGTAGGAGATCCCCTTCTCCTTGCGGGTGTGGTAGAGGTGGTGGAAGAAGTTGCCTTCGCCGGTCTCCGGGTTGGAGACGCCGTTGGCGGTCGAGATCCCGATCCACTTGCCGCCTCGGGAGAGCACGGCCGGGGTGATCGCCTCGTAGATCTGGCGCCCGTAACGCTGGCGGCCCAGCTCGTCCTGAATCGAGAAGGAGATCCGGCCGCCGTGCCCGTGCAGGCCGGTGGCGGGCAGGGCTTGGAAGGTGCTCAGACGGCGGGCCTTGTCGGCCTTGTGCCGGAAGCGGATCCATTCGCTCGGGATCGCGCCCTTGGAGGGGGTGATCACCTCGACGTGCTGGGTGAAGATCGCAGGCAGGCTCTTGAACATGTCCCAGACCGCCTGGGTCAGCTTCTGCGCCTCCGTCTCCTCGTAGGAATAGGCTGCGCAGTTCACCCCGGGGCGCATCAGGATCAGCCAGAGGGCGTAAGAACAGGCCAGCAGGGTGAGACCGAGCTGGCGGGCCTTGTAGACCAGGTAGGAGTGCAGGTTCGGATCGTGCAGCCAGTCGATGATGGCGGACTGCCAGAGCCAGTCCTCGGCTCCGTCCTCCCCTGCGCTGAAGAGCAGGCCCGAGCCGTCACGACGAATGGCGCCCGAGGGCGGGAACATCTTGAACTCGACCCAGAGCTGGGTGACGGGATCGAAGTAGCGGATCTCGTTGACCAGCGCCTTCGGGTCACGCTCCGCATCGCGCAAGGCCAGGTGCAGGCGCAGCTCCTCCCGCAGGGTCGCCCGCTGCTCGTCTGAGAGCTGAGAGAGATCGAGCGCGCTACTCGACGGCGGCATCCTCTACGTCCGAGACGACGACCTTGCCGTCGGCGCCCGTGCCCTCGACGGTCGAGATGTCCACTCCCAGCTCCTCCGCCTTGGCGATCGCTGCTGGGGTTGCGCTTACCTCGGCCTCGGTTTGTCCCTCCGGGGTGTCCATCTCCGGGGTGACACCCTGGTCGGCGGCCAGCCCGCCAACTCCCTGGTCAGCAGCAGGCTCGGCGGCCTCCTCCGCCTCGGCAGCGGCCTGAGCCTGCTCCTCGGCGGCGGCGACCTGGGCCTCGGCCGTCTCCGTCTCCCGCTCAGTCAGAGCCTCCAGCTCGGCCTCCCGCTCCTGCTGCATCGCCAGCTCGGTCTCGGACAGGCCGGGGCCGGGGTCGTAGGTCTCCGGCTCGCCGCCCATGTAGCCCTCGACGCTCTCCGGGCCGTGCGGGCCGATGCCCTGGTTGGCGGCCCCACGCTCCTCCTCCGAGGCCTGCGACTGCTCCTGCTTGCGGTCGATCACGTCCGACATCGTTTCCTCGCCGGGGTAGACCGACAGGTTCTCGCTCTGCTGGTGGTCGCGGCTCTCGATCGTGATCGACTCCGACTCCGGGATCTCGTCCGGGGTCTTCTTCTCGTCCTCGGCGTCGGCCTTCTCGGCCTGGCGCTCGGCGGCCGTCTCGGCGGTCGCCTCGTAGCCAGAGTCACGGGCCGTCCACTCCTCGTCCGTGACCAGCTCGCCGTCGGGGGCGGTGACGGTGCGCAGCGCCTCCTCCGGCTCGGCCCGCTCCGCGATCGCCTCGTGCTCGACCGGAGGCGGGGTCTCCAGTGACTCCTGGAAGGCCTCGTGGCGGGTGATCGAGGAGGCCAGGCCGTCCTTGGACGGAGCGGCGGCCTCGATCTTGCCGCTGGGGCCGTACTTCTCGGCCCGGAAGTCGTTCTGCCAGGGGCCTTCGTGAACCAGCACCCAGCCCCGGCTCTCGATCTCGTCCCAGTCGAGCACTTCCAGCTCGGCCTGCGGCTCGACGGTTTCTGCCTCGTTGGGCATCTGTCCTCCTAAAGGTGGTAGGCGATCCTGCCGATGGTAGGGGGTGTCGGTGGGGGGGAGAGGGTGATGTGGCCCACCCTGCTCGGAAACCGGCACCCCCACAGATTGTGACGCTTTGCAGGCGCTACTTGCGGACGGGATTGTGCTTGTAGAGGATCGAGCCGTCCTCCTGCTCCTCCTCGACGGCCGGGTATTTCGTCCGGCGCAGGGTGTCCTCGGGGATCTCTCCGGCCAGCTCGTCCGGGTCTACCCCGAGCCGGTCGGCCAAACGCAGGATCTGGGCCGACATCTTGCGCCCCTTCGGCTGCGGCGCCCTGGTGACGGCCTGCTCGGTGTTGTGGCCGCCCGTAGCGATCTGCTCGGCACGCCTACGGGCGGCCAGCTCGACCTTATCCGGGTACTCAGCGGACATCGACCACGCTCCTGGTCTTGGGGTCGTACTTGACGATGTTGCAGACGGCCGGGGAGCGCATGTGCTGGAGCTTGTCGCTCGGGTGGACGGCGCGGTGGCCGGAGACGATCCAACCCTGGCGCCTGTACCAGCGCTTCCAGTTCTCGCGGGCCTTCTCGGCGTCCTTCAGGTAGATGCAGATGCGGTGCTTGCGCCACGTCCACTCGACCGCCCAGATCGCTCCCAGCTTGCTCTGCATCACGATCTGCTCGGCATTACGACCGTCGAAGTGACGGATCATGCCTTCCAGCGCCGCCCGCGCTCGGTGTCGTAGTGGTAGACGGTGCCACAGCCAGCGCAGGTGTACTCCAGCACGATGATGCCGGGGAAGTCGGTCTTGGTCACGACCACGTTGGCGCAGCGGCGCCCGAGCTGGCAGCGGAAGACCCAGCGCCAGTTCACGCCCAGGCCCCGTCCTTCCAGATGTGGACGGGCTTGCGCTCCGCCTCGCGGGCGACCCAGACGGTGAACTCGGTGCCGCGCATCGTGTTCGAGCCGTGGAAGGCGACGATCCGGTCGGCCAGCTCGGCGACCAGCATCGAGCGGTACCAGTTGGCGGAGGCGAAGTCGGCCCAGCTCGGTTCGCTGTGCAAGGGGTAGCGCGTGATCGAGCCGCCCTTGCGGTACTCCCAACGCTCTACTACGAACTTGCCCTCGGCCAGCTTCTTCGAGCGGTAGCTCCAGACCTGCCCGCCCAGCTGGTACCAGGTTCTCTCAGCGGTCAAGTCGATCCCCTTGGCGCCGCCGGAGACGACGATCGCCTGCGGGTAGGAGCGGTGCAGGTCGCGGCAGAAGGCCGCACAGGCCTCCACATCCCCGCCGAAGCGGGGGCCGACGACGGCGACGATCAGGCTCTGTCCCCCGGCTTGATGATCCGCTCGGCCAGCAGCTGATCGACGGTGCGCATCATCAGCTCACGGTTGCAGGCGGGCACCTGCTCCCAGGGCTTGGCCGACTGGCGCCTGGTGGTGTAGCGAAGCTCGGGGGCGATCTGCTCATAGGCCTCGTGGAAGGCGCGAGCGATCCGCTCGGAAGTGGTCAGACCGGCTGCGGAAAGCATCCCCGGCACTCCTTGGCGAACTTGCGCGCGTGCTTGGTCGGAATCCCGACCCGCTTGGCGTCGATCACCCGCCCGCAGACGGTCAGCGAGGCACCGCCCGTGGCGCCGGGGCCGAAGGCGTGGTAGGTGGGGACATCCTTGGAGATGTCCAGGATCACCGCCCAGCGGGGCGTCGGTGCCTGCGCTTCCTGCGCTTCAGCTTCTTGCGCTTGTTGGCGGTGGCGTAGAAGACCCGCTCTCCAGCTTTGGCCCCGTAGCGAGACTTCATCGAGCGCATCACACTCTCGCCCTTGCCACCGTAGTACTTGGAGAGCGGCATCTAGCCCACGTCGATGGTGTAGCTGCCGCCGTCGGCGGTCGGTGAGTCGGAGGCGCCGGAGGCACGTCCAGCCGCCCCGCCGTAGCGATGGCGGCGCTGGGCGTTCAAGGCGGCCAGGGCAGCGGCGTCGGCGGCGGCCTGGGAGGCGTTCGACTCGCCCCGGGCCTCGACCTGGAAGCCGGAGTCGAGCGAGGAGCCAACCACCGGCTTCGAGTAGACCGAGCTGTAGCGGGCGGGCTGGGAGGCGCTGAAGTTGGGCGTGGTCGGGGCGGCGCCCCGGTCGGCCTGGGTCAGCTTGTAGCCAGCGGTAGTGGCGGCGGTGGCATCGGCCAGGTCGGTGACTGCGGCCATCGTTCTCCTTTCGTAGCTAGAGGGTGCGGAACTGGGAGCGGGCGGGAGCGCCGAAGCGGGCGATCGCCAGCAGGGCGGCGCGGCGGGCGGCGTCGGACTGGCCGGGGAGCGCCCGGCGGCGGCGCAGGCGCGGGTCGAGATAGCCGACCCCCGGGTGCCAGCCGCCGGGGAAGCCGAAGCCGGGTGGCTCGATGCGCAGAGGTGGCCCGAGCGGGAGCCGGGGAACCGGGGTCGGTGGCCCGAGCAGGCGGGGAGTCTGCGGCTGGTAGGCGGGCGGGCCGAGCAAGACGGGCATCGCTACCTCACTTCGGGTCTGGCTCGTAGGAGCGCTTTTGCAGCTGGGTGCCGTCCGAGAGGCGCAGGCGGCGGGACTGGCGGCGGCGAACACGGCGCTCGGGAGAGGCCTTGACGCCCTCCCGGATCGAGGCGCGCAGGAACTGCGAGTAGGGGATGTCCTCGCGCTCGCAGTAGCGCAGGAAGTCGTCCTTCAGCGCCTGCGGCAGGCGAAAACGGATCACGGCGTCGTTCTTCACCGGACGAAGTGCTCCGCCAACAGCCAGCCGCCGAGGAAGCCGAAGATCCCGGCCGAGAGGAGCATCGAGCAGGCCAACAGCCTCAGACGATCGCCTCCAGAGCGAAGCCGAGCGCCAGGACGACGGCGGCCGGGATGGCCACGTCGCCGAGGCCGTCCAGCCACTTGATCGGCTTGTGGCCGACGTAGGCGTACAGGATCTGCTCCAGCTCGCGGATCAGGTAGTAGCCGATCGAGACCCCGACCCCCACGATCAGCGGCTCGGCCGCTCCGGCGGCCCAGGCGATCAGGGCGGCGATGGTGGTGATCAGGAGCGCGATCAGCGAGTGCGCGACCCAGGTGCGCCAGTCCTCGCCGTGCGTCCAGCGATTGATCGCCTGGCGGATCCTGTCCATGCCCACAGGCTAGCCGATCTGTGTCTACAGAGCTAGCGCTTGTGCAGGGTCGTGCCAGACCTACGGTCTCTAGCTTCCGCAAGATCCTTCTGGTCGCGGACGAGGTTGACGATCCAGGTGACGACGGCGGGAACGAAGGAGAGCACGATCGCCAGGTAGAGGATGGTCTCGTCGCTCCAGGCGAAGAGCTGCCCGAGCAGGTAGGCGAGCGCGAGCGCCAGCGGGCCTGCGGTCTCGGCCGGGTGCTTCTTGGGGAGGTTCGTCACCGAACACGCTCCGCTTCATTCATAGGGCGGGGATCTGCCTCCTGGTGCCGAGGATGATCGACTTCTTGCCCTTCCTGAGCCAGCCCTCGGTCTTCCACCAGCAGGGGGTGCAGATGCCGGAGGAGAGAGCGAGCTGGCTCAACTGCGAGCCGCAGGTGTCACAAGTGCTGCGGTACTTGGTCACTCAGGTGCGCCAGTTGGCCGGAGGCCCTGGGGTGAGAGCGATCACGAAACAGGCCAGGCCAGCGGCCACGATCCCGATGATCGTGCGCAGCTCGACATCCGGCTCGTCCACGAAGAAGGCGAAGATGGCGGCCAGCACGAACAGGACGATGGCGGCGATGAAGGCGAGGAACCTCATACGTTTCTGAACCTCCGATCGAGCCAGCTGTTGTAGTAGACGGCGTTACGGCAACCGAGGGCTAGACATCGGCGGGGAGGGGGTTTTCGCCATCCGCCTCGCCTTCTTGCCCTTCGGCTTCTTCGGCTTCTGGGTCTGCCTCTTCGGCCTGTTGCGGCTCTTGCTGCTCATCCGGCTCCTGGGGTGGGGTCTGCTCGCTCATGCGGCCTCCTTGTCGATGGGCGGAGCGTAACGGTGTTTCTGCCTCAGTGAGGGGTTCCCTAAGAAAGTCCCCACCAAGAGGCTCAAGCCGCGCGGGGGTGGGGGGCGGGCCTGGCGGGTGGTCTTCACGCGCGGGGGCGTGAACGGAAGGGCGCGCAGTGGCCTCGGGCAGCGCGTCCAGGCCTGCCAGCGTGGCCGCTAGCTCGTCCCTGCTCAGCGTTGCCAGGCCTGCTGACATGTTGCCTTGGTTGGCATCGTCCTGCTCACTGGGGCGGCCGAAGGCCTGGTCGGCCAGGCGGGCGAGGGCGTTGGCGTTGCCAGCGTGGGCAAGGCGGGCGACCACTGCGTCTAGCTCCTCCTGCGTCAGCTTGGACAACGCCACCCCGAGGCGCTGGCGGAAGGAGCGGCTGGCGTTGGCCTCACTGGCAACGTTGGCTTCATGCCTGGCCCTGGCTTTGACACGGCGGGCCTCAGCTGCACGGCGTGAGGCTTCCTGCGGGCCTAGCCCTCCGAACATGCTCCCCGTATCGGGGCTGGCGCTCTCGTGGGCGCTGGCGTGCTCCTGGACGGTCACAGGCGGCTCTCCTGATAGCGGGCTGGTGCGGCTCTCTCCATCGGGGCGGGTCGATCTCACTGGCTGCTTGACCTACTGCCCGTCTGTGTCTACAGTGTGTCTACGTCCGGCCCTCATACCTGGCTAGGGACGCGCCCCACGATCACCGGCAGGCGCCCCGAACGGACAGACGTGAGACGGCTCGCGCACCTCTGAGAGGGCGGGCCGGGGATCATCCCCAGGGGGCGCAAGCGGGTCTACCGTGACCGCCCTCGCCCGGAGCAGCGCGCGCAGGCAGGACGGCGGCAGGACGGGAGCGAGGGACAGAACACACACTCTCTCTCTCACTGTCGGGGGTGCCTCGGGTCTACCGGGGCGCCTCTGCGAGCCTGCGGGCTGCCTGGACGGCGGGCGGCGCTGTCCGGTCTACCTGGCAGGCTCACAGAGGCGGCGCAATCCCGCGCCGTCCTCCGACAGGGAGGGAGCACAACATGCCTGCACTCTTTGAGCAGGGATTCTTCGTCCGTGAGCCTGCGTGGCACGGCCTGGGAGTCGTCCTGGACGACTACCCCGACCGCGAGACCGCGATGGCGCTTGCCGGACACGACTGGGACGTGATCCTGCGCCCGCTCGTGATGGTCGGCAAGAGCAGGGACGAGAGCTTCACCGGGCCGACCATCCAGCACGACGGCGAGGCCCACAGCTACAAGGCGGCCGAGGGCTGGAACGCCCACGTCCGCAGCGACACGGGCGGGCTTCTGAACATCGCCCGCGAGTCGTTCGAGCGCATCCAGAACTCGGTTGCGTACGAGGTCTCGGAACTTCTGTTTGACCAGGGGTTCAAGTACGAGGCCGGGATCACGGTCGATGGCGGCCGAACCTGCGCCATCACGCTCGCCCTGAACGAGCCGATCACCATCGCCGGTGACGACTCGCAGGTCGTGCCCTTCGGGTGCCTCTCGTGGGCGCACGACGGCAGCGCGAGCCTGAAGGTCAGGAGCGGCACGATCCGCCAGGTGTGCGCGAACACGGTGAGCGCGTCCGAGGCCGAGGGCAAGGCCCTCGGGACGGACTTCACCTTCCGCCACACGAAGAACTGGCGGGAGCGCCTGGACGACGCCAAGGCGGCCATCCGGGGCGTCCGGGACGGCCTTCAGGTCTACCGCGACGTGATGGAAGATCTCGCGGTGCAGCCGGTCTCGACCGAGCAGCGCGATCTCTTCGTCAGCACGATCATCGGGGATCTCCCCGACCGCGACGGCGTGCCGGTCTCGATGAGGCCGGACACGAGCGAGCGGGTCAAGAACAACATCAGCACGGAGCGGGCCAAGGTCAACGGTCTCTTCATGGGCCAGACGATCCCGGATCCGCACCGGCTGACGGCCTACGGGCTGCACCTGGCGGGGGTCGAGTACTTCGACCACCTGCGCAACTACCGCAGCCAGGACAGCTACGTCAAGCGGACGCTGCTGAACGAGAGCCGCGAGAAGGCGAACCTGACTCGCACCATCCGCGAGCTTGTCGCGGCCTAGGGACTGACGGACAGGAGCGGGGGCGTCCATGCGGCGCCCCGCGCTCGTGCTGCCAATCCCGGCAACACGAACAGGGAGGGAGGGCGTCACATGGACGCCATCGACAACCAGGCCGTGAGCACGGCCATCGTTACCATCCTGCGGGCCACCGGCCTCGCAGAGGCCGTCACGGCCGCTCTGCGCGAGCAGGGCATCATCGAGACCCCCGAGGCCGCACCGGCCACGGGCGTCAGCCTGGAGGCCCTGGAGGGCTTCACGAACCGCCTGGACGAGATCGTCGGGCAGACGGGCTGCGGCTCGATGCCGGAGGTGCCGGAGATCGACCTGTCGAGCCTCGCAGAGCGGGCCGCCGACGCGGCCTACACGGCGGCTCAGCAGGAGATCGAAAGCTACGAGCCGGACTTCGACAGCTACGAGTACGAGCAGGCCGTCGAGACGGTCGAGCAGGCCCGCGATGCGGCGGTCCACCTGGCCGGTTATCCGGCGCGGTTGACGCTGACCAAGCTGGCCGAGGACGCGTTGCGTGCGGAGCTTGAGCGACTGAAGAAACAGTTCAACCAGGGCCGCGACTTTCCTCCGCGCGGCGAAGAGCTGAAAGGCGGCCGGCCGATCGCCGCCTAAACCCCCGCAATTGTGTCGGCGGCCAAGCGCCGCCGATCGCCTTGACACGTATCCCCCGGTGTCCTATGACCCAACAAGCCACTACTCCCGCCGGCAATCCTGCCGCCAAGCTGGCCGAGCTCCAGCGGCTGCGTAAGGAATTGCTGCAGCGGATCGTGAAGAACGAAACGCGTCGCAAGTCTGACTCGAAGTAACGGCCATTCGACGAGAGTTCGCGCTGTGGGAGGCGATGTCAGTCGCCGACGACGGAACTCGGTTTAGTCGGCGAAAGGATTCGCCTCCCACGATTCGTTCGCAAGCGGACACGCGTCAATGAAGACTGTCGTCACGCCCATTCTGTTGGCTGCGGCGCTGTGGCTCAGCGCTACCCGGCCGACGCTTGCGCAGTTTGGGCCGCCGCAGATCGGGCCCCCGCAGTCGGGCGCTTGGATCCCCGCGCGTCCCATCGGGGTCACGCAATCCCCTCCGAGCGGCAGCCAGGGCGTAGCCGGCGCAACGAGCGATCGGCCCGGCGACGGCGGCGTACAGTGGCCGTTGCCGGCCGGCGTGCATGCCCATCCGGCAGTGTGCCGCATCGTCGTGCCCAACCGCGACGGCGAGTCGTGGGGCTCGGGCACGTTGATCGACGTGACCGACCGCTACGGCCTGGTGATTACCAACTGGCATGTGGTCGACGAGCAAATCGGTGAGATCAGCGTTATCTTCCCCGACGGCTTTCGCTCCGGCGGCCGAGTGCTGAAGGTCGACCGCGACTGGGACCTGGCGGCCATCGCCATCTGGCGACCCAGCGCCGCGCCGGTGCCGCTGGTGACTCATGACGCCACCTGCATCCTCTACCGTGTGGCCACGCAGGCGCTCAATCATGCCGGCCGCGACTGGGAAATCGTTTTCAACGGCGTGGGCAGCGTCGCCCTGATCGCTGCGGTGCGGGCGGGGCTCGGTGTCTGCGCCGTGATCCGCCGACTCGCGCCTGGCGCGCTCGTGATCCCCGATGACAGCCCGCTGCCGAAGATCCCGAGCCTCGTATGCGGCATCTATCTCCGCGACGAGAGCACCGGGGCCGACCGTTCGGTGCTGGAGACCCTGGCGGAAATCATTGCCGAGACCATTCGCCCGCCGGTGCCGCTCGACCTGCCCGGCGATCTGCGCTCGGCCGAGCTGCGCGCCGGCAACCAGCGATAGCGCATGTCCCGGCGAAGTGGGGACCGGTTCGCCGACAAGGACAT
>Ga0081455_10002700_pt1 | contig 20951 bp, 18 predicted proteins | sample TabmetS3T2R1_FD_70207 | JGI IMG/M metagenome (GOLD analysis project Ga0081455, IMG submission 70207) | Tabebuia heterophylla rhizosphere microbial communities from the University of Puerto Rico - S3T2R1 | ecosystem: Host-associated > Plants > Roots > Rhizosphere ...
GTCGATGCTGCCGCGGCTCAAGCCGAAGGAGTTCTACGATCTCGTCATCGAGGTCGCGATCGTGCGGCCGGGCCCGATCCAGGGCGACATGGTGCATCCTTATCTGCGCCGCCGGCAGGGACTTGAGCCGGTGTCCTACCCCTCGAAGGAACTCGAAGCCGTCCTCGACAAGACGCTCGGCGTCCCTTTGTTCCAGGAACAGGCGATGAAGATCGCCATCGTCGCCGGCGGCTTCACGCCGGGCGAAGCCGACAAGCTGCGCCGCGCCATGGCGACCTTCAAGCGCACCGGCACCATCGGCACGTTCAAGACCAAGATGATCGAGGGCATGGTCGCGCGCGATTATCCGCGCGATTTCGCCGAGCGCTGCTTCAGCCAGATCGAGGGATTCGGCGAATACGGCTTCCCGGAAAGTCACGCGGCGAGCTTCGCGCTCCTCGTCTACGCTTCGGCCTGGCTCAAGTGCCGCTATCCGGACGTGTTCGCGGCGGCGCTGCTCAATGCGCAGCCTATGGGCTTCTACGCGCCGGCGCAGATCGTGCGCGACCTGCGCGAGCACGGGGTCGACGTACGCCCGGTCGACATCAATCATTCCTACTGGGACGCCACGCTCGAGCCGGGCTCGCACGCGGCCGCACGCGTGCACGCGCTCCACCGCGATATGGCGGGCGACATCCGCACGACTCACGCGCTGCGGTTGGGTTTCCGCAAAATCAAGGGATTGTCGGAAGAGCACGGCAGACGCATCGTGCAGAACCGCGGAGCTGGCTATACCTCCGTCCGCGATCTCTGGCTACGCACCGCACTGCCGCCCCATACCGTCACGCGACTCGCCGATGCCGATGCCTTCGGCTCGCTTCGTCTGAGCCGGCGACAGGCCTTATGGGCGGCGAAGGCGCTGGGCCGTGTCGGCGACAAGGATGATGATCTGCCGCTGTTTCGCGGCGATGCAAGGGGGACGCCCGCCGCTCTACCGCAAGCGCCGGCGCAGCTTTCAGCCCCGCGCGAGCCCGCCGTGCAGCTTCCATCCATGCCGCTGGGCGAAGAGGTCGTGAACGACTACCGCTTCCTCGAACTATCGCTGCGCCCGCATCCGGCGACCTTCCTGCGCGCCGACCTCGCCCGGCGCGGCATCATCCCCAATGAGGAGCTGCGCGTATTGCCCTCGGCGGCGCGCGTCAGCGTCTCCGGCCTGGTCACCGTTCGCCAGCAGCCTGGCTCGGCCAATGGCGTCATCTTCATGACCATCGAGGATGAGACCGCGGTCGCCAACATCATCGTGTGGCCGAAGACTTTCGAGCGCTTTCGTCCCATCATCATGGGCGCGCGCTATCTCGCCATAAGTGGAGAGTTGCAGAAGGAATCCGACGTCATTCACGTCGTCGCGCGGAGGCTCGACGATCTCACCTGGCTGCTGGCGCGGTTGACCGAGGATGCTCCACCGATCGAGGCACTGGCGCGCGCGGACGCGGTCAAACGCCCGCACGACGAAAATGTCGACAGCCGCGCCCGCGGCCGCCGCAATCCGCCGCGCATCGCGGCACCCGCGCAGCTCCCGGATTTGCTGGCAAGCGACCTCGATGTTCCCGCGCGCGGCTCGGCGCACGCGCCGGTGCGCCGCGGCGGCACGAAAATCGCACCTCGCTGATGTTATGGCACGATACCGTCGCGGCCGACATTGACCCGGGCCGCTTCGAAGGTGCCGTCCGGCTTCTTGGTCGCGGCGATGATATTGATGTTGGCGCCTGGCTTGAGCTCGTCCTTGCTGCCGACGACATAAGCGCGGATCACGGCATCCGGACCGACGATGATCTTCTTCTCGCCGTCCTTGTACCTGACCATGACCACTTGACCGTCGACGCCCGCCACCGTCGTATCCACCGTGGCATTGGTCATGGTGGTGTTCGGCCGATCCCAGGGCCGGTGACCTTCGCCGGTCCCGCGCATCGGCTCGGCGAAAATCACGACCTGAATCGCGCGCTGGCTGCCGTCAGCCTGCGGCGTTGCGCCGACACCGATGAAGCCCCCCGGCTTGATATCGGCGAGCGTCGCCTTGACCACGCCGTACACCGCGGCGTTGTCGGTCAGCTTCACCTTCACGTCACCCGCCTCTCCGGCCTTGACGGTGAGTGTCGAGCCGTCCACCGCCTCCACGGGCCCGCGCAGGCGCACTGTCTGCTGCTGTTGGGCCAATGCCGATGAAGCCGCAAGTGATGCGAGCAAGGCTGCGCCCGCAAGCAGGGCTCTTGTCATTCCGCTCATAGGCCCTCCGAAACACCGTGCCGCACGCAAGGGGCGGCACGTAGGAAATCAAAAGCGGGCGATGGCTCGCACCGTCTCACATCGGCGGTACGAGCCCGTCACGGCCGACATTGATCGACGGCGCCGTTAGCGAACCATCCGTCTGCTTCGTTGCACCGTGGATGATAAGGTGCGTACCCGGCTTAAGCTCGTTCTTGTCGCCCGCAACCGTGGCGACAATCGGCGTATTGGGCGGAACAATCACCTTCTTTTCCCCATCCTTGTACTTGACCATGATCGTCGGGCCATCGACCGCGGCTACCATCGTGTCCACGAACGCATTGGTCATGGTGCTGCCCGGTTGCTGATCGTACGGAAAATGCCTGTCGGCCACGACGCCTTTCTGCGCATCGAGGAAAATTTGGATCGCGACGGCCTTCTGGCTGCCGTCGGCCTGCGGCATGGCGGTGACGCCGATGAATTTACCAACCTTGACGTCGTCGAGCGACGCCTTGACCAGCGCGAACACCCGCCCCGGGTCGACGAGCTTCACCTTCACCATATCCCCATTGCGCGTCTTGATGTCGAGAACATCACCCTCGACCTTTTCGATCTGGCCACGGATGCGCACCGTCGGCGGTTGCTGCTGGGCGAAGCTCGCGGATGTGGCGAGCAGCAGGGCGAAGCCCGCCACGGCGAAAATGCGACGTGTGATCTGGTTCATGTCGTCCTCCCGAAAGTCCTGCCGGCAGAATCTGCGACCTCATCTCACTCCCGAAAAACTCATCATGGCCGCCAACCGCGACCGGCCTGTGAAGTTGAACCTGTGCCTTCGGTCACTCCCGACGGGCGTCAAGCATCACGGCCGATGGTGACGTTCGTGGCCTGCAGGGTTCCGTCCGGCTGCTTCGTTGCGGCGAAGATGAAAATCTTGACCCCGGGCTTGAGGTCGCTCTTGTCCCCGGGCCTCGTGGTAATGATCGTCGCGTCCGAAGGAACGATGATTTTCTTCTCTTCGCCCTTGTACTTCACCGTCAGTACCTGCCCGTCCACGCCGGCGACCGTTTGCGCGACGGTAGCGTTCGTCATGGTGCTTTGCGGTCGCGAATCCCAAGGCCCATGCCCCTCGCCCGTTCCGCGCTGAGCTTCCGGAAAAATCATCACCTCGATCGCGCGCTGACTGCCGTCAGCCTGCGGCATGGCGGTGACTGCGACATAGCTATTCTCTTTGACTTCCGACAACGGTATCTTGACGGCAATCGAGACACGCGCGTTATCGGCAAGTTTCACCGTCAGATTGGAGCCGTCGCGCGACTTTACGGTCAGCACTCCTCCATCGACGGCCTCGATCGTGCCGCGCACGCGCACCGGCGGTGGCTGCTGCTGGGCGAAGCTTGCGGATGTGACGAGCAGCACGGCACAACCGGCCACGCCGAAAGTGCGCCGAGTCATCTTGTTCATATCGTCCTCCCCAACTCTCGTCGCCGGCGAAAGGCCCGACGATCCAATGAACAACCCTGCACGCCGGGGGTTATTCCTGCCCGTCTGGGTACTTCTTTTGAGAATCAATCTCCATGGGCACCCGCAAGTTCCTCGACCGCCTTCATCCCGTGAAGTCGATATCAATAATGGCCCGGCGTGCCGCCGCCATCGACCGCGATCGCGGTTCCCTGGACGTGCCGGGCACGTTCGGAGCACAGGAACAGCGCCAGCGCGGCGATATCCTCGGGTTTGCCGAAGCGACGCGCGTTGCTCTTGCTGAGCGCCTCGGCGCGCAACTCTTCGACCGTCGGCCCAATGCCGCCGCGCGCTGGCGGTGCAGCTCTTGCTGCCGCTCGGTCTCGGTGTTGCCGGGATGAATCACGTTGACGTTGACGTTATCGCGATTGCCGAGCTTCGACAGGCCCTTGGAGAAGTTGGCCACCGCCGCATTGACCGACCCGCCGATCAGGAACTCGGGATCGGGCGTGCGTGCGGCGCCCCCGACGATGTTGATCACGCTGCCTTGGGCAGCCTTCAACAGCGGCCAGAACAGCCGGGTAAGCCGCACGCAACCCAAAAATTTCAGCGCGAAGCCATCGAGCCAGGCCGCATCGGGCAAGTCCAGGAATGCGCCCGCGCGCGTCGCGCCCGCGTTATTGACAAGCACGTCACAGCAGCGGAAGCGCTCGTTCACGCGGTTGAACAATCGCTCGCATGCCTCGAGCGTGCGCAGATCGCCGGCGACCGTGAGCGGCTGCGGCCCCTCCGCGCCGATCGCCTTGGCGGCGGCCGCCAGGTTTTGTTCGGAAGAGGAAGCCAGCACGGTTTGCGCGCCTTCGCGCGCGAAAGCGAGCGCGATGCCGCGACCGATGCCGCGGCTTGCTCCCGAAATGACGACGATCTTGTCCTTGAATTCGCCAGGCATATTCCATCCTCCCTGCTGGCCCGTGGATACAGTACTACTATGCCCGTAGGAAGCATGAGAGAACCGACGCGACCATGAAATCGATTTTCATCGACTGCAACAATCAACTAGCGCCGGTCTTTGCCCGCGTGCAACGGCCGGACGATCCACCGATTGCGGTCAATTCCGATCCATTTCAATCCGCCGACCTACCGCGGCTGCTCGCCGGTTACCAAGTCTGCCTCGACGACCATTCCTATATGCCGACCGACGTGATGGCCCAGTGTCGCGGGCTCAAGCACATCGTCTTTCTCGGTACCGGCGCTTCGAGCTATATGGACGTGCCTGCGCTGAACGATCTCGGGATCAAGGTGCACACCATCAAGGGCTACGGCGACATCGCGGTCGCCGAGCATGCGATGGCGTTGATTTTCGCCTGCTGCCGCGACCTCGCGCGCATGGATCGGGCGGTGCGAGGCGGCGTATGGGATCCGCTCGAAAGCATGCAGCTCAAGGGCAAGACGCTCGGCCTGATCGGGCTCGGCGGCATCGGTCGAGAGGTGGCGCGGATCGCGCGCGGCGTTGGCATGGAGGTGATCGGCTGGAATCGCTCGCCACGCCCGGACGCGGGCGTGGCGCTGGTCGAACTGGACGAATTGCTGGCGCGCGCCGACGTGATTTCGCTACACCTCGCACTCAACGACGAGACACGCGGCTTGATCAACGCCAAACGACTCGCCGGCACCAAGCGGGGGGTTATCCTCGTCAATACCGCGCGTGCGGCACTGGTCGAGGAAGCAGCCCTCCTCAAGGCGCTTGCCAGCGGCCACGTCCGGCACGCCGGCCTCGACGTTTTTCACGCCGAGCCGCTCAAGCCGGATCACCCGCTGGCGCGGATTGAGAATGTCACACTCACCTCCCATGCCGCCTTCCGAACGCTCGAGGCATCGGAAACGCTGATGCGGCGGGCAATCGATATCGTACGCCGGATCGTGGCCCCAGCCTCCCCAGCCTGACCGCCGCGTAGAAACCTTTGCGCCCCTTCGCAGTTGTCATGGGCCTAACATAGGAACGAGTGGATGGCCGATCAGAGCACGACTGCGCCGAGCGTTGCGACGCATGGCGCCTCCTCGCTGCCCGAGGTCGAGGTGGATAGCTACAACCTCGAATTGAAGGATGACGAAGGCTTACTCGGCGACCGCGCCAACAAAGGCGCGTTCCGCACACTTCTCGAACGCTGGCGCAAACCGTTGCGCAAGGCCGGCAGCGATCCGTTCGGCGACGAGGCCAGCGAGGACATCAGCAGGAAGAAGCTCGATGCGCTGCTCGAGGAGGGCGACCCAGAGGCCGCCGGCGTTGTGCAAGGCGCAATCGAGGACTTCGCGCAGGAGTTGGCGCTTGTCATCCGCCGCTTTCTCAAGCTCAAGGCCTGGCGCGATATCGAAAAGATTGTCGTCGGTGGCGGCTTCCGCGCCACCAGGGTTGGGGAGATCAGCGTCGGTCGCGCGGCCGTGATCCTGAAATCCGATAAGGTGCCTCTCGATCTCCTGCCCGTCCGCCACGAACCCGATGAAGCCGGTTTAATCGGGGCCGCGCATCTGGCGCCGCGTTGGATGTTCGAGGGGCACGACGCGATTCTCGCCGTCGACATCGGCGGCACCAATATGCGCGCCGGTGTTGTCGAGCTCAATCTGAAAAAGGCGAGCGACTTGTCGAAGGCATTCGTGTGGAAATTCGAGTTGTGGCGACACGCCGACGAAAAAAACGTCAGCCGCGGAGATGCAGTGAAGAAACTCATCAAGATGCTGTCGAGCCTCATCGCACGGGCGGACAAAGAGGGACTGCGCCTGGCGCCTTTCATTGGCATCGGCTGTCCGGGGCTCATCGAAACAGACGGCACAATCTCGCGTGGGGCACAGAATTTGCCGGGCAACTGGGAGAGCAAGGGCTTCAATCTGCCGCACGCGCTGCATGAAGCGATCCCGACCATCGGCGAGCACGAGACGCTGATGCTTTTGCACAACGACGCGGTGGTGCAGGGGTTGAGCGAGGCGCCGTTCATGCGCGACGTCGACCGTTGGGGAGTACTGACGATCGGTACCGGCCTCGGCAACGCCAGCTTCACCAATCGGGCGATATCCGAGGATTGACGGCGCGCGCCGAGCGGCGACAATAGCTCAACGATAAGCGTCGCCGGGAGGATGGGGTTGAAGCCGGCACCGTTTGCCTATGCCAAGGCCCGCTCGGTCGCGCACGCGATCGAATTGCTGGCAACGGACGATGCGCGGTTGCTTGCGGGCGGACAAAGCCTGATCGCGACGCTCAACATGCGGCTGAGCCAGCCCGCCCTGCTCGTCGACATCAACGGCATCAGCGGACTCGACCGGATCGCGTTGAAAAACGGCGGTGTCGAGATCGGCGCGCTGGTGCGTCACGCGCAGGCGGAACGCTCCGCCGAGATCGCGCAAGCGCTGCCGCTCATCGCTTTGGCGCTGCCGCAGATCGGCCATCCCGCGATCCGCAACCGCGGCACGATTGGCGGTTCGCTCGCTTTCGCCGATCCCGCCGCGGAGCTGCCGGCATGCGTGGTCGCACTCGGTGGCGAAATCGAAATCGTCGGACCGCACGGTCAACGCACCGTCAAGGCGGAGGAGTTCTTCAAGGGCCTTTTCGAAACCGCGCTGACGCCCCGCGAAATGCTCACCGCCATTCGCGTTCCCGCCGCGACCGCCGCCAGCCGCGTCGGTTTTGCCGAGTTCGCCCGCCGCCACGGCGACTATGCCACGGTGGGACTTGCCGCCTGCGCAGAGGCCGACGGCAAGCGCCTCAAGAATCTGCGTCTTGCCTATTTCGGCGTTGCCGAGACCCCGGTGCGCGCGCGCAGCGCCGAGACCGCGCTGGCGGAGGGCGACGTCGAGGCGGCGGTGGGCGCTCTCGCCGACGACCTCGAGCCCTCCGACGATATCCACGCATCGGGCGCAGTGAAGGCGCACCTCGCCGGCGTATTATTGCGGCGCGTCGCACGACAACTCGATCAGGCGCCGTCATGAGCGAGCGCTTCCACGACATCGCAGTCATCGTCAACGGGGTGGAGCTGCGCGAGCGCGTCGATGCGCGCAAGACGCTGGTGGACTTCCTGCGCGAAGATCTCGCGCTCACCGGCAGTCATGTCGGCTGCGAGCACGGCGTATGTGGCGCCTGCAGCGTACGCGTCGACGGCGTGGTGGTACGCGGCTGCCTGATGCTGGCCGTGCAATGTGACGGCGCGCGGGTCGACACTATCGAAGGGGTGGCTGACTCGGACGAGATCACGGATTTGCAGCAGGCATTCATCGCGCGCAACGCGTTGCAGTGCGGCTACTGCACGCCGGGCATGCTGCTTGCGGCGCAGGAATTGCTGGCCCATGGCGGCGTTCCGACCCGCGAGCAAATCCGCGCCCATCTCTCCGGTAATTACTGCCGCTGCACCGGATATCAGGCCATCGTCGATGCGGTGGAGGCGGTGGCGCTGGCACGGACGGGAGCGAAGCCATGAATGTATGGCAAATGCAGCCACGCGCGCCCCTGGTGCGGGTAAGGCGCTTCCAGTTGAAGCCGACGGTTTCGCGATCGAACGGTCGCGGCACGCGACGCCACGGGGCGGAGAAATGAAGATCACCGACGACTCCCCGCCGGTCGTTTCCGCTCTCGACCGACCGAACTCCTATATCGGGCGTTCAGTGCCGCGCCCGAACCTCGCGCGTCTCACGCGCGGCGCGGGTCAATTCGTCAGCGACATGACGCTGCCTCGCATGGCGCATGTCGCCTTCGTGCGCTCGCCTTATGCGCATGCGCGTATCCTCGCAATCGCGACGGAGACCGCGGCGAAGGCGCCCGGCGTCATCGCCGTCGTCACCGGTAGCGAGCTTGCCAAGGTGATCACGCCCTGGGTCGGGGTGCTCACGCACCTCAAAGGGATCAAATCGGCGCCGCAACACGCGATCGCGGTCGAACGCGCCTGCTGGCAAGGCGAGGCGGTGTGCGCCGTCGTCGCGCGCACTCGCGCCGAGGCCGAGGATGCATGCGAGTTGGTCGAGATCAAATACGAAGAGCTGCCCGCGGTCACCGACGCCGAAACCGCGCTCGAGTCCGGCACGCCGGTGATCCATCCCGAGCTCGGCGACAATCTCACCTTCGAGCGCGTGCACGTCGCCGGCGACCCGGACAAGGGCTTCAAAGAGGCCGACGCCGTGATCGAGACGACCTTCGATTTCGGCCGTCACACCGGCGTCACCAATGAGCCGCGCGCCATTGTCGCGGATTGGAATCCGGGGGATGCGCGGCTCACGGTCTATCACGGCACCCAGGCGCCGCACATGATGCAGAACCTGTTCGCCAAGCATCTCGATCTGGAGGAGCATCAGGTTCGCGTCGTGACCAAGGACGTGGGCGGTTCGTTCGGCATCAAGGTGCACACTTACGCCGATGAGATGGCGACGGTCGCCCTCTCCAAGCTGCTCAAGCGCCCGATCAAATTTGTCGCCGATCGCATCGAGAGCTTCGTCACCGACATCCATGCACGCGATCACCGCGTCAAAGCCAAGATCGGCGTCAAGAACGACGGCACCATCACCGCCTGGGAAATCGACGACCTCACCGGCATCGGCCCCTACTCCGTTTACCCGCGCACGTCGGGAATCGAGGCCAACCAGATCGTCAACCTCACCGGCGGGCCGTACGCCTGCCCCAACTACCGCGCCCGTGCGCGGGTCGTGTTTCAGAACAAGAATGTCATGTGCCAGTATCGTGCGGTCGGCCATCCGATTGCGACCGCCGTCACCGAGGGGCTGGTTGAGCTGGCCGCTGCCAAGATCGGCATGGACCCGCTGGAAATTCGGCGCCGCAATTTGATTGCGGACGACGCGCATCCGTCCACCGGTCCATCCGGAATCAAGTTCGAGGCGCTGTCGCACCACGAATCGCTTGCGCATCTCGACGCGATGATGAACTACGCCGGCCTACGCGCCGAGCAAAAACGGCTGCGGGCGCAAGGCATCCATCGCGGCATCGGCTTTGCCTCTTTCATCGAAGTGACCAATCCGAGCGCGGCCTTTTACGGCGTCGGCGGTGCAAAAATCTCCTCGCAGGACGGCGTCACCATGAGGCTCGACGCCCAAGGCGCGATCATCTGCCACACCGGCGTGACGGAGCAAGGCCAAGGCGCCGAGGCGGTCATCGCGCAGGTCGCGGCCTCCTCCTTCGGCGTTCCGATCGAGCGCGTGCGGGTCATCACCGGCGACACCGATAATACGCCGTACGGCGGCGGCACCTGGGCCTCGCGTGCGGCCGGCATCGGCGGGGAAGCGGCATGGCAGGCCGGCAAGGCGCTGCGCGCCAACGTGCTCGCCTGTGCCGCCTCGATCCTGCAGGCCAAGCCCGAAGAGCTCGACATCCGCGACGGCATCGTGGTCGATCGAGACGGCGGCAGCGAGCGCCTGCCGCTGCACGAGCTGGCCCGCATCGCGTATTTCCGTGCGGACACGCTGCCGCCCGGCTTCCAGGCGGAATTGATGGCGACGCGCCACTACGTGCCGCGCGCCTGGCCGTTCGCTTTCACCAACGGCATCCAGGCGAGCTACCTCGAAGTGGACGCCGACTCCGGGATCGTGACGCTGCTCAAGCACTGGTGCGTCGAGGATTGTGGCACTGTGATCAACCCGCAGCTTGTCGACGAGCAGATTCGCGGCGGCGTGGTGCAAGGAATCGGCGCGGCGCTGTTCGAGCACTGCATCTATGACGCGCGCGGACAGCTGCTCAACGGCAACATGGCGGATTATCTCGTGCCGATGGCCGCCGAAATGCCTGATATCGAGGTCGGTCATGTGGTCACGCCGACCGCCGATTCCGAGCTGGGCGCCAAGGGCGCGGGCGAGGCTGGCACGGCCGGCGCGCCCGGTGCGGTCATGAACGCCATCAACGATGCGCTGCGCCCGCTCGGCGCCAAGCCGCTCACCGATATGCCGTTCACGCCGGGCAAGATTCTACACGCGCTCGGCAGGGTCTAGCGGCGACATGTTCACGGCAACAAAGGGCAAGGCCCTGCTCACCACCACGACCGGGGCGCTGCCGCGGCCGAGTTGGTACACGGCCAACCTACGCGGCATGCCGCTCTCCTACGGTCTGTCGCAGGCCGCCTACCGGGAACAGCATTTCGATTGTCTCGCCTGCAACGTCGTCGCCCAGCATCGCGCGGGCATCGACATTTTCGTCGATGGTGACGCACGTCTCGACGACGACGTCGCCGGCCGCAGCTGGGTGAGCTACGCCACCGAGCGCATCGCCGGTATTGGCAAGCCGCGCGTCGAGGTGCCTCCGGCGCATTTCATGGCCGACAAGGGCCCCGGCGACCTGATGTGGGAGGTGATCGAGACGCGCATGACGCCGCCGGTCGAAGGCCCGATCGGCACGACCACGCTCGAGCTCGATCGCGCTTACAAGGCGATGGCCACCATGACCGACCGGCCGGTCAAGATCGGCTCGATCTCGGCGCAAATCCTCGCGCTGATGCTGATCGACGAACACTACCGCGACCGTTCGAAGCTGCTGTTCGACCTCTCCGCCGCGCTCAACCGCGAGTACCACGCGCTCGCCGATGCCGGCGCGCCGATCGTGCAGATCGAGGAACCGGCCATCCATCAGGTGATCGCTGACCCGAATGCCAGCATCGCGCCGGCGCAGTGGGTGGAGGCGTTCAACGCCGAGGTCGCAGGCTTGCGCGGCAAATGCGAGGTCTGGTGCCATACCTGCTGGGGCAGCCCAGCCGCCCAGCGCGTGGCGAGCCGTGATCAGTCCTACAAGGACGCGCTGCCATACTTCAATCAGCTCGATGTGGACGTCATCACCTTCGAGGGTGCGTTCAACCACGGCCTCGATTTCGAGCACATCGGGCGAATGATCTCCAAGGACAAGAAGGTCGCCCTTGGCGTTATCAGCCACCGCACACTGCAGGTCGAACGTCCCGAGGAGGTCGCCCAGCTGATCCGGCTCGCGCTCCAGTATATCGAGCCGGAACGGCTGATCTTGTCGAGCGACTGCGGCTTCGGCCGCCAGTCAATGAGCCGCATGCACGCCTACTACAAGATGCTCGCGCTGGTGCGCGGCACCAACATGGTGCGTCGGGAACTCGGATTGGCGGAAGCTTACATTCCGGGGGCCGATCCGCGACTGTCGATGATACCGCTGGCCTAGCGGCGCTTCATGTCTGACGGCGTGCTCTCGCGCTTCGATGATGGCGCCCATTTCCAAATGGACGAAGCTGGCCCGAAAGGTCACAATCCTAATCGACGGCTCGGCGGAGCTGTGGCGCGCGGGCGGTGTGCGATCGTGCAAGAACCAGGAGAAGCAATCGATGGACATCAAGGTGGGGCGGCAGGCGATCGCGGAGGCCTCGCAGAAGCTGAGCAACTGGGGCCGCTGGGGAAGTGACGATCAGATCGGCACGCTCAATCACGTCACGCCCGAAGACATCGTGAATGCGGCCCGCCTGATCCGCATCGGCAAAGTGTATGCCCTCGGCATCCCGCTCGACAGCAACGGCCCGCAGACCGGCCTGTTCGGTGGCCGCTTCAATCCGATCCATCAGATGCTCGCAACCGGCACCGACGCGATCGCCGGCCGGCAGGACTGGAACAAGATCCGCTACGCCGACGACACGCTGAACTTATGCGTGCAGGGGGCCACCCACTGGGATGCGCTCGGGCACATCTTCTACGAGGAGAAGACCTACAACGGCTACGACGCCAAGCTCATCGACGCCAAGGGGCTCAACGTGCTGGGAATCGAGCACTCCAAGAGCAAGATGGTGGGACGCGGTGTGCTGCTCGACATCGCGCGTTTCCGCGGCGTCGAGTCGCTCAAGGACGGCGAAGGCATCTCCAACGACGAGCTCGATCGTTGCGCCAAGAAGCAGAACGTCGAGATCCGCCGCGGAGACTTCGTCATCATTCGCACCGGCCAGCTGGAGCGCTGCCTCAAGGAGAAGAAATGGGGCGGCTATGCCGGCGGCGACGCGCCTGGCGTCAAGTTCGAGAATTGCTATTGGTGCCAGGACAGGGAGATCGCGGCCATCTGCTCCGATACCTGGGGCGTGGAGGTGCGGCCGAACGAGACCACGGAGGCGAACCAGCCGTGGCACTGGGTGGTCATTCCTGCGATGGGGCTATGCATGGGCGAGATCTTCTATCTCAAGGACCTGGCACAGGACTGCACCGCTGACGGCGTTTACGAATTCTTCTTCTGCGGGCCGCCCCTGATCATCACCGGCGGCAGCGGCTCGCCGATCAATCCGCAAGCGATTAAATGACGTAATCGACGTCGTCCGGGGCGAGCGAGCGCAACGAGGGAGACCCGGGACCCATAACCACAGAGCGTGCGTTGTTAAGCACAGTGCAGGATATGGGTCCCGGCTCGCGCTCGCTTCGCTCGCTTGGCCGGAACGACAGCAGAGAGAATGGAGGCTCCCATGGCCCGCTATCTCAAGCGCGGAATGGATGCGAGCGCAATCAAGGCCGCCGACGCGAAAGTACGAGAGACCGTGGAACGCATCCTCGCCGAAGTGGAGGCAGGCCGCGACGCGGCAGTGCGCGAGCTGTCGCAAAAGTTCGACAATTGGTCGCCGCCTTCGTTCAAGCTGAGCGCAAACGACGTCGAGCGCGCGATCTCCCGCGTGGCCAAGCGTGACCTCGACGACATCAAATTCGCCCAGGCGCAGGTGCGCAATTTCGCGCAGAAGCAGAAGGAGACGCTGCGCGATCTGGAGGTCGAAACGCTGCCCGGCGTGGTGTTGGGCCACCGGCACATCCCCGTGAATTCCATCGGCTGCTACGTGCCCGGCGGACGCTACCCCATGGTCGCCTCGGCGCACATGTCGATCGTCACCGCGCGCGTTGCCGGCGTGAACCGCATCATCGCCTGTGCACCGCCATTCAAAGGCGGGCCGCATCCGGCGATCGTCGCCGCCATGCATTTCGGCGGCGCCGACGAGATTTACGTGCTGGGCGGCGTGCAGGCGGTTGCCGCCATGGCGCTGGGCACGGAGACGATCGGCGCCGTGGACATGATCGTGGGGCCCGGCAACGCCTACGTGGCCGAAGCCAAGCGCCAGCTCTTCGGCCGCGTCGGCATCGATCTGCTCGCTGGCCCCACCGAGACGCTGATCATCGCCGATGACAGCGTGGACGGCGAGATCTGCGCGACCGATCTGCTCGGCCAGGCGGAGCATGGCCCGACCTCTCCCGCCATCCTCATCACCAATTCGGAGAAGCTTGCGCGCGAGACCGTGCGCGAGGTGGAGCGCCTGCTCGCGATTCTCCCGACCGCGGACGCCGCCGGCAAAGCATGGGCGGATTTCGGCGAGGTCATCGTGTGCGACAGCGAGGAGGAGATGGTGCGCGAGGCCGACCGCATCGCCTCCGAGCACGTGCAGGTGATGACAAGAAACCCGGATTACTTCCTCGACAACATGAAGAACTACGGCTCGCTCTTTCTCGGCCCACGGACCAACGTCGCCTATGGCGACAAAGTCATCGGAACCAACCACACGCTGCCGACCAAGAAAGCGGCGCGCTATACCGGCGGCTTGTGGGTGGGAAAATTTCTCAAGACCTGCACCTATCAAAAGGTGCTCACCGACGAAGCGTCCGCGCTGGTCGGCGAATATTGCTCGCGGCTGTGCATCCTCGAGGGCTTCTACGCCCATGCCGAGCAGGCCAATGTGCGCGTGCGGCGCTACGGCGGACGCAACGTGGCCTTTGCGCAGGCGGCGGAGTGAGCAGCCGCACCCACGTACGTTGCCCGGCCGCTTTGTCTATGTCATTCTGAGCGGGCTGCTGTAGGGCGCACCGGCTGCAATGCCGAAGGGGCAAAGCCCACCTACGAGAAGTCCACCGTCATGCGCCCATGCCCAATCTCGAGAACCTCAAGAAGCAGGCCAAGCTGATTCTGCGCTGGCATCGCGAGCGATACTACCCTGTAGCAGCGCAGATCCGGGCTGTCCTTCCTCGGTATCGGCATTTGACCGACCCGCAAGTCCTTGCCGCCAGCTTCAAGCTTGGTGACGCGCAAGAGCTTGTCGCGCGGCAGTGCGGATTCGAAAGCTGGCAGGCGCTCAAGAAAGGGATTCATGCCATGCCAGATCAAGCACGCAACATGACGTCAAGGCCCGTCATCTCCGCAATCGCAGCAGAACTATTCGTCGCCGATATCAAGGCGTCGTGCGATTTCTTCACCCAAAAGCTTGGCTTCTCAATTGTGTTCACCTATGGGGAACCGCCCTTTTATGCCCAGGTGAAGCGGGACAGAGCCCTGCTCAATCTCAAATGTGTCGATTATCCGGTTATCGATCCCGCTCTCAGGGATCGGGAGAGCCTGCTGTCGGCCGACATGGGTGTCGATACGCCCGAAGAGATCAAGCAGCTGTTCCTGGAATTTCAGGCTGCAGGCATCACCTTCTTTCAAACGCTGAGGAAGGAGCCCTGGGGCGCCAGGACCTTCATCGTCAAGGACCCGGACGGCAACTTGCTTCTCTTCGCGGGTCCCGGCGACTAGGCTTTGGCGCGTCGGCATCACCTGGGCAGGAAATCGGGGCATGATGCTCGATCTCGCCAAAACACCGTCCTTCCGCCTCGACGGCAAGCGCGCGCTCGTCACCGGCGGCGGGCGCGGCATTGGGCTGGCGGCGGCTTCCGCCTTGGCGCAAGCCGGGGCACACGTGACGCTAGTTGCGCGCACGCAAACGCAGATCGAGGCTGCCGCGCAAGCCATTCGCGCGCGCGGCGACAAGGCCGAAGCCTTTGCGCTCGACGTCACCGATCTCGATGCCGTGCGCTGCGCGATCGCGAGCGCGGAACCGTTCGACGTGCTCGTCAACAATGCCGGCACCAATCGCCCGGCCCGGCTAGTCGATGTGAAGGTTGAGGATTTCGACGCGATCTTTGCGCTCAATGTGCGCGCCGCTTTCTTCACGGCGCAAGCGGTCGCGCGCCGCCTGATCGAGGCCAAGCGTCCCGGCTCGATCATCAACATCTCTTCGCAGATGGGACATGTCGGAGCAGCTCGCCGCACCGTTTACTGCGCGAGCAAGCACGCCATGGAGGGTTTCACCAAGGCGATGGCCATCGAGCTTGCGCCGCACAACATCCGCGTCAACAGCCTGGGCCCGACGTTCCTGGAAACGCCGATGACGCGGCCCTTCTTCGAAGACAAGGCCTTTCGCGAAGAAGTGCTGTCCAAGATCAAGCTCGGCCGGCTGGGTCAGCTCGACGAGGTGACGGGGGCGATCGTCTTCCTCGCCTCCGATGCCTCCTCCTTGATGACCGGCGCGGCCCTTGTCCTCGACGGCGGCTGGACGGCGGAATAAGCCTTTCGTTCAACCCGTCCTGACCGGATAGACCGGCGGCTCGCCGCTCAGCACGCGCGCGACGTCGGCCGCACATTTGGTCTGCAGCTCGTTGAGCGCTTCCACTGAATAGAACGCCGTGTGCGGCGTCAGGATGACGTTATCGCGCCCGATCAGCCTGGAATCCTTCGGCAGGGGCTCGACCGCGACCACGTCGAGGGCGGCGCCGGCGATCTGGCCGGACTCGAGTGCAGCGACAAGGGCATTTTCATCCACCAACGGGCCGCGCGCGGTGTTGATGAGGCAGGCGCCCGGCTTCATTTTGCGGAAGACCTCGGCGCTGAACAGGCCGCGCGTCGCCGGCAGCAATGGCGCGTGGATCGAGACGAAGTCGGAGATTTCGAGCACCCGGTCGAAGCTCACGCCCTCGACGCCGGCGGCGGCAAGCACGTGCTGCGGCGCGTAGGGATCGTGGGCAACGACGCGCAGCCCGAATGCCTTCGCCTTCGGCGCCAGCGTCCGCGGAATGTTGCCGAAACCGACGAGACCGAGCACGCGACCGGAGAGTCGGTGAATCGGGACCACCGGCGCCACTTCCCAGCGTCCGGTCTGCACCAGCGCGTTCGACTGCGGGATTTTCCGCGCCAGCGCGAGCAGCAGCGCCATCGCGTGATCGGAAACTTCCTGCATGCAATAGTCCGGCACGTAGGTGACGGTAATGCCGAGTTCAAGCGCGGCTGGAATGTCGATGTTGTCGACGCCAAGGCCGAAGCGGCCGATCGCCTTGCAGCGCCGCAGCTGCCGTAACAGCTCGCCCGGCAGCTTGGCATAGGTGACGAGGATGGCGTCGGCGTCGCGCGCCACCGCCAAGACATCGTCGGCGGACGGGCTCTGCGCGATCCGCAGCTCGGGATCGATGCGCGCAAGCGCCGCCTTGGCGGGATCGAGCGAGGGAAATGGGCTGTCGGTGACCGCGATCAGGGGACCGGGCATGGGCCACTCCCTGGATAGTGCGTCGTCAGCCTCGCAGGACTTCGGGATTGAAGCAATTGGGCGGTATCTTCCCCTGTAGGAACGCGAGGATATTGTCGACGACGATATTCGCCATCTGCTCGCGCACCTCGCCGACTGCGCTGCCGAGATGCGGGGTGGTGACCACGTTCGGCAGTTGCAACAGCGACGGCGCCACCTTGGGTTCGTGCTCGAAGACGTCAAGCCCGGCCCCGGCGATTTGCCGCTTCTTGAGAGCGCGCGCGAGCGCCGCCGCATCGACGATTGCGCCGCGCGCCGTATTGATCAGGTACGCGCTCGGCTTCATCAGGGCCAGCTCGCGGCTTCCGATCTGATGCACCGTTTCCGGCACAAGCGGAGAATGCACGGAGACGAAATCCGACTCTTTCAGCAACTGATCGAGTGGCACATAGGTCATCTCAAAGTCGCGCTCGAGACTCTCGGGCTTGCGCCGTGGCGCCCAATACAGCGTGCGCATGTCGAAACCCTTGGCCCGGCGTGCCACGCGGGTGCCGATACGGCCGCCGCCCCCGATCAGTCCGAGCGTCTTGCCATAGAGGGCAGTCCCCACCAGGAAGCTCGATTGCGAGCCGGGAAAACGTCCCTTGTGGACGAGCCGGTCGGCTTCAACCATGCGCCTGGCTACCATCAGCATCAAACCGATCGTGAGATCGGCGGCAGCCTCCGCCACGATGGGCGGCACGACGGTGACCACGACCTTCTGTTTCGTCGCGGCGGCGACGTCGATGTTGTCGGGCGTGATCGATTGCGACGCGATCATCCGCAGTTTCGGATTCGCTGCAATCACCTGACGATCGACCGTGTCGTGCAGCAGCGAAAACAGGATGTCGCATCGGCGCACAGCTGCGATCAGTGCGTGCTTCGGAATGATACGGCTCGAATCGGGATTGACTTTCACGCTCGCGACCCGGCGCAAGCGCTTGATCGCGCTGTCGGCGACCGGCTGGGTGACGAAAATGCGCGGGCGCATCAGGCCATCCACCGCACGATACCGGCAACGCCGTCGACCGCAACCTGCGACCCGTCCGGGATGCGGCTGGTGGCCTCGAGCACGCCAAGCACCATCGGGATGCCGCGCTCGCGCGCGAGCGAGGCGAGATGTGACGTGGAGCCGCCGAGCTCCGCGACCACGCCGGCGACGCGCGGCAAGACGTGGCTCAGCGCCGGGCTGGCAATGCGCGTGACGAGCACGTCGCCGGGCGCAACGCGCGTCAGCTCGCACTCGCAGTTGACCACCACCGCGCGGCCGGCGCCCCAGCCCACGCCGGCGGGATGGCCGCTCAGCCCGGGATGCTTGCGCCAGATCTCGTCGGGTATGGTGATCGGCTCGACCGCGAACGGGCGCGCCTGCAGGAGTTTGAAGCCGGCATCGTCGAGCGCCCATTCAATCTCGACCGGCCCGCCGATCACTGATTCAGCCTTGAGCATCATGCGGCCGAGCGTCACCGCCTGCGCGGCGTCAAGGCACGGCGCACTGATCAGCTCTGTGGGCACCGCCTGCGGCGTGGCGCCGTGGCCGCAGCTTTCGCGGTGGTGCTTGCGGCCGGGCTCGATCTTGCGAAGAAAGCCCTGGCGCGAGAGCACGATGCGGTCCGGGACCACCTCGCCTTGCGCAATGGTGGAGCCCAGTCCCCATGTGGCGCTGATGAGCATTCCCCCCGCGGCGGTCTCGCTCAGGCCACCGCCCGAGACGCGCGCCTCGACGAGCGGCTGAATGAGCACCGCCATAGCCGTCTCTGCCGGCGAGCATCCGTGGTCTTCCATGCCGCGGCGCGCGTTCGTGGTCCACAGCGCGGCCCAACAGGCGCGCACGGCGGTGAGCAGCGCGGCCTCGTCATCGATGCCGAGAAAGCTCTCGAACTGGCCGGCGAAATTGCTGCCTTTGCGATCCTCGATCAGGGATGAGGAGCGCACTGCACTTGGCCCCGCCTCCACCTCGCGTTGCGCGTGCCATGCGGCGAGCAGCGGCGCGAGGATTGCGGGTGCGATCGGCTGCTCGTAAAGGCCGAGCCGGATGTCGACGGAAAGGCGGCGCCGCTCGGCGGCATCGGCTGCGGCAAATCGGCGGATCATCGACTCCAGTCCGAGCGCGGCGATCTGCGCGCGATAGGCATCCGCGCTGAGACAGAAGCCGCCCGGCGTCGGCAAGCCCGCACGCCCCAGCGCGGCCAGGTTTGCCGCCTTCGGGCCGATGCGCTCGGCGTCGCCAGCGCTGGCGGCGGCGAGCGGAACGATGAACTGCGACATGAGCGGGTGCCTCGCTCCTTTCGAAACAGCACAAGTCCGGTGGCGCGCATGCGCGCCTGTGGTTCGACCTCGCTAATCGGGAATCACCGGCCGCCGTGGTGCGCGCCGGTGACAGGTTGGGGTTGCGTCATTTCACATGATCGGCATAGCCGGGAATCGGATCCACCACGGTGATCTGCTTGACCGGGAAGTTGGAGATGATCTCGATGTCCTTGTCGTGCACGATCAGCATCTCCTCGATGCGCACCCCGTAACGGAAGCGCTTGCCGTGCTGTGTCTCGAGCGCGAAGGTCATTCCAGATTTGATCTCGACCGGATGGTCGAGCGACCAGATGCGCGAGATCACCGGCGGGTCGTATTGCGCGAGGCCGAGGCCGTGGCCCCACAGATTCGCCGCCGCCTGGTCCTCTTCCTTGTAGCCCCAAGCCTCCTTCGCGGACGGCCACTTCTTGGCGATCTCGCGCGTGGTGGTGCCGGCCTTCACCGCGTGGATCGAATCGTAGAGCCATTCGAGCGCGGTCGCGTAAGTGTCCTTCTGCTCCTTCGTCGGCTCCTTGCCGACGCAATAGGTGCGGTAGTAGCAGGATTTGTAGCCGTTCCAGGTGAGCGCGGCCAAATCCATGAACACGATGTCGCCGGGCTGGATGATGCGGTCGGAGAAATTGCGCCAGTTCGGCCACGTGTTGGGGCCGGACGAGACGATCACGTCCTCCACGTCCTCCATGCCGGGAATGCTGTAGAGATATTTCATCAGGTGCGCGGTGACCTGGTTCTCGGTGATGCCGGGCCGCAGGAACTTCATGCATTCCCAGTGCGTGGCGTCGCCGATCGCGCCGACAATGCGCATGCATTCCTGCTCGTCGGCGTTCTTGACGGCGCGCGCTTCCATCATCGGCGTCATGCCGTCGACCCAGTTGATCTTCTTGTCCTTGAAAATGTTGATCATGTTGATGTCGATGAAGTCGACGCCGAGCTTCTGTCCTGCGACGCCGTGGCGCTTCATCTCGTAAAGGATCGCGTCGGTGAACTTCTTGACCTGCTGTTGCGAGGCCGGGCCGGCTGCGCCTTTGATCCAGGCATAGGAGTAGCGGACGTTCTCCTTGGGGATCCACGGCGAGTGGCGCTCGATCTGGAAGCCGAGGTCGCCCTGCTCGAACAGAACCGGCGCGCCGTCGCCGCAAAGGAGCGCATAGCGCAGTCCCGGCTTGAGCCGGTTCCAGCCCGGCGTGAGCGTGCCGGTGAGGTAACGCACGTTCTCGTCGTACATGCACAACATGGCGCCGAGGCCGTGCTTCTTCATGCGCTCGCGCGCACGCTCGGTCCGGTACTTCTTCATCCGGTCCCAGTTGACGCGTTGCTGCCAATCCAATCCGGCGATGCCGAAATTTGCCGTGCCCATGGTCTCTCCCGAGTTGAAGCCGCGCGGTCCTGCTGTTGATGAAAATTCCAGCCGGCTGTTCCCTATCGCCGAGGACCATATTGCAGCAAGTCCCTCCGCGATAGGGGAGCCCGCAGCCGAACGGCAGATGAAGTTGATCCGTTGCGATCAACCGGCTCGCAGCCCCTTCGACTGAACACTAAAAGTGGAGGGGCCGGACATAACATTGCGGCCGACGCCGTCCTTGCGCCGCTCAGCTCGCGTCCTGTCCCCGATCGGCTTTTAGCCCCGCC
>Ga0081455_10002701_pt1 | contig 20939 bp, 17 predicted proteins | sample TabmetS3T2R1_FD_70207 | JGI IMG/M metagenome (GOLD analysis project Ga0081455, IMG submission 70207) | Tabebuia heterophylla rhizosphere microbial communities from the University of Puerto Rico - S3T2R1 | ecosystem: Host-associated > Plants > Roots > Rhizosphere ...
GACCACGGCGATCATGCCGCCCATCACGCTGGTGCCGAGCGCCTGCTGGCTCTTGCCACCGGCACCAGTGGCAATCGCCATGGGCAGCACGCCGCAGACGAAGGCGAAGCCGGTCATCAGGATCGGCCGGAAGCGCAGCCGGCAGGCCTCCAGCGTCGCTTCGACCAGGGGCTTGCCCTGGGCACGCAGGTCCTTGGCGAACTCGATGATCAGGATCGCGTCCTTGGCAGCGAGACCGATGATGGTGATCAGGCCGACGGTGAAATAGACGTCGTTGGCGAGCCCGCGGATGGTGGCGGCCAAGACCGCACCGCAGATGCCGAGCGGCACCGTGAGCAACACCGCGAGTGGAATGGTCCAACTCTCGTAGAGGGCCGCGAGGCAGAGGAAGACCACGAGGGCCGAGAGCGCCAGCAGGAACGGCGCCTGCGAGCCCGAAAGCTTTTCCTGCAGCGACTGGCCGGTCCATTCGTAGCCGAAGCCGCGCGGCAGGGCGGCGGTCAGTCGCTCCATCTCCGCGATCGCGTCGCCGCTCGTATAGCCGGTCTTCGCCTCACCGCTGATGCGGACGGAGGGATAGTAGTTGAAGCCCACGATCTGCGACGGTCCTTTCGACCATTCCACGGTGGCGAAGGACGAGAGCGGCACGAACTGGCCGCGATCGTTCTTGACGTTGTAGGCCAGGATGTCGTCCGCCGTCATGCGGCCCGCGGCATCGCTTTGAACGATGACGCGCTGCATGCGCCCCTGGTTGGGGAAGTCGTTGACGTAGGTCGAGCCGAGATTGGTCGAGACCGTGTTGTTGATGTCGGCGAAGGTGACGCCGAAGGCGCTCGCCTTTTCGCGGTCGATCACGAGATTGACGAGCGGCGCGGATGGCAGGCCCTCGATATAGACGTTCTGCAGGACGGGGCTGGCATTGGCCGCAGCCACCAGCGACTCGGCCGCGTTGCGCAGCGCCGTTTGGCCCTTCTGCCCGCGATCCTGGAGGCGGAAGCTGAAGCCGCTCGAATTGCCGAGATTGTCGATCGGCGGCGGCTCGAGTGCGGAGATCTTGGCGTCGCGGATCTCCGCCATGTCGCGATTGATGTCGTCGACGATCGCTGACGCCGATTCCTGCGGCCCGCGCTCAGACCAGTCCTTCAGGGTGATGAAGGCCTGCGCCGTGTTCATGCCCTGGCCGAGGAAGCTGTAGCCGGTCAGGAAGGTGACGTTGTCGATGCCCGGCCGCTTGGCCAGGTACTTCTCCACCTGCTCGACCACGGCCTCGGTGCGCCGATAGGAGGAATCAGCCGGAGTCTGCACGTCGGTGGTGATGAAACCCTGGTCGTCGATCGGCAGGAAGCCGCCCGGCAGCCGCACGAACGCCCAGCCGAGCGCCACGATCAGCGCTGCGTAAATCACCATCAGCCGGCCAACGCGCTTCAGCGACCAACCGACCGTGCCGGCATATCGATCGCGCACCGTATCGAGCGTGCGGTTGAAGAGGCCGAACAAGCCACGTCGGGCATGGCCGTGGCCGGCCGCCACCGGCTTCAGAAGCGTGGCGCAGAGCGCGGGCGTCAGCGACAGCGCCAGCAGGGCCGAGAAGCCGATCGCCGCCACCATGGTGACGGAGAACTGGCGATAGATGATGCCGACCGAGCCGGGGAAGAAGGCCATCGGCACGAACACCGCCATCAGCACCAGCGTGATGCCGATGATGGCGCCGGTGATCTGCGACATCGCCTTGCGCGTCGCCTCACGCGGCGGCAGCCCTTCCTCGGCCATGATGCGTTCGACGTTCTCGACCACGACGATCGCGTCGTCGACCAGGATGCCGATCGCCAGCACCATGCCGAACATGGTGAGCATGTTGATCGAGTAGCCCGCCATCAACAGCGTCGCGCAGGTGCCGAGCAACGCCACCGGCACCACGATGGTCGGGATGACCGTGTAACGGATGTTCTGCAGGAACAGGAACATCACCACGAACACCAGCACCACCGCCTCGACGAGCGTGCTCGCCACCTTCTCGATCGAGGCTTTGACGACCGGTGTGATGTTGTAGGGGATCTCGTACGTGATGTTGGCCGGGAAGAAGCGCGACAGCTCCTTCATCTTCGCCTCGACCGCGCCAGCGGTCGCAAGTGCATTGCCGGTGGGCGCGAGCAGCACCGAAAGCCCCGCGGTCGGCTTGCCGTTCAGCCGGGTCGTGAACTGATAGCCCATGCCGCCCACTTCGATGCGCGCCACATCGCGCAGCCGGACGGTCGAACCGTCGGCGTTGGCGCGCAGCACGATCGCGCCGAACTCCTCGGGCGTGCTGAGTTGTCCCTTCACCAGGACCAGGGCGGAGACCTTCTGGCCGCGGTCGCTCGGCTCGGCGCCGACGCTGCCCGACGCCACCTGGGCGTTCTGCGCGCTGATCGCGCGCGTCACGTCGTCGGCCGTGAGGTTGTAGCCTAAAAGCTTGGCGGGATCGGTCCAGACGCGCAGCGACCGCTCGGTCGAGTAGAGCGTCGCGCGGCCGACGCCCGGGATGCGCCGGACCTCGCCCAGCACGTTGCGCACCATGAAGTCGCCCAGTCCCACCTCGTCGAGGCTGCCGTCAGTCGAGCTGAGGGTGATGATCTGCAGCACCGCGCTCGAGGCCTCTTCGACCAGAATGCCCTGCTGCAACACCTCGCGCGGCAGGCGCGCCTCGATGCGCTTGATGCGGTTCTGCACCTCGACCGAGGCCATGCTGGGATCGGTGCCGGGCTGAAAGTTGGCGATGATCTCGACCTGCCCCAGCGAATCGCTGGTCGATTCGAAATTCAGGATGCCCGAGGCGCCGTTCAGCTCCTCCTCGATGAGGCGCGTGACGCTGTTGTAGAGGTTTTCCGGCGAAGCGCCGGGATAGCTCGTGCTGACCGAGATCGAGGGCGGCGCAATGATCGGATACTGCGCGACCGCGAGCAGCGGAATCGAGATCGCGCCGATCAGGCAGATGAAGAGAGCGACGACCCAGGCGAAGATGGGTCGGTCGATGAAAAAGGCCGGCATTGGCGAGCGCTCAGTCGTTCGCCTTGATGGGTTCGCCGAAACGGAGCGGCCGTTCCGCTTTTACCTGATCGCGCCAGGGCTGCGGGTTGACACTATCGCCTGGCGCGAATTTCTGGAAGCCGTCCACAACCACCTTATCACCTGGCTTCAGCCCGTCGAGCACCAGCCACTGGCCGCCCTGGACCGGGCCGAGACGCACCGGCTGAAGGGCGACGCGGTTATCACTCTTCACGACGTACACCTCGCTGCCGCCCGAACCGTTGCGCTGGACCGCCTGCTGCGGCAGGGCAATCGAATCGCTGTCGATGCCCTGCTCAACCAGTACGCGTACATACATGCCAGGCAACAACTCATGCTTCGGGTTGGCGAACTCGCCGCGCAAGGTCACCTGGCCCGTCGAGGCGTCGACCTTGGCCTCGGAGAACAGGAGCTTGCCGTCGATGGGATAGATCGAGCCGTCGTCCAGGACGAGGCGCACCTTCGCCGCGTCGGGCGCGATCCGCTCGAGATCACCGACCTCGAAGGCGCGACGCAGCTTGTTCAGCTCGCCCACCGACTGGGTGAAATCGGCGTAGATCGGGTCGAGTTGCTGGATGGTCGCGAGGCTCGAGGGATCGTTCTGCACGACCAGCGCGCCTTCGCTCACGAGCGCGGCGCCGATGCGGCCGCTGATCGGCGCACGGATCGTCGCATAGTCGAGATTGAGCCGGGCACGCGATACCTCGGCCTCGCGCGCCGCCACCTCGGCCCGCGCCTGCGCCACGCTCGCGATGGCTGTCTCGTTCTGGGCCTGCGAGATCGCCTGCGCCTTGGTCATGGCCTTGGAGCGCGTCTCTTGCAGGACCGCCAAGTCAAAGGCGGCGCGGGCTTTCGCCAATGCCGCTTCGCTTGCCTGCAGCTCGACCTCGAACGGCTTGGGATCGATCAGATAAAGCGGGTCGCCCGCCTTCACGTCGCTGCCCTGATTGAACAGGCGAGCAACGACGATGCCCGAGACCCGCGGCCGCACGTCGGCCACGCGCATCGGTGAGACGCGGCCCGGCAACTCGCGCACGATGGCGCGCGGTTCGGCCTGCACCGCCACGACACCGACATCGACCGGTGTCGGAGACGGCGTCGCCAATGCCTGCTTGTCGGATTGCGCGAGTTGCGGCGCCAACGCGAGCACCAGTGGAGCCAACGCGACCGGCAGCACGATCGCGAGCACCCAACGCCAATTGATACGCATTTACTCTCCCGCTTTTACGAAAGGCCTGGATTACCCGGAGCGCCCTTTTCCCTTGTCGCGCCGGCAGCGATCCACCCCGCTAAGATATTGAATCCACGCCTCTTTTCCGTCTTTGCACACGATGTGACTTTCGCCATCGAGTGTGGCGAAAACAGGACAACCTGCGCGCGACCGAAGCGCACACACCTGGACTCGGCGCAACGTCGATGGCCGCCTCAAGTTGGGGACGCAGACGCCAGACGCAAGGGCAAGCGAGTCATTTGTCGCCCCAATTGTTGTCACGGGACTTTCATGCAGGACGATCTCGAACAGGACGATCTCAAATCCACCTATCCGCCGCTGAATACACTGAAGCCGGTCGCGACCGATCTCTGGATCGTCGACGGTCCCAGTCTCCGCTTCGGCATGCCGTGGCTGAAAATTCCCTTTCCCACCCGCATGACTGTGATCCGCATCGGCGGCAACCTCTTCATCCATTCGCCGACGCCACTGCCGCCCTCACTGCGTACCGAGATCGAGAAGATCGGGCAGCCGCGATGGATCGTCGGGCCCAACCGCCTCCACTACTGGTGGATCCGCGACTGGATATCGATCTTTCCCGAGGCAGAGGCCTACCTTGCGCCTCGCATCGAAGAACAGGCACGGGGTCGCGTCGACTTCCCGCATCGCGCTCTCGACGGAACCCGCGGCTATCCGTGGGACGATGCTGTCGACACTCTGCCGGTTCGCGGCAGCTTCATGACCGAAGTCGTCTTCTTCCATCGCGCCAGTCGTACCTTGGTTCTCACCGACTTCATCGAGAACTTCGAGGCCCACAAGATCCACTCGTCGTTCCTCCGCTGGATCGTGCGCCACGGTGGCGCCCTCGCGCCGGACGGCGGGATGCCGCGCGACATGCGCTTCTCCTATCGGCGTCATCGCGCGCAAATGAAGGCCGCGGTCGAGCAGATGATCGCCTGGAATCCCGAACGTGTGATCATCGCGCATGGCCGCTGGTTCGTAACCAACGGGACCGCGGAGTTGAAGCGGGCGTTCCGCTGGCTCGGCTAGGGCGTGTACTCACGCACCCGGGATTGTCCGCCTTCGACGACAAAACGTATCGGCCTGCCGCAGCCGCAAATCGCAGAACCACCGCAGTTGCCGAACCTGCTGAAAATCCAGCCCAGCGAGGCTAATGTCGGGTCGCCGCAGGGAGGCGAATTCGCTCGATGAGCGTGTCTTCGGTGGCTCGAGAAGACAGGCCCGAGGGTGATCCCCTTGCACTGCGGGCGATAAAGGAAAGTTGACGATGCATATCAACCCGGTCGAGGTTTTTGGCTACGCGGGCGCGGTTCTGACGCTGGGCACATTTGCCGTCACCAGAATGATTCCCCTCCGCATCATCGGCATCTGCGCCAATTTTGCGTTCATGAGTTATGGCGCCCTGGAGCCGCTCTATCCGGTGCTGGTGCTCCACGTGATCCTGCTGCCGGTCAATATGTTTCGCCTCCATCAGATGTGGCAGTTGACCCGGAAGGTCAGGGTGGCCTCACAAGGCGATCTCAACTTCGACTGGCTGAAGCCGTTCATGAGCAAGCGAACCTGCACTGCCGGAGAGACCATATTTCGCAAGGGCGATCCCTCGTCGGCCATGTTCTACACCATATCGGGCCGGTTCCGGCTCAGCGAGATTGCGAAGGACGTGCTTCCCGGCGAGATGATCGGCGACCTCGGGCTCATTGCGCCCGATAACAAGCGAACGCTGAGTTTTGAATGTGTCGAGAGCGGCGAACTGTTGACGATCGGCTATTCCGCGGTGAAACAGCTTTATTTCCAGAATCCAGGTTTCGGATTCTATTTCCTGCAACTGGTCAGCCGGCGCCTGTTCCAGGACATCGCGCGGCTCGAGCAGAGGCTCGCGGGATCGACGTGACCGCGGGGCCGCCTTACCGATGAGGCGGCGCCCCGACCTGGAAGAGGGCCGTCTCCTCTTCCAGTCCGAACACAGCTCGCGCCGCCGCAAAGCCCTTCAAATCGAACTCACCGACCGGCACAAATTCAGAAGGACATTGTCGGGCAAACTCGTCGGAGGCCAGGATCGCGCGATGGAGCGGGCTGGTCAGGCCTTCGATGCGGGCGGCCAGATTCATCGCCGGCCCGACGCATGTGAATTTCAGGCGATTGCGACTCCCGATATTTCCGTACGAAACCTGGCCCAAATGAAGCGCCAGACCGAACTGCACGCCGTGCGCGCCGTGTTCTTCGGCGTCGCGTAGTTCTCCGTGAGCCTTCAAACGGGCGGAAAGCCGCGCAATGGCATCGCGCGCCTCGCGTGCAGCCTCCAGTGCGGACCTGCAGATCTTCCGCGCGTTGTCACCATCGGGCGCGATCAAGAATACGGCAAGCAAGCCGTCGCCCATGTACTCGAGGACCTCGCCGCCCCGGTCGAGGATCGACGGCACCTGACAGTCGAAATACCGGTTGAGCAGATCGACCATGGCCTGCGGCGCCAACCGGTTGGACAGGCTGGTAAAGCCACGCATGTCCGAGAACCAGATCACCGCATTCATGACGTCGACGTGACCGCGCTTGATTTGTCCGGCGAGGATCCGCTCTCCCCCCTTGTTGCCGACATAGGTGTCGAGCAACGCACAGGCGGTACGCTGAAGCATCCGGTTCTCGACGACTCGCGACAATGGAGCCGCAATGGATGCGAGGCCGCCGACTTGCTCGTCGGTAAAGCCGCGAGGGTCACTGGTCGCGAACGTTGCGGCGTGAGCCGCGCCATCGGCGAAGATCAGCGGCACGGCGAGATAGTCCGTCACGCCCTGTTTCCGCAGCTGCGGGAGCATCGTCAAATCGATCGGGCAATCCTTGTCGGCGAGCCGGCGACGGACGGGCACGCCAGTGTCAATGACCCGCCTGACCGGGCTCTTCTGGAACTCTTCAGTCTGAAAGGCTTCGAACGGTGCGCCGTTGACGTCCGTCGGCGAACCCGACTTCCACAGGAAGCGCTGGCCCATGACGTGCGGATGCAGTGTGAGCACAAACAGGCCCACCCGCCCTATCGGAATGCCGCAACCGAGAAGCCGATCGCATAACTCGTCCAACACCCCGGGCGTGTCGGAGGCCGGCCGCGCGCCGTTGACCAGCCAGTCCACGACCGCCTTCGTATGACAGCTCCCCATTCCCCATGGCCCCCACGCGGTTCGCTCAGAATCCCAGACTACGACAACTTATGCTAGGGGCTGCGCGTGCCAAGCGGCTCGGAGCCTTCCGGTTCGATGGACCGCAATGCCAATTCAGTGGGGATAAAGCATGAGCCTTCTCACTTTTGACAACCCTGTCTTCGGTTACTTTGCGCTCGCCGCGGCCTTGATGATCGTAAAGATGATGTCACAAGGCTGGATCACCGTATTTCGGATGATGAAGGTCAATGGCGGGTTCCGTTACCCCGAAGACGCGCGGCAATCGCTGACCAATCCCCACCCGAACCAGGATCAGCTGCTTCCGAATGAATATGTCGAGCGCTCGCGGCGCATGCACCAGAACGATGGCGAGAATATTCCGCTCTTTCTCGTCGCCGGCCTGCTGTACGTCTGCACGGGGCCAAGCCACGCTGTCGCCCTGGGAATATTCTCCCTCTACGTGCTTTCCCGCTTCGCTCACTTCTATGTCGTGCTGACGGCACGATCACACGAAGCACGCGCAGCGCTTTGGACGGTGGGCTCCGTCGTCATCTACGTCATGGTGGGTGTCGTGATCTGGCACGCGTTGCACTCCTGATGCATCCGAAGGCTCGCGCGGTTCGAACAAGACGCCGCGACCGGCTTTGAACCCGCCGGCTCGGCCGGGTCCAGGCAATGTCCTAGACGTGTCGTTTCACCTGGACGATCATGTGCGCCGGGGCTGGGTTTGGGACACTGCCATGGACGTCGGAAGTTGGCTGCGGGGCCTCGGTCTCGGGCAATATGACGCTGCATTCCGTGACAACGCGATCGATGACACCGTCCTGCCGGGCCTGACGGCGGAGGATCTGAAGGATCTCGGAGTCGTCGTTGTCGGACATCGCCGCAGGCTGCTCGATGCAATCTCCGTCCTGCGCGCTGAAGCGAGTGCCACCCCACCGCGATCCAACACCCCTCCTACAACCGATCCAAGCGTCACGGACGCTGCCGAGCGCCGACAGGCCACGGTGATGTTCTCCGATCTTGTCGGATCGACCGCACTCGCCGGCCGTATGGACCCGGAGGATCTGCGCGAGGTCGTCGCGGCTTATCAGAAATGCGTCACTGAAACCGTAAGCCGCTTCGACGGGTTCGTTGCCCAGTACCTGGGCGACGGCGCCCTCGTCTACTTTGGCTATCCGCGGGCCCATGAGGACGACGCCGAGCGCGCCATCCGGGCAGGGCTGGACCTGATTGCAGCCGTGACTGCCTTGAAGACGCGGGTGCTGCTGCAGACCCGCGTCGGCATTGCGACCGGCCGGGTCGTTGTCGGCGACTTGATCGGATCGGGAAGCGCCGAGCAGCGACGCATCATCGGCGAGACGCCAAACCTCGCCGCGCGGCTGCAGGGCATCGCCGAGCCCAATTCCCTCGTCATCTCGCCGGTCACCCACCGGTTGGTCGGTGCGTTGTTCGAATACCGCGATCTCGAGCGGCACACCATCAAAGGCATTTCCGATACGGTGCATGTGCGTCAGGTGCTCGGCCCCAGCAAGGTCGAGAGCCGCTTCGAAGCCGCGCGCCGCGGGCTCACCGACCTCGTTGGCCGGACGGCCGAGAGCGCCCGGTTGCGCGAGCAGCTGCGTACGGCCTGGAATGGCGCCGGCCAGGTCGTCCTGCTCTCGGGCGAGGCCGGCATTGGCAAGTCGCGGCTGGCCGCTCAACTCGCTGCCGAGATCGCAAACGAACCGCACACGCGGCTGAGCTATCAATGCTCAGCCCATTACCGCGACAGCGTCTTGCACCCTTTTGTCGTGCAGCTGGGGCGCGCCGCCCGCCTCGCCCCCGAGGATCCGGCGCAGACGCAGCTCGACAAGCTCGAAGCCATATTGACGCCAACGCGCATCGCTGAAACCGCACCGCTCTTTGCGTCCTTGCTGTCGATCCCGACCGGCGGACGCTATCCGCCACTCGCCTTGAGCGCAGCGCAGCAGCGCCGCCTGACCCTGGAGGCCTTGCTCGACCAGTTCGAAGCACTGGCGCAGCAGCAGCCTGTTTCGATGCTGTTCGAAGACGCCCACTGGGCCGACCCGACCTCGCTTGAACTGCTCGATCTGGCGGTGCAGCGCGTCCACGCCTTGCCGGTATTGATGGTGATCACCTTCCGGCCGGAATACGAGGCGCCGTGGACCGGCCACCCGCACGTCACCAGCATGGCGCTCGACCGCCTGGCACCCGGCGAGGTCGAAACCCTGGCCGAGCGTGTGGCCGGCCGGTCGTTGCCATCCGAAGTGACGGCGCAGATCGTCGCCAAGACCGACGGCGTGCCGCTTTTCGTCGAGGAATTGACCAAGGCGGTGATCGAGGGCGGCCTGCTTGTCGCGGGACCGCAGGGCTGGCGCCTCGACGGGCCATTGCCGCCCTTCGCCATTCCGGCGACGTTGCAGGACTCGTTGGCGGCGCGTCTCGATCGGCTGGCGCCGGTCAAGGAGGTCGCGCAGATCGGCGCTGCCATCGGCCGCGAATTCTCCTACCCGTTGTTGCGCGCGGTCGCCGGCCGCGATGAGCCGGCGCTGCGCATGGCGCTGACGCAGCTCGAAGAGGCGGAGCTGCTCTTCCGCACCGGCACGCCGCCCCATGCGCGCTACTCCTTCAAGCATGCGCTGGTCCAGGACACGGCCTACGAGAACTTGCTGAAGAGCCGGCGGCAGATCCTGCACCGGCAGATCGCCGATGTCCTGTGCGGCGAGTTTGCGGCGATTGCGGCGGCCGAGCCGGAACTCGTCGCCCACCATCTGACCCAGGCCGGTCTCGACGAACCGGCGATCGAATGGTGGGGCAAGGCCGGCGACCGGGCGCTGCGCCGCTCCGCGTTCAACGAGGCCGCCGCCCATCTCGGCAAGGCGATCCAATCGGCCGACAAGCTCGTCGAGGCGGTGCCGAGCGCCGCGACGGGCAGTAACCGGCTGCGCTTGCAAACCAGCCTCGGCAATGCGCTGCTCGCGGCCAGGGGATATTCGGCGCCGGAGACGAGCGCCGCCTTCGCCCGCGCCCGCGAATTGGCCAACCAGGTGGAAGATGCCTCGGAACGGTTTTCCGCCTACTTCGGCCTTTGGGCGGGGCATTTGACCCGTTGCGAACCCGCACCGATGCGCGAGATGGCGGAGCGTTTCTTGCGCGAAGCGATGGCCCGGCCGGATTGTCCCGAGGCCTCAATCGCCCGTCGCGTTTGCGGCTTCACCTGCTTTTATTTCGGCGAGTTTGCCGACGCGCATGAGCATTTCCAGAAAGCTCTCGAGCTCTCCGACCGGGCGCGCCATGAGGATTTCACCAAACGATTCGGCTGGGATTCCCGCGCCGGGGCGGAGATTGGGGGCGCCCTCTCATTGTGGGCGCTCGGTCGCATCGACGAGGCTTTGCGGCTTGCCGACCGCGCCCTCGCCGACGCCGAGTCGGCAGCACATGCGCCGACGATGGGTTACACGCTGACATACGCCGCATTACTGGGGCTTTTTCGTCGCAACCCCCAAGCCGTCGCGACCTACAGCCAGGCGTTCGCCAATCTCGTGTCGCGATACGATCTTCCGGCTCTCTGGACCGGCATGTCGGTATTTTTCCAGGGCTGGGCAAAGTGGTTTGACGGCGCCGACGCTTCCAGCCTCGCCGAGATGCGCAAGGGAATTGAGGCGGCTCGGGAGAAAGGTCATCTCCTGCTCTTGCCCAGTTTCGAAGCGGCCCTGGCCGAAGCCGATGCGAGTACCGGCGAGATCGACGCCGGCCTGCGACGCCTGGGCGACGTGCGCGCCGAGCAGAAGCGCACCGAGCCGCGCTGGTACGAGGCGGAAATGCATCGGATCCATGCCGGGATCCTGCTGAGGCGCGACCCGGCCGACGCCACGGCGGCCGAGCAGTCGTTGCAGGCCGCGATCGCGATCGCGCAATCGCAAAAAGCGCGCGGCTTCGAACTGCGCGCCGCCCTGTCTCTGGCAAAGCTCTATCGCGCGGCCGATCGCGATGTCGACGCGCGCGCGGTGCTGGCGCCGGCGGTCGAGGGCTTCCCGCCGACCCGGCACTTCCCCGAATTCACGGAGGCGCGAACCCTGCTCTCGGTCCTGAGCGCCTGAGCCGGTCGCCTCTGCCTCGAAGTCCGGTCCTTCTATGCGGGCAAGGTGACCGTCAGTCTCGGCGGTGGCGGACGCAGCGTTGCGATTGCGTTATTCGATCACCTCGTCGGCGCGGGCGAGTATCAGCGGTGGAACGGTTATGCCAATGAGCTTGGCCGTCTTCATGTTGACCGCGAGGCGTACAGCTGTCGGCTGTTCGATGGGCAGCGTTGCGGGCTCCACCCCCTTCAGGATTTCGGATACGTAGTAGCCCGCGCGACGCCCAATCGCCGGATAGTCGAGCGCATAGGCCAGAAGCGCACCCGCTCGGCAGTAAGTGAGTTGGCCTGCAATGGTCGGCAGGCGGCGCTCGATTGCATGGCGGAAAAGCGTTTCCCGATGCCTGAAGAAAAAGGGGTCCGGGTTGACATATATCCCGTCGATCGACTGACGCACCGCATCATCGAATGCGGCTGGAATATCCTCCAGCGCCGCAATATCCCGCGCCCCAATGCGGAGGCCGAGTTTACGACCCGAATCGTCGAATATGCGCCGAAATTCCTCGTTCCCCGGATTTGCCGCTTGCAGGAGCGCGAAAAATGCCCGGGCTGTCGGCACAGTCTCCTTCAACAGCTGAAGCTGCTTGCTGATGAACCCCTCGCCCAATATCGACAAGCCGGTAATGTGACCGCCGGGCCGGGCTAAACTCTGAGCAAACCCCATCATCACCGGATCGGCGCTGCCCAACATGACGATTGGTGTATTCGGTGCAGCGCGATGAGCAGCCTTCACTTGGGTGGTGCCGCTGGTGACGATTACCATCGCCCCATCCGCGAGAAGTTCATGAACAAGGTCAGGCAAACGATCCGGCTTGCCTTCGGCATGACGGATCACCAGGCGCATGGTCTTGCCCTCGACCAACCCATGCTCCTTCAGGCCTTCCTTAAAGGCGTCAATTTGAGGCAGAGCATCCAGTTCGCCCAACGCGCTCAACACGCCGACTACCGGCAGCCGGCCAGATTGTTGCGCAAGTCCAAGCCTCGGCAGCGAGTTCACCAGGGGCGCCGCAAGCAAGGCCAACGCATGACGTCGGGTACGGTTCATTTGATCACCTCGTCGGCGACGGCGACCACCCCTGCTGGTGCCACGAGCCGGACCCGCGCTGCGGCCGGAAGGTTAACGGTCAGCTTCCACGTGTCGGCCTTTCGGACCGCTTCTCCCGAGCAACAGTGGGACGGAGGCCGCTGAGCGTGCAAGCAATTTCCGCTATTGGGCCCTCACCGGGCGCTCAGCCCGAGTCGGGAAGCGTCTCGTAGCACCTGAGGTTGCGCGAGCCGTCGTCCCACGGCTGGCGGCTGCGGGTGAAGATCGCGAACCGCGGCTCGAACTGTCCGGGATCGTCGAGCGAGCCCGCATAGATGTTGATCTTGCCCGGCATCAGCTCCGATGTGCCGAACAGCGGGCTGTAGCAGCTCGGACAATAGATACGGTCGGCCGGCCGGCCACTGCCGCCCTTGCCCTGATGGACGAGAACCTCGCCCTCGATCGCCACCGCCTCCTTCGGAAAGCAGATGAAGCCCGTATGGCCGCCGCCGCTCAGCTTCTGGCAGTCGCGGCAATGGCAGATGCCTTGAAACTCGGGCGCTCCGGTCGCGCGATACCGTATCGCGCCGCATAGACAACCGCCTGTCAGCATCATCTCCCTCCTTGCCAAGCTACTCTGGCACGGCAGTCGCCATCTGGGCAGGGACCCGTCGTCGCGATGAAGGATTCACGGCGGCGTGTCGTGACTTGCCCCGGACCTCCGGCGAAGATGCGCCAACCCGGCGCAACGACGCCGGGACCGGAGGACGGCCATGCGCTGGAAGATCCTGCTTGTATCGATGGCTGCGGCCCTGATGACGCTCGCCGCGCCGGCCGGTGCGCAAACCTGGCCCACCGGCCCGGTCAAGATCGTGGTGCCGTTCGGTCCGGGCGGTCCTGCCGACATCTATTCGCGCATCCTTGCCCAGGCGCTGACGGAAGATCTGAAGCAGCAGTTTATCGTCGACAATCGGCCGGGTGCGGGCGGCGTGATCGGCACCGAGATCGCCGCCAAGTCGCCGCCCAACGGCTACACCTTCCTGATGATGTCCAACACCCAGGCGACCAACGAGACGCTATTCGCGCGCAAGCCCTATGTGCTGATGCGCGACCTGCAAGCGGTGACTCCAATCAACTCCACCGATCTCGTGATGGTCGTGCATCCATCGGTCAAGGCCAAGACGCTGTCGGAATACATTGCACTCGCCAAGGCCAGCCCCGGCAAGCTCACCTACGCCTCATCGGGTCCCGGCACGCCCTACCACATGGCTGGCGAGCTGTTCAAAGCGATGAGCGGCACCGACATCCTGCACGTGCCACACAAAAGCAGCACCGACGCCCGCGCCGATGTAATCGGCGGCCACGTGCAGATGATGTTCGATGCCGTGACGGCGACGAAGGGCAACATCGACGCGGGCGAAGTGCGGGCGCTCGCCACCACCGGCCTCAAGCGTTCGATCGCCCTGCCTAACCTCCCGACCGTAAACGAAGCCGGCGTGCCGGGTTACGAAGCCACGCTATGGCTTGGCCTGATGGCGCCCATCGGAACGCCCCAGCCGATCGTCGAGCAGATGAATGCCGAAGTCGCGAAGATCGTCGCCCGGCCCGAGGTGCAGGCAGCCTGGGCACAGCAGGGCGCCGTGCCGATGGCGGCGATGACACCCGCCGAGTTCGATTCCTTCCTGCGGAGCGAGATCGGCAAATGGGCCAAGGTGGTCGAGCGCTCGGGCGCCAGGATCCAATGACAAACCGATTCCAGCTTCATTCGACTATCAACTAGTGCCGCGAGACGCTTATGCGCATCCGGATGAATAGCGGCGGCGACAATGAACTGCCTTCAGCCGTGGGCCTTCCCGGCGCGGACCAGCGCGAGAAACTCCTTGGCCACCTCGACGATAGCCTCGTCCTCTCGTTCCAATGCCTCATCCAGGCGCTTCCTCATGTCTGGAGAGGCTCCTTTTGGCAAATCTTCGGCGTATCGCTCGGGAACGTTACCCGCGGCGATCAACTCAAGGACTGTCTCGACTGACGCGTTGTTCCTGGCTTCCGCGGTGAGCAAGGAGCCAACGAAGAATTTCACCGCCGCAAGCTCTGCGTACAAGAAATCAATTCGTTCGTTATCCGATATCGACACCGTGTCCCCTCTCAATCGTTTTCGATCAAATTGAACGGCACAACCAGTCCGGCTTTCGGGGCGCTTTCGATCAAACCAGCATCTTGCCAACACGTATGGCGTCGAGAAGAAGATGCCGCGTATCGCCGAAAAGCGTGGCCAGCTCAAAAGAAAGAACAAACGCCAGGGGGTAGAAGGCGGCCGGACAGAAATTCGCAAACTGGACGACGCGTTCCGGAAAATTGGTGCGCGCCAACAGCGCGCTGAACACCACCATGCAGAGAACACCGAGAACCGCGCCCGCGAGCGTGTCGCTCGGGTAGTGGTACCCGAGATATACGCGGGGCAGGCTTATCACCAGCACGGCCCAGATCATCGCCGCCGCGCCGAGCCATCGCGAGCGGTTCCAAAGAGGAACGGCGAGAGCAAAGAACAGCATCGCGTGATCACTAGGGAAAGAGCTGAAGGTATTCAGAGTCTCAGGATCGACCGTCAATGGCATATGAAAGCCAGTGGGCGGCGAATGCAGGGGTCGCTGATGGAAGGGTAGCGCAACCTGCAAGAGACGGGACAAGGCCGCGGTGGCACTAGCTGCAATTATCGCGACAGCGATCTTTCTTCGGCGCTCCCCTTGCCGCTCGAACCACAGCCACCAGTAGGCCGCGAGAAAGACCCCGCCTTTCAGCAAATTTGCATCGGCGGTGTCGTAGACCAACTTATCGAGGACGCCATTTTGCCCGGCAAACTGGTTGATCCAGAGCAGGACGACGCCGTCGATTTCGGCGAGGTTTGTCATTTGTTGCCACCGGCGCTGGGTGCAGGAGACGCTTACGCCCGGTCACCCTTTGTATGTGGGTGGCCGTAACTAATCCGTTTGTGACAATTATGTGTAACTGGCCGGGTAGGAGCGTCGCGCCCGCCGTGAGGGCACGCATCGCGCTATAGTACCAAGTTGTGACCCTGTTCCCGCAGCCACTAGAGAGCGCTGCCGCCGAGAACCAGTGGCACGCACCGAGTATCGAAAACCGCCTCCTGGGACGAAGCGACAAAGCTCTTCTTGCCGCGTTCCTGCTCACCGCCGCATTGGGGGTGTGGACGCGTTGCCTGATGCACGACGACGGCGCCATCATCCTCTCGGCCGGCTGGTTCGGAAGCCTCTGGGATCTTTATGCCAGCCAGATCCCGAGCCGCACCGTTGCGGTCCTGGCGATGCATGGACCGGCGTGGCTGGCCCGCATCGTGTTCGACCTCGATGCCGGCGCCTATTTGACCTTGGCGCATCTCCTTTATTTCGCGGTCCCGCTCGTCCTGTGGCTGACCCTGAGGGCCGTCGAGCGCGATCGGCTGTTCTCGCGTCTTTACCTGGCGCTCGCCCTGGCGATGATCTATTTCCCGACCGAATTGATCTTCGGTGTCGGCCTGTGGTTGATCTGGCTGGCGTTGGTGAGCGATCGCGAACGTTCAACCGCGGGCGTCGCGCTGGCCACAGCACTGCTGGGTGCCGTGATCGCCTTCACCCATCCCGCGCTTGCCTTGATGGGCTTGTTTTTCGTCGCCGCCGGCCTCGCGCTGCCGATTTTCGGCCAGCGCCTGCCGGTCCGAACTCTGGTCGCGGTCGCCGTCCTTTCCATGGCACTGCTGGCATTTTACCTGGCCGCGGCGCGCTGGCTGCCGCCGACCAATCCAACCGACGGTGAAGCCCAGACGGCAAACCGCGTCGCTTACCTCAATCCAGTCTGGATGCTGCGGACGCTGATAACCTTTCCGATGATCGCCGCGTTGTGGTTTTTGCTGCTGGTGCCTGGCGCCGACACCTTGCGGCTGCGTTGGCGGTACTTGCCGCTTGCCACGCTGGCCGTCGCGGTGTTCGGACTATGGTGTGCCGCAGCCGGCACGAGCCTGAAGACAAGCACTTGGACGCGCCACACGGGCCTCTATGTGATGGCGCTGGCGCTGGTCCTTGCCTTGCCCGCTCCGGCGGCGTGGCTGAGGCGCGCCGAGCGGCCCTTGATCCTGTTCGCTGCCATCGTTGCCGTAAGCACCCTGTCCTTCAACGTCGATCTCTGGCTGTTCGGCCGCTTCATCGATCGCGAGCTGCGGCCCGGCATCGTCGATGCCGCCACGCTACCGGCGCCGTGGCCTTCCAAGCGACCGGAGCCTGCGGCGGGCCGCATCTTTTTCAAGTTCGGCGTAGGAAAGCAGTACGTCCGCGACAACGTGATGCCGAGCTACGACTGGTCTCGCGTACCGCTCGCCTTCTACACCTACTTTCGCTCCGAACGGCAAGGCGCGTTGTTCCATCCTTTGGGTGGCGGCGCCGAATGGCGACCCTTCGAGTGCCCGGCTGTCGAGCGTGCCCGCGCTCATGCGCGGGACGCCCAGGACCGGCAATTCCTGGAATTTGTCGCCCGGCATTATTGCGCGGGCCCGCTCATCGGGGAAACCGGTTCCGCTTCGAACCTGGGTAACTCCGACTCAGGCAGCCACTGACAGCGCGCGATGTCGCCGAGGAAATGACGCCCCTTGAGAGGCGATACGCTTGGGTAGATCCAGGCAGTCGCGCTTCTTTAGAGGCTGTGCATATGCGCATACATGCGGTGACGGCGATGCCCCACTGGATCCAGTGGCTACAAGCCCTTTCGGTCCCGACGATCGCGGTTGTTGGCGTTTTCCTTGTTTGGCAGCAAGCGCGGATCGCTCGCACAAAAGCAAGCCGCGACCTATTCGATCGCCGATTCGCTGTCTTTGAGGCAGCGCGCACCCTTCTCGCTCGCGTGATGGCGAAAGGTAACGCGAGCGCTGAAGACGTGAACCGATACTCGCTCGGTGTAATCGACGCGCAATTCCTGTTCAGCCGGGAAGTGCAGGACTACCTGTTTGAAATCCGGCGGCGTGTCATCGCGCTGGGCACTTTTGGGAGGGCGCTACAAGAGATGCCAGCTGGCATCGAAAAGGAAACGTTAGCTAGACGCGAAGCGGAGGAGCTTGCCTGGCTGGTCGCCCAGATCGACGTGCTACCGGAGAAGTTCAGGCCCTTCCTGACGCTTCGAGCGTAGCCTTCTCTCGCGAACCCGGCTCGGCATCAAGACCGGCACAATTTGAAATGTCTGATTATATCGGTATTCAGTATCAAGCACTTATGCCTATCACAGGACTTCAATGACGAGGACCTTGCGGCTTTTGAGCGGCGGCGCGGCGCACGGACTGGTCGAGGCGGTGCGACCGGCCTTCGAAGCGGAGACCGGTTACGCCATCGAAGGCACCTTCAGCGCCGTGGGCGCGATGCGCGACAGGCTGGTCGCGGGCGAGCCGGCCGATCTCGTGATCCTGAGCCGTACGCTCGTCGAGGCGCTGATACAGGGCGGTTACGTCGGTGGCGCGTCGGCACGTGATCTCGGCACGGTCGCGACGGCAATCGCCGTGCGCATCGGCGATCCCATCCCTGCGCTCGGTGACGCTGAAGCCCTGCGTCGCACGTTGCTGGCCGTCGACGCCGTCCATTTTCCTGATCCGGCGCAGGCGACCGCCGGCATCCATTTCGCGCGCGTGCTGGAGAAGCTCGGCCTCAACGAACAGCTCTCCGACCAGCTGCATCCGGCGCCGAACGGCGCCACCGCCATGCGCGCGCTCGCCGCCTCGCGTGCCCGGCGGCCGCTCGGCTGCACCCAGGCCACCGAAATCCTGGCGACGCCGGGCATCGTGCTTGCAGCACCACTGCCGCCCGGCTGCGATCTTTCAACCGTTTACACCGCCGCCGTCACGGCGAAGGCCGCGGCGCCCCGCGAGGCCGCCGCATTGATCGCCATGCTGGCCAGCCCATCGGCGGCGGATGTCCGCCAACGCCTCGGATTTACCTAGCGCCTGATTCAAACGGCACCCGTGCCATCGCCAAACGGGCCCATGGCACCAAGGCGCACGGTCAGCAACTCGACGTCGGTGACGGCGACGTGAGGACCTTGGCGTGTACCGGCCGGCGTCGTCCAAAACGTGCCTTTGTCGCAGCGCCGGCCACCAGTCTCGACCGTGCCCGATAGCACGAGCACGAACTCGTCGGCGGGGTGAGTGTGGATCGGAATGGTCGTCCCTGCCGCCAGACGCGCACGATGGATCGAGCCATCGGGCACCGGCTGAGCGAGCGGCAGGAGTTCGACGCCCGGCAAGAAATCTATCTCCAGCCAGGTGGCCGCGCCCGGATCGATGAACGTTTGATGGCCGCTCATTTGCGTCACCTCAATGCCAGATAGTAATCTAAGGTTACTATAAAAGGTAACCTGAGGTTATGTCATGAAGCAAGGCGGGAGCGACGCGATCCTATTGGGGACGCTCGAGGAGAAGCGCCGGAAAAACATGCGGCAGCTTCTGCTGCAGGCCTCGCGCATCGTGAACCGGCACGTCGTCGAGGGGCTGCACGCCCGCGGCTATGCCGACCTGCGCTCCACCCACACGACGTTGCTGTCCAATATCGACCTGGCTGGCAGCACCGTCACCGTCGCTGCGGATCGGGCAGGAATCACCAAGCAGGCGATGGGCCGCCTTGCCGATGAACTTGAAAGCGCCGGCTACATCCGCGTCCGCAGCGACCCGAAAGATGCGCGCGCCCGCGTCCTGGACCTCACCCGCACGGGCCGGCAGTTGATGCTCGACAGCCTCGAGGTCATGGCCGAACTTGAGCATCGCTACGCCCGTTCGGTCGGCCGCGACCCGCTCGCGGCCGTCCTGCGGGGTCTTACCGCCTTCGTCGAACAAGAAACGCGGCCAGATACAGACCTGGCCGCTAGAAGAGGCCCATCTCGACGCCCAGCGCCGTCAGGAGGGCGAGGATCGCGAAAGCGGCGGAAGCGATCGTCCGCACCAGCCTGAGCGAGATCTTGCGCGAGAGCACATCGCCGAACAGCACCGCCGGCACATTGGCCAGCAGCATGCCAACGGTCGTCCCTGATGTGACGGTGACGATGTCGTGGAAGCGGGCCGCGAGGCCGACCGTCGCGATCTGGGTCTTGTCGCCCATCTCGACCAGGAAGAAGGCCACTGTCGTCGCGAGAAACGCGCCGGCACGCCCGATGGCCTTGGGCCCTTCGTCAGCCTTGTCAGGAATGAGGCACCAGACCGCCATGGCCAGGAACAGCACGACCAGGATCCAGCGCAGGATCTGCGGCCCGATCCAGTTGGCGACCTCGGATCCGACTGTGGCCGCCAGTGCATGATTGGCCAGCGTCGCCACAAAGATGCCGAGGATGATGGGAACGGGCCGGCGATAGCGGCTGGCGAGCACCATCGCCAAGAGCTGCGTCTTGTCGCCGATCTCGGCGACCGCCACGAGACCTGCCGAGACGAGAAAGGCTTCCACGGATCACATCACGGGCGGGATCGGGCGCGTAACCGATGGCTGCCGGCGCTGCCCGATCCCGCGGGTGACACGCCGGTAGCCAAAGGTCTCGCCAAGCTGGGCCCGCCCTCTCACTCAAAGGCGCGGGCCGCGATCGCCGGAAGCGCCATGGTTCCGAGGAACCAAGTCTGTTGACGCTTCCGCCCCTGCAAGCAGGGCCGGCTACTCCCCAATGACGGAGGGGACATAGCGCGGTGGGCAATTTCCCGCAAGCGCCTCCCTGCCGCCGCTTTCGGCGTGCTAGACCTTGGCCATGGCGAAATCCAAGGCTTCCGCATCCGCACCGGCCGCCGCGTCCGCAAAGGCCTCCGCGCCTGCTCGTGCCGCACCCGCACAGGTGCCGAGCCCGGCGAAGAAGGGCGACGGCTCGCCGATCCGCAATCTCTATCTGGTCGACGGCTCGGGCTATCTGTTCCGCGCCTATCACGCGCTGCCGCCGATGAACCGGCCCGACGGCACACCGACGAACGCCGTCTTTGGCTTCTGCCGCATGTTGGCGGCCGACATCCTCGACAAGCCCGAGGTCGACCATGTGGCGATGATCCTCGATGCCAGCGGCACGACTTTCCGCAACGAGATCTACGACAAGTACAAGGCCAACCGGCCCGAGCCACCGGAGGACCTGATCCCGCAGTTCCCGCTGATCCGCGAGGCGGCCAAGGCGTTCAACGTCACGGTCTGCGAACTTTCGGGTTACGAAGCCGACGACCTGATCGCGACCTATGCGCGAATGGCGGTCGAGGCCGGCGGCACCTGTACCATCGTTTCGTCCGACAAGGACCTGATGCAGCTGATCCGGCCGGGCGTCGAGATGATGGACCCGATCAAGAAGATCAAGCTCGGGCCCGAGGCG
>Ga0081455_10002703_pt1 | contig 20938 bp, 16 predicted proteins | sample TabmetS3T2R1_FD_70207 | JGI IMG/M metagenome (GOLD analysis project Ga0081455, IMG submission 70207) | Tabebuia heterophylla rhizosphere microbial communities from the University of Puerto Rico - S3T2R1 | ecosystem: Host-associated > Plants > Roots > Rhizosphere ...
AGAAGCCGAAGCCGCTGCCTCCCGATTTCGCGGCCGAGCTCGGCGAGGTGATCCTGGAGGACGCGCGGGCTCGGCTCGAGGACGCCACCGTGGAGCCGCCGCTGCGCTTCCGGCTGGCGCCGATCCGGCTCACGGTGCGCGATCTCACGTGGCCCAACCGCCGGCCCGCCACCGTGGAGCTCACCGCCAGCACCCCCGAGCGGGGCACCATCGAGACGCGCGGCACGGTCACCTTCGATCCGGTCCGATTCGATCTGCGCACCCGGCTGGCCGGCATCGATCTGTCGCCCTATCGGCCGTACCTGCCGCTCACCGCGCCACTCGAGGGACGCCTCGACGGCGACGTCACCGCCAAGGGCACGCTCGGCGCCACGATCGAGGCCGTCGCGCAGGGCTCGCTCGCGCTGACCGATCTGGCGTTCCGCGACGGGGACCGGCCGATCCTCACGGTGGGACGCCTCGAGCTGGCGAAGCTCGACTACACCTGGCCCGCCACCGTCGCCATCGAGCGCGTGCACATGCAGAAGTCGTGGGTGCGGCTCGAGCGGCGCCCCGACGGCTCGCTGCCGATCACCGGCATCATCACCGCCCGCCGCGGCCCGACCGCCGCGCCGGGCGAATCACCGCCCGCCCGTCCGCAGCCGGCCGACGTCAAGCTGACGGTGCGAGAAGTGCGCTTCGAGGACGGCGGCGCCACCGTGGTGGACGCGGCGGTGAGCCCGACCGCGCGCATCGAGGTGGCCGGCGTGCGCCTGTCGGCGCGCGACTTCGCGTGGCCGCCGCGCGCGCCGGTGCCGGTGCAGATGGACGCGCCGACTCCGGGCTCGGGGCGCCTCACCGCGAGCGGGTCGATCGACGTCGGCGCCCGCAGCCTCGATCTGCAGGTGAAGCCCGCCGGCGTCGACCTGGCGCCCATGCAGCCCTATCTGCCGGTGCGCGGGCGCGTGGCGGGCGCGGCCAGCGGCGACCTCACCATCAAGGCCACGCTCGAGCCGTTCGCCCTGACCGCGCGCGGGACCGCGACGGTCGCCGACATGGCGCTGGCCGACGAGCGCCGCCCGCTGGCCACCGCGGCTCGGCTTGAGGCCACCGGCATCGAGCTCACCTGGCCCGCGTCCCTCACCATCGACCGCGTGCGATTGCAGAAGCCGTGGGCGGAAGTCGAGCGCGCCGCCGACGGCAGCTTCCCGCTGACCGCGCTGCTCGGCCCGCCCGCGGACGGGGTGGCGCGCGAGCGCGGCCCCGGCGGCGCGGCGGGGTCGCCGGCGTTCGACCTGCGCGTGCGGCGCGCGGCGATCGAGGACGGGTCGTTCGCCCTCGTCGATTCGACGGCGCGCCCGGTGGCCCGCACGGAGATCCGCGACGCGCGCCTCGGCGTGCGCAACTTCACCTGGCCGGCGCGCGAGGCGGTCGACGTGCGCCTGCGCGCCAACACCGGCACCGGCGGCTCGCTGAACGCGCGCGGCCAGGTGCGACTGGACACCCAGGCGGTGGATCTGCAGATCGCGGCCCGACAGCTCGACCTGGCGACCACGCAGGCCTTCCTGCCGTCACGGGGAACGCTGGCCGGGAAGGTCGACTCGGACCTGCACCTGAAGGGCACGCTCTCGCCGCTGTCGGTGGCGGCCACCGGACGCGTGGCGGTGGACGACACGATCTTCGGCGACGGGCAGCGCATGCTCGCCTACATCAAGCGCGTGGACCTCACCGGCATCGACGCCGACTGGCCCCGACGCGCCACCGTGCAGCGCCTCGCGCTCGACAAGCCGTGGGCGCTGGTCGAGCGCGAGGGCGACGGCCGGTGGCCGTTGCTGGATCTGCTCTTCCCGCCTTCGGCGGAGCCCGCGGCCGTGCCCGCCTCCGCCTCCCGGGCCGCGCCGGCGGCGCGCGCGGAGCGGGCCACGGGACCGATCGTCGCGGTGGGCGATCTCGCGATCGACGAGGGCTTCGTGCGGTTCGTGGACCGCACCACCCGGCCCGCGTTCACCGAGGAGGCCTCGCGCATCGTGGTCACCGGCCGCTCTCTCGGCACCGCGCGCAACGGGCAGGGTCCGGTGTCGCTCACCGGTCGGCTCAGCGGCGGGACGCCCTTCGAGCTCAAGGGCACGCTGGGCGCGCTCACCGGCCCGCTCAATCTCGATCTGGAGGGCAAGCTCACCGACTTCCCGTTGCCGCGGGTGAACCCGTACATCAACGGGCTGATCGGCTGGATCGCCCGGCGTGGCGTCTTCGGCGCCACCGTGCGCTATCGCGTGGCCGACAACGCATTGAACGCCACCAACGACATTGTGCTGGGTCAGCCCGACTTCGCGCCCTCGCGCAGCGGCGACGAGGTGCGGGATCGGGTCGGCGTGCCCCTCGGCACGCTGATCGCGCTGCTCAAGAACGCGCGCGGCGAGGTGCGCCTCTCGGTGCCGGTCACCGGCAACGTGGCCACGCGTCAGTTCGATCTGAGCGACGCGTTCTGGGAGGCGGTACGCAAGACCGCGATCGGGGTGGTGGCGCTGCCGGTGAGCTGGGTCGGCAAGATCTTCTACACCGAGGACGCGCGGGTCGAGACGATCCGGATCTGGCCGGTGTACTTCGAGGCCGGCACCACCCGCTTCGTGGAGGGCTTCGACCGTCAGGCCCAGCGGGTGGGCAACTTCCTGCGCGAGGCCCCCGCGGTGAACCTCGCCATGAAGTCGGTGCTCACGGTGGACGACATCACCGCGCTCAAGCGCGACGCGCTCCGCCAGCGGCTCGAGGGCGCCGCGCGGGAGGCCGGCGCGGGCGGCGTGGAGGCGGCCGCGGCGCGCCTGTTTGCGGAGCGCTTCCCCGGCCGTCCGGCCCCGGATAGCCTGGATGCGATCCTCGCGGACCTGGCGAGGGACGAGCCGAGCCCGGACGCGGCCGCGAAGGCCCTGTCGGCCCGCCGGATGGAGGCGACGCGCGCGCAGCTGCAGAGCGCCGCCCGTATCGACCCGGGCCGCCTGCACGTGACCGAGGGCCTGGTGCCGGTGGAGGGCGCGGGCCGCGGGCGTATCGAATTCGAGATCGCGCCTTAGCCGGCGGCTACTTGAAAACGGGGTTGTCGGTCCGGTCGACGAGGGACTCCGGCCCCTCGGTCGGCAGCACCTCGGCGTAGTTCTGCGCCGAGTCGATGTCGTGCTCCCACACCTCCCGCGGCAGCTCGTAGAGCACCTCGATGCCGTGGCCGTCCGGATCCGAGATGTACACGCTGTGGGTCATGCCGTGGTTGATGCGGCGGTGGAAGGTGACGCCCTTCTGCTGGAGGAACTCCACCTGCTTGAGCCAGGACTCGCGGTCCGGCCACGCGATGGCCACGTGGTTGAGCCCGATCCCGCCGCGCATGAGGCTCCAGGTCTCGGACTCGGCGTGACCGTTGGCGCCCTCCGGCGGCGGGACCTCGGCGAGGGCCAGATCGTGGTGGGTCACGTCGCCGCCCTCCGACACGCCGCTGTAGAAGCGCATCTTGGGCCGCACCCGGTCGGGCCGGGGCTTGAGCTGGGCCACGCAGCGGAAGCCCATGATCTCGGTCCAGAAGCGATGCGAGACCTCGATGTCGCGCACGTTCAAGACCACGTGGTTGATGCCGCGGGGCGTCTGCGCCTGTGCCATGGTGGTGTGCCTCCGCCTAGAGCCTGTCGTTGCCGCCGATCATACCAGAGCCCCGCTAGAGCCGCGTCTCGTCGACCTTGAGCCCCAGCCAGTGCCGGCCGACCAGCTCGTAGTGGGCCAGGCGCGCCTGCAGGTGCTGGCTGATCACGTGGACGTCCTGGAAGTGGCGCTGGATCGGGCTCGACTCGTAGGCCGCGGTGGCGCCGGACATGTCGTAGATCATGTCGACCACCCGCACCGCGAGCCGGATGCCGTGGGTGGTGGCCAGGCGCAGGGTCGCGCGCTGCTCCATCGTGAGCACGCCGGTGGTGGTGAGCGAGTGCCAGATCTCGCCCACCGTCTCGACCAGGAACGCGCGCCCGGACCGCAGATGCGCCTCGGCGTGGCCGACCTCGTTCTGCACCGTCACCTGGTCGCGCAGCAGCTGGTCCATCGCCCGCGGCGTCTTCGTGGTGGCCAGCTCCACGAAGGCGGCGAGGCAGCTCCGCGCAGTGCCGAGGGCCACCGCCGCGTCGCCGGAGGCGAAGACCAGCGTGCGCGGGATCTGGTAGAGCGGGCCCGTCTCCACGAGCGGTGCGGTCACCGAGCGCACGGTGCGCGCCTCGGGCACGAACACGTCGTGGACCGCGAAGTGGTGCGTGCCGGTGCCGCGCATGCCGCGCACGTGCCAGGTATCGAGCAGCTCGGCCTGCTCACGTGGCACGAAGCAGTAGCGAAGCTCGGGCTGGCCCTCGTCCAGGCGCGGCCGGCCGTCCTCGATGACGGTGGCGTGCGCGGCCAGCCACGAGGCGTGCCGGCAACCGGTGCTGAAGCCCTGGCGCCCGGTGACCCGGTAGCCGCCTGGCACCACGATGGCCTGGGCATTGGCGAGCGGGGTGTTGGCCACCACGCTGCGGGGCGGGTCGATCCAGATGGCGCGCGCGGCCGCGGGGGGCATCCGGGCCGCGTAGGTCGCGAAGATGGCGACCTGGTTGGTGACCCAGCCGGTGCTGGCGTCGTTCTTGCCGATCTCCTCGATGACCTCGATGTAGCGCGGCAGCTCCATCTCGGCGCCGCCGATCGCTCGAGGCAGCGCGAGCTGGAACAGCCCCGCGTCCGCCATGGCCTCGAACAGGGGACGAGGCAGCTCGCGCTGCGCCTCGGTGTCCGGCGCCGAGGCGCGGATGAAGGGCCCGAGCCTGCGCGCGGCCTCGAGCGGGCTGGGCACGAGCCAGCCTACTGGATGACCGAGCGCGGCGTCGCGACCAGGCGGGTGACCTTGATCTGCTCGCGATCGATCATCTCGCCGACGCGCGGGCCGATCTCCTTCTTCCAGTACTCGCTCTGGTAGACGGCGTCGTAGAGCCGCTTGCGCTCCTGCTCGCTCTCGAAGCGGCGGATCCACACGTACACGGACTGGTCCTCCTCGCCCACGAAGGAGCCCAGGATGACCATGCCCATCTTGACCTGGAACGGGATGATCTCCTCCTCCATGCACTTCACCCATCTCTCCTGCTGCCCGGGATGGATGTGGTATTGCCGCAGCTCGAAGACCATCACGCCTCCTCGGTTCGGGTGAACTCCGCGGCCGCCCTTCCGCGACCGCCGCGCATCCGTCGTGAGCCGGCCGCTCCCGCGCCAGGCCTCAGGCGTGCAGCCTAGCACGGGATCACGCAGCGCGGGATCCCGTGCCGTGGCGAATGAGCCGCGCCGCCACGGCGCGTGCCCCGCGAAGTAGACCGCCCCCCTCGTGGCTCGTGTAGAATCCCCCCGGATATGGCCCCTCTCTTCTGCGGCTGCTGCCATGCGCCCGCGGTCGTGCCGCCCCCGCGGGCCGCCGCGCGCGGCGCACGCGGTGGAGGCGGCGCACACGGCCGGTCGGCCGGTGGAGGCGCCGCGGCGCGGTCCGGCGAGAACCCGGGCGTCCAGGGCTACTCGCCGCCGCCGGCGCCGGTCAGCCCGATCAAGGGCCTGATCGACTTCCATACCCACGCCGCGCCGGACATCTTCGGCCGCTCGCTGGACGACGACGAGCTGGCCACCCTCGCCGCCACGCGCCAGATGGAGGCGGTGGTCTTGAAGAACCACGTCACCCACACCGCGGATCGCGCGTTCCTCGTGCGCAAGCACGTGCCGGGCATCAACGTGTTCGGCGGCATCACGCTGAACCACGCGGTGGGCGGGGTGAACCCGCAGGCCGTGGAGTGGATGTGGCGCATGCAGGGCGGCTACGGCCGCGTGGTCTGGTTCCCCACCTTCGACGCCGACAACCACGTCAAGCGCACCGGCACTGGCTCCTCCGGGATCCGCGTGGTGGACGAGCGCGGCGAGGTGCTGCCGGCCGCGCGCGCGGTGCTGAAGATCGCGGCCGCGCAGCGCCTGGTGGTGCAGACCGGCCACGCCTCGCCCGAGGAGGCGCTCGCGCTGATCGCGGCGGCCCGCGAGGAAGGCTGCGACCGCGTCGTGGTCACCCACGCGCAGTTCGACGTGGTCGGCATGAGCCTCGAGCACATGAAGAAGGCGGCCGCCCTCGGCGGCAAGCTCGAGCTGTGCGCGCTGCTGATGCTGGCGGGCCCGGCCTCGCCGCTCGAGTTCATGCACCACACCGTCCGCGTCGAGGTCGCCGACACCGCGGCGCGCGTCAAGGCGGTGGGCGCGCAGCACTTCGTGCTCGGCACCGACCTGGGCCAGGCGGGGAACCCGACGCCGGCGGACGGCCTGCAGATGCTCGTCGCCGGGCTCATGAAGCACGGGGTGACGCGGGAGGAGATTCAGCTCATGGGCCGCGAAACGCCGGGCGCGCTCTTGATGGGCTAGCTCATGCCCGCTTGCGGTTGTACTACTCCGCAGCGTCGGGTGAGGGCGGGGGGCAGGCCCTCCCCGGAACACGCTGACTCGCATTCCTTCACCGGCACTCGATCGGGCCACGAGATGGGGGCGCTTGCCTTCGGCTGCGCGCAGAAGACACGGTTCCGGGGAGGGCCTGCCCGCCCTCACCCGACACGCGTCATCCGGTCGCGCCACGGCCTCCGCCCATCAACGCGCTTTTGCTGGAATGAACTGCTTCTGAATTGTCCCGACCGAGAGGCGCGTGGTCGGTGGATGCGTGGCCTCACGGGAGGGGTGGGGGCGGAGGGGGAGGGGGCCTCCCGGGAGCCGTGTCTTCTGCGCGTGGCCGAAGGCGCGCGGCCCCATCTCGTGGCCCGATCATATGCAGGCAGCGGAATGCGAGTCAGCGTGCTCCCGGGAGGCCCCCTCCCCCTCCGCCGCCATCCCGGCGCCACCACGACTACGGAGGGACAAGCGTGCGCATCGAGGTGATCTGCACGGGAGACGAGGTGCTGACCGGCAAGATCGTCAACACCAACTTCAGCTACATCACCCAGAAGCTGGAGGACGTCGGCCTCTCCGTGCAGTGGGAGACCACCGTCGGCGACGACCGGGAGAACCTGCTGCGCGCCTTCGTGCTCGCGGGCGAGCGCGCCGACGCGGTCATCGTCAACGGCGGGCTCGGCCCCACCGTCGACGACCTCTCGCAGGAGATCGCGGCCAAGGCGGCCGGGGTCGAGCTGGTCCTCAACCCGGACTGGCTCACGTGCATGGAGAACTTCTTCCAGCGACGGAGCCGCGTGATGCCACCCAACAACCGCAAGCAGGCCATGCTGCCGGCCACCGCGGAGGTGCTCGACAACCCCATCGGCACCGCGTGCGGCTTCGCGGTCGACATCGGCCGCGCGCGCTTCTTCTTCACCCCGGGCGTCCCGCGAGAGCTGCGGCGGATGCTGGAGGAGCAGATCGTCCCGCGCCTGCTCGCCCGAGCCGGCCTGCCCGGGGCGATCTTCCTCAAGCGCTTCCACTCCTACGGGCTCGGCGAATCGCACGTGGACTCGCTGCTGGAAGGCGTGGAAGCGCTGGTGCCGGACGGCAGCGTGAAGCTCGGCTTCCGCGCCCACTATCCGCAGCTCGAGACCAAGCTGACCGCGCGCGGCCGCGACATGGACGACATCCGGCGCAAGCTCGAGCCGGTGGAGCGCGAGGTGCGCAAGCGCGTCGGCAACTTCATCCTCGCCGAGGACGAGCAGACCCTCGAGGGCGTGATCCTGCGCGAGCTTCAGGCGAAGTCGGCGACCCTGTCGCTGGTCGAGACGTTCACCAGCGGCCAGATGGCGGCGCGGCTCGCCCACCTGCCCGGCGCCGACGCGGTCTTCCGCCGGGGTGTGATCGCGCGGGCGCTGCACGATGTGTGGGCCGGGGTCGGCCTCGCCGGCGCGCCCCCCGACGGGCCGCTCACGCCCGAGACCGCGGAGACGGTGGCCCGCGCGGCCCGCACCCACACCGGCGCGACCCACGCCCTCGCGGTGCTCATCGACCTGGACGACGGCCCCGACCGCATCGAGTTCGGCGGCACCATCTGTCTCGCCATCGCCACCGAGGCCGACGCCGCCTCGCGGAAGGCCCGCATCCTCGGCGGGCGCGAGTGGGTGCGGCTGGGCGCGGTGGAGATGGGACTGGACTGCCTGCGCCGGTACCTGCAGCGGCTACCGGTCTACGAGCGCATCGACTTCGAGCGGACCTGAGGCCAAGCCGATCACGGTGACGGCGCTCACGCCGTCGCCGCGCGATCGACGGCGCCGACCGCAGCGCTGGAAGCAAACCCACCATCGGCCGCATTCACGGCACGACGGCGGCCGGCCTGTCCCAGGCGGCCCCGGCGCTGACTGTGTGGGTGGCGCCGCCCGAGGGGCTCCGCCACCCGATCGATCGGTGCGTCATGAGGCTCTGTTCCTGGTACGCACGCCGCGCCATGGCACATAACTATGCATCCGGACGCGGGAATGGCCGGGTGGCTCGCCGCAATGACGCGGCGCGCACAGACAGGCACTGGCCTGGCTGGTCAGCGCGAAATGTTGGAGTGAATAAAATTGCTCGTCGTATCCTGGCCCGGTGGCGATTCCCTGCGAGCAGCCGCGCCGCTAAGCCATCCGCGTCACTCTGAGAAGGAGAGGTCTCATGATGTCATGCACACGTGTCCTTTCCGTGCTGCTCGTCGTGGTCCTGGGCGGCGCCGTACCGGCCTCCGCCGCGTTCACGCCGGACGAAATCACCTCGATGCGGCGCGTGTTCAACGCCGCCAGCGACCACCTGCACGCCGGCATGAGCGAGCTGTTCCCCGTCATTCGCGCCACGAACTCGGCTACGCGCCCCCGCACGGCCGAGGTGGCGCGCCTGGTGGTGCAGGCACAGCGCCAGCTCTACAGCGCCATCGCGGACCTGGTGGGCGGCTCGTACTTCCCGAACGACGCGCGGGGGCGGCGCTTCTTCGTCGGCCGAGCGCTGCAGCAGATGGACGCCGCCACGGCCACGCTCGCGCAGGCGCAGGCCGCGGCCACCGCCGCCATCCGTGCCGGCGGCAACGCGACGCAACTCGACCGGCTGCGCCTGGTGCGCATCGCCGATGCTCTGCGCCAGATCAAGGCCTTCAACCGGCAGCTCGCGTTCGCCGATCCCTATCCGGAGGGCGTGTCGGCCAGTGGCCATCGGCTCATCCTGGGACCTCATGGGGACTACGACAACGCGCAGAACCGCCTCAACGCCGCGACCGGCTTCGTGCTGTTGGGCTACGAAGCGCTGATCCGGGGATATGCGGCCGACAGCGTGCTGCCCTCCTACGAATCGGTCTACCAGCAGATGAAGTTCGCGTCGTTGCTCTACCGGCAGAACATGCAGGCCATGGCGACGCTGGCCGGCGTCCCAATGAACGGCACCGAGGTCGAGCAGAACCCGTTCTTCCGACTGCTCGCGCGGGTAGAGACCCTGACACACGGCGGCGGTGGACCCTGCAAGCCCGACACCTGCCACGGCACGCCGTACAACTATAATCAGCTCCTGCAGTTTGCGATCAGGCAGGTGCCGTACTGGGCCAACCGGCCGACGTTCGCGCGCGCACAGCAGGAGGCGTACACCCGCTTCACCGACGCCTGGGACGGCACCGACTCGGCCGTCTGGTTCACCTTCAGCTTTCCCCAGTGCGACCAGGGGGCTGCACCGGGCGGCTGCGGCGGGCGCTAGCGCGGCTCGCTGAGCGTCTTGCGCGCGTGGCAGGGCTGCGCCGCGGAGCGCGAAGTGATGGAATGAACAAATCGGCCCAGCGTATCTTGCCAGCGTGGCGATCACCTGCGAGCAGCCGCGCCGCTAAGCCATCCGCGTCACCGTGAGAAGGAGAGGTCGAATGATGTCATGCACACGCGTCCTGTCCGTGCTGCTCGTCTCCGTGCTGCTCGTCTCCGTGCTGCTCGTCGTGGTCCTGGGCGGCGCCGTACCGGCCTCCGCCGCGTTCACGCCGGCCGAAGCTACCTCGGTTCAGCGCCTGTTCTCCGCGGCCACCGACCACCTGCACGCCGGCATGGGCGATCTCGTCCCCGTCATTCGCGCCACGAACTCGGGCACGCGACCCAGCACGGCCCAGGTGGCGCGCCTGGTGGTGCGGGCACAGCGCCAGCTCTACAGCGCCATCGCGGACCTGGTGGGCGGCTCGTACTTCGCGAGTGACACGCGGGGGCGTCGCTTCTTCGTCAGCCGAGCGCTGACGCAGATGGACGCCGCCACGGCCACGCTCGCGCAGGCGCAGGCCGCGGCCACCACCGCCATCCGCGCCGGCACCAACGCGACGCAGCTCGAGCGCCTGCGCTCGGTGCGCATCGCCGATGCCCTGCGCCAGATCAAGGCCTTCAATCGGCAGCTCACGTTCGCCAATCCCTATCCAGAGCGCGTGTCGCCCAACGGCCGACGGCTCATCCTGGGACCTCACGGCGACTACGACGACGCGCAGAACCGCCTCAACGCCGCGACCAACTTCCTGCTGTTGGGCTACGACGCGCTGATCCGGGGATATGCGGCCGACAGCGCGCTGCCCTCGTACGAATCGCTCTCCCAGCAGATGCAGTTCGCAGCGCTGCTCTACCGGCAGAACGTGCAGGCCATGGCGACCCTGGCCAATATCCCACTGAGCGCCACCACCGAAACCGATCAGACCCCGTTCTTCCGCTTGCTCGCGGGGGTGGAGACGCTGACCCACGGTGGGGGCGGACCCTGTCAGCCCGACACCTGCCACGGCACGCCGTTCAACTACAACAACCTCCTGAAGCACGTGTTCGTGCAGGTGCCGTACTGGGCCGGCCGGCCGACCTTCGCGCGCGAGCAGCAGGAGGTGCTACACCGCTTCACCGAGGCCTGGGACAGCACCGACCAGGCCGTCTGGTTCACCTTCACCTTCCCCGAGTGCGACCAGACGGCCGCACCGAGCAGCTGCCGCACACGCTAACGAGAGTCTTCGCGCGGAAGGTACGGCATAGCGGCTCGATCAGCCGGATGGCCGCGCGTCAGCCGCGCCAGGCCCTGACGTAGCTACCTCGCGCCGCCGTCTCCGGCGGCGGTCCCTCGGTGCGCACGTGCGCGGCGCCATGCCGCGCCGGCGGATCACCGGCGCACGGCCCTCCCGTGCGGCCGCACGGCCAGACCGGAGCCTGCGGCATGGGGGAGGCGCGACGAACCGATGCCGGTATTATCCTGGGCAGCGATCACCCATGTCTCATTCCCGTCACATCATCGTCTGTGGAGCGGGCGTCGTGGGCGCCGCGGTCGCCTACTTCCTGACGCGGCGCAGGATCGCGGTCACGGTGATCGAGCGGACCGGCGTGGCCTGCGCGGCGTCCGGCAAATCGGGCGGCTTCCTCGCGCTCGACTGGTGCGACGGCACGCCGGTCAAGGCGCTCGCGCGCGCCAGCTTCGCGCTGCACGCGACGCTCGACGAGCAGATCGCACGTCACTGGGGCTATCGGCGCATGGACACCTTCATGCTCGCCGCGCGCGAGACGGGTGCGCTCGCCGGCGGCCACCGCGTCCCCGCGCCCGGCTGGATCGATGGGTCCGCGATCGTGAGGGGCACGCTGGGCTCGCCCGAGACCACCGCGCAGGTGCACCCCGCGCAGTTCACCACCGCGCTGCTCGACGAGGCGTGCGCCCGCGGCGCGACACTGCGCATCGGCGCGGTGGAGCGCGTGCTCGTGCGCGACGGCGCGGTGCGCGGCGTCGCTGTCGACGGCAAGTCGGTCGCGGCCGACGCGGTGGTGCTCGCCGCCGGCCCGTGGACGGGACGCATCCGAGGAGTGCGGCTGCCTCGCGTCTCGGGGCTCAAGGGCTATAGCGTCACGCTGGACGCTCCCGATGTCCCCGCCCACGCGCTCTTCATGGACTACCGCCTGGCCGACGGCCGCGCGCTCGAGCCCGAGATCATCCCGCGGCCCGACGGCACGGTTTACGTCTGCGGCATGGCCGACCGTCAGCCTCTGCCGGAATCGGCCGACGGCGTGGAGGTGAGCGAGGCCGGCTGCGCGATCCTCGCCGGCGCCGCCGGCCGCGTTTCCGCGTCGCTCGCGACGGCGCGGATCAGCCGACGCCAGGCCTGTTATCGCCCGGTCGTGGACGATGGCTTGCCCATGATCGGCCCGGTACCCGCCGCGCGCGGCGCGTACGTGGCGACCGGGCACGGCCCCTGGGGCATGCTGAACGCGCCGGCCACCGGCCTCGCGCTCTCCGAGCTGATCGTCGACGGCGCGGCCCGCGCGGTCGATCTCCGTCCCTTCTACCCGGATCGATTGCCGGCCGCGCGCCCGTAAACTTCGAACGGATCAGAGACGCCATGCGACGCCTCGTTCTCGTCCTGACGGCCCCGCTCTGCTGGGGCCATGCTGCACCAGATTGAGCAGATCATGTACGATCGCGCCATGTACGTGCCGAACTACGAGCTCGCGGCCCGATAGGAGAGCGACGCCATGGACATCGTCGATTCCCAGGTGCACCTCTGGGCCGCGGAGAGCCCCAGCCGGCCGTGGCCGCCCGGCCGCGCCAAGGAGGCGCAGAAGCCGTACCAGATCCTGAAGGAGACGCTGCTCTTCCAGATGGACCTGGCCTCGGTGCGCCGGATGGTGCTCGTCCCGCCCTCGTGGGAGGGCGACCGCAACGACCTGGCCCTGGACGCGGCGCGCACCTACCCGGATCGCTTCGCGGTGATGGGCCGCCTGTCGCTGCCCGATCCGGCCAGCCGCGCACTGGTCGCTCAGTGGAAGAAGCAGCCGGGCATGCTCGGCATGCGCTTCACCTTCCACAACGAGCACAACCGGCACTTCCTCACCGACGGCTCGGCCGACTGGCTCTGGCCCGCGGCGGAGAAAGCCGGCATCCCCCTCATGGTGCTGGTGCCGGGCGCGCTCGATCACCTCGACCGCATCGCCGCGCGGCACCCGGGGCTCAAGCTCGTCATCGACCACGTGGGGATCAGCGTGCGCGGCAAGGCGCCGCAGGTCTTCGAGGAATTGCCCGCGGTGTGCGCGCTGGCGAAGCACCCGAACGTGGCGGTGAAGGCCTCCGGGATGCCGTCGCTCTCCGCCCAGCCCTACCCGTTCCGCGACCTGCACGACGCCATCCATCGGCTGGTGGACGCCTTCGGCCCCAAGCGGACGTTCTGGGGGACCGACCTCACGCGGATGCCGTGCACCTACTACGAGTGCATCACGCTCTTCACCCAGCACCTGCCGTGGCTCCAGGGCGAGGACCTGGAGTGGGTGATGGGGCGCGGCGTCTGCGAGTGGCTGGGCTGGCCCCTGACGCGCGCCTGAGCGCTCAGCGGGCCGCGTCGACGCGCAGGATCCGGCCGCGCGAGCTGTCGGTCACCAGGTAGAGTGAGCCGTCCGGCGACTGCACCACGTCCCGGATGCGCTCGCGCAGATCGGCCAGGTAGCGCTCCTCCAGGACCACGCGGCCGTTCTGCAGCCGCAGACGGACGAGCAAGCCGGGTGAGAGCGAGCCGATCAACAGATCGCCGCGCCAGTCCGGGAACGCGGAACCGGTGTAGAAGGTGGCTCCGGACGGCGCGATCACCGGATCCCAGTAGTAGACGGGCTGCTCCATCCCCGCCCGGGCGGTGCCCTCGCCGATGCGCGCGCCCGAGTAGTCCACCCCGTAGGTGATGACCGGCCAGCCGTAGTTCTTGCCCGGCTGCGGGTTATTGAGCTCGTCGCCGCCCCGCGCCCCGTGCTCCACCGTCCACAGCTGGCCACGCGCGTCGAGCGCGGCGGCCTGGACGTTACGGTGCCCGTAGGACCAGATCTCGGGCCGCGCGGCCTTGTTGCCCACGAACGGATTGTCGTTCGGGATCGAGCCGTCCGCGTTGATGCGCACGACCTTGCCGAGGGTCACGGAGAGATCCTGCGCGCGGTCGCGATAGCTGAAGCGATCGCCGAGGGTGACGAACAGCGTGCCGTCGGGTCGGAACACGAGCCGCGAGCCCCAGTGATTGGGGCTCTGCACCTTGGGCGCCTGCCGCCAGATGACCTGGGTGGACTCGAGCCCGCGCTCGCCCAGCCGCCCGCGCGCGACCGCGGTGCCCGCGCCGCCGTCGCCCGGCTCGGCGAACGAGAGGTAGACGAGGCGATCCTGGGCGAAGCCGGGGCTGACCGCCACGTCCAGCAGCCCGCCCTGGCCGCGGGCGTAGACCGGCGGCACGCCGGTGAGCGGCTCGGAGAGCGTGCCGTCGGGGGTGGCGATCCGCAGCCGGCCCGGCCGCTCGGTCACCAGCATGCGGCCGTCGGGCAGGAACGCGAGCCCCCACGGATGCTCCAGGCCGCGCGCGACGTCGACCACCTTGGCCGCCAGCTTCACCGGGGGAGGCGTCGGCGAGCGCGGCGTCTCCTGGGCGGGAGCCGGTGACGCGATGAGCAGCAGCGCGAAGACGGCGGCCGCGGCGCGGATCAAAAGCTCACCGGCAGCGTCTGGAGCCCGCGCAGGGTCAGGCTCTGGCGGAACTGGGGCCGGTCGGTGGCCAGCGCCAGCTTGGGCAGCCGCTTGAGCAGCGTGTTGATCGCGATCTGCCCTTCCATGCGCGCGAGCGGGGCGCCAAGGCAGAAGTGGATGCCCATGCCGAAGGCGATGTGGCGGTTGTCCGCCCGGGTGAGGTCGAGCCGTTGCGGGTCGGGGAACTGCGCGGGGTCGCGATCGGCCGCTCCCAGGAACGGCATCACCATCTCGCCCTTGGGAATCGTGCGGCCGCCGATGACGATGTCTTCGCTCGGGATGCGCGCGGTGCGCTGCACCGGTCCGTCGAAGCGCAGCAGTTCCTCCACCGCGGTGGCGATGATCGCGGGCGCCTCGCGCAGCCGGCGCAGCTCGGCGGGGTGGCGCAAGAGGGCCAGGGTGCCGTTGCCGATCAGGTTCACGGTGGTCTCGTGCCCGGCCACCAGCAGCAGGATGCAGGTGGCGAGCAATTCCTCCTCGTTCAGCTTGTCGCCCGCCTCCTCCGCCGCAATGAGAGCCGAGAGCATGTCGTCCCGAGGAGACGCTCGGCGCTGCGCGATCAGCTCGCGGAAGTACTCGGCCAGGCCGCGCCGGCCAGCCATGCTGCGCTGCCCGACCTCGGAGTCGGGCGGCAGCATGATGGCGTCCAGGCCGCGCGCGATGTCGAGGCCCCACTGCTTGAAGCGCTCGTGGTCGCGCACCGGCACGCCCAGCATGTCGCAGATCACGTTGACCGGCAGCGGATACGCGAACTCGTCGATCAGGTCCATCGCGCCGTTGCCCTCGACCTGGTCCAGCAGCTCGTTCACGATCTCCTGGATGCCGGGCCGCAGCCGCTCCAGCGCCTTCGGGGTGAAGGCCTTGCTGACCAGGCCGCGCAGCCGGGTATGATCCGGCGGGTCGCGGTCGAGCATCGAGAGGCCCAGGCCCGGCGGCACCGCCATCCCGAAGCGCGCGGCCACGAACGCCGCGATGGGCTCCTTGATCAGGCGCGGATCGCGCAGGCTCGCGATCACGTCGGCGTAGCGGGTCAACACCCAGAAGCCCAGCGGGCTGTGGTGGACCGGATCGTCGGCCTGTAGCCGCTGGTACATCGGGTACGGGTCGGCGACGAACTCCGGATCCATCGGGTTGAACTGCACGTCGGCCATGTCGGGTCTCCTCCCGCGGCCATTCTACATCTGCTACAGTCCACCCACCGGCGCAGGACGGGTCTCTCACGGTCACGAGGAAAGGACGGGTCAATGGCCACCATCACCGGCTCGGAAGTACTGGCGCATGCGCTCCGCTCACAGGGCGTGGACACGATGTTCTATCTCATGGGCGGCCCCATGCTCGAGACCGAAGCCGCCTGCATCCAGCTCGGCATCCGCGCCATCGACACGCGCCACGAGCAGGCCGCCGCCCTGGCCGCGCACGCGTGGACCCGGGTGATGCGGCGGCCCGGGGTGGCCATGGCCTGCTCGGGTCCCGGCGCCATCAACCTGGCCACCGGGGTCGCCAACGCCTTCACCGATTGCGCGCCGCTGGTCGCCATCGGCGGCTCGAGCCCCCGCATCTATCTCGGAATGGAGGCCTTCCAGGAGATCGACCAGGTCGCGCTGATGAAGCCGATCACCAAGTGGGCCGAGCGCATCTACGACGCCCGGCGCATTCCCGACGTGGTCGACACCGCCTTCCGTCAGGCCACCACCGGCCGGCCCGGGCCGGTCTACATCGACATGCCGGGCGACATCCTGGGCGAGAAGATCGAGGAGGAGAGTGTGCAGTACCGCGGCCCGTGGAAGCCGGCCCCGCGCAGCCTGGGCGATCCGGGCGCGGTGCGCGAGGCCGTCGACCTGCTGGCGAAGGCGGAGCGTCCGGTGATCATCGCGGGCAGCGGCGTCTGGTGGTCCGACGGCGCCGCCGCGCTGCAGGCCCTCGTGGAGGCCACCGGCATCCCGTTCTACACCACCCCCATCTCGCGGGGTCTCATCGCCGAGGACCACGCGCTGTCGTTCCTGAACGCGCGCAGCAAGGCGTTCACCGAGGCCGACGTGGTGCTGGCGGTCGGCACGCGCTTCAACTGGATCGTCCAGTTCGGCCGCCCGCCCCGCTTCGCGGCCGACCTGAAAGTGATCCACGTCGACATCAACCCGACCCAGCTCGGCCACAACCGTCCCGTGGACGTGCCCATCGCGGGCGACGCGCGCGCGGTGCTCGAGCAGCTGCGCGCCGAGGCCGAGGGCAAGATCGCCCCGAAGCGCTTTGCTCCCTGGACCGGCAAGCTGCGGACGCTCGACGCCGAGAAGGGCGCCGAGCAGGACAAGGCGATGAGCCGCGAGGAGACGCCGATCCACCCGCTGCGCCTCTGCAAGGAGGTGCGCGACTTCATGCGGCGCGACGGCATCCTGGTCGTCGACGGCCAGGAGATCCTGAACTTCGGCCGCCAGGCGATCCCGACCTACGTCGCGGGCCACCGCCTGAACTCCGGCGCGTTCGGCACGATGGGCGTGGGCCTGCCCTTCGGCGTGGGCGCGAAGGTGGCCAAGCCGGACACGCAGGTGCTGGTGCTGCACGGCGACGGCTCCTACGGCCTCAACGCCATGGAGATGGACACCGCCGTGCGCCACAAGATCCCGGTTGTGGTGGTGATCAGCAACAACGGGGGCTGGACCGCGGACGCGCCGTGGACGCGCCCCCTGCCCAAGCCCGGCCGCAACCTGGGCCACACCCGCTACGATCGCGTGGCGCAGGAGCTGGGCGCGCACGGCGAGTTCGTGGAGAAGCCGCACGACATCCGCCCCGCGCTGGAGCGCGCGTTCGCCTCCGGCAAGCCGGCGGTGGTCAACGTCATCACCGACGGGAAGGCGCGGGCGCAGACGGTGCGCTTCTCCGCCTACACGACGTAACGGAAGGCGCCAACCATGGCCCAGGCCCTCGACGGGATTCGTGTCCTCGACCTGACCCAGTACGAAGCGGGGCCGTCCTGCACCCAGATGCTCGCCTGGCTCGGCGCGGAGGTCATCAAGATCGAGCCGCCCACCGGCGAGCCGGGGCGCACCGCGCTGTCCGACAAGCGTGGCGAGGACGCGTGGTTCTTTCTCCTGCTGAACTCCTGCAAGAAGGGCGTGACGCTCAATCTCAAGTCCGAGCGCGGGCGCGCCATGTTCCTCGATCTGGTCGAGACCGCCGACGTGCTGGTCGAGAACATGGGGCCGGGCGCGATGGACCGTCTCGGCCTCGGCTGGGAGGAGCTCTACCGGCTGAACCCGCGACTGATCGCGGCCTCGGTGAAGGGCTTCGGCGGCGGCGGGCCCTACGCGGAGTACAAGAGCTTCGAGTGGATCGCCCAGGCCATGGCCGGCGCCATGTCCATGACCGGCTCGCCCGACGGCCCACCCACCAAGGCGATCGGCGGGCTCGCCGACACCGGCGCGGGCCTGCACACCTGCATCGGCATCCTCGCCGCCATCATCCAGCGGCAGGCCACCGGCGTGGGCCAGCAGGTCGAGGTCGCGCAGCAGGAATCGGTGGTGAACCTGCTCCGCATCCATCTGCGCGAGAGCTACGCCACCGGCAAGCCGGCGCCGCGGCAGGGCAACCGCTCGGCGGCCGCCGCGCCGTCCAACATCTACCGCTGCAGCCCGGGCGGGCCGAACGACTACGTGTTCATCCACTGCGCCACCGTCGGCATGTGGAAGGCGCTGACGAAGATCGTGGGCCGGCCCGAGATGGCCGACGACCCGCGCTACCACGACCGGCGCGACCGCGTGCAGATCGTCGACGAGGTCGACGCCATGATCGAGGCGTGGACCGAGAAGCGCGACAAGCACGACGTCATGGCCATCATGGCCGGTGCCGGTGTCCCCTGCGGCGCGGTGCTCGACTCCACCGAGATCCTGGCCGACCCGCACCTGCGAAAGCGCCGCTTCATCGTCGATCTGGAGCACCCGCGGCGCGGCCCCTATCCGATGCCGGGCAACCCGGTGCGCCTCTCCGAGTCGCCGACCGAGGTCGGCCGCTCCCCGCTCCTGGGCGAGCACAACGCCGAGGTCTACGGCCGCCTGCTGGGGATCAAGCCGGAGCAGATCGACCAGCTGAAGCGCGACGGCATCATCTAAGGAGACAGTCGTGCCCGACAACCACGCCATCGTCGTCGACCCCGCGGCCGCCGGCCGCCTCGTCATCCGCGCCGTCCCCGATCCCACGCCCGACCGCGGCGAGGCCATCGTGTCCGTGCGAGCGATCTCCCTGAACCGCGGCGAGGTCCGCCGCTCCACCATGGCCGCCGCCGGCTGGCGCCCGGGCTGGGACCTGGCCGGCACCATCGAGCGCGCGGCGGCCGACGGCTCCGGCCCCAAGGCGGGCGGCCGCGTCGTCGGCTTTCTGCCCGAGGGCGCCTGGGCCGAGCGCGTGGCGGTGCCGACCCACGCTCTCGCCGAGCTGCCCGAGAAGGTCACCTTCTCCCAGGCCGCCACGTTTCCGGTGGCCGGCCTCACCGCGCTCCACGCCCTCGGCAAGAACGGCCCGATCCTGGGCAAGCGCGTGCTGGTGACCGGCGCCACGGGCGGCGTCGGGGATTTCGCGGTGCAGCTCGCGCGCCTGGGCGGCGCCCACGTCACGGCCAGCGCGCGGCGCGCGGATCAGGCGCCCGCGCTCCGCCAGCTGGGTGCGCACGAGGTCACGGTCGGCGACGAGATCCCGGCCACGCCCAAGTACGACCTGGTGATCGAGTCGGTCGGCGGCAAGACGCTCGCCACCGCGCTGGCCGCGCTGGAGCGCGGCGGCGTCTGCGTGACTCTCGGCGTCTCCGCCTCCTCCGAGGTGACCTTCGACGCCCGCACCTTCTTCGCCACCGGCCGCACGCAGCTCTACGGCTTCTACCTCTTCACCGAGCTGGGCAACGAGCCCGCCGCCATCGGCCTGCGCCGCCTGGCCGACCTGGTGGCCGCCAGCCAGCTCGCCCCGCACATCAGCGTCGAGCGCCCGTGGAAAGACATCGCCCAGGTCGCGGCCGATCTCATCGCGCGCAAGTACCCGGGCAAGGCGGTGCTGACGGTCGGCTGAGTCGATGCCCCGCCTCGACCGGCTGCCCGAGCCAAGTCGCAAGAATCTGGTGATGCTGCCGGTGCAGGTGAACGACACCGGCCCGTTCACCCGCCTCTCGCGGCCGCTCACCGCCTGCCGCCTGGCGATCGTGACCACCGCCGGGCTCCATCTGCGCGGCGATCGGCCGTTCGGACCCGGCGAGCAGACGTTTCGGGTCCTCCCCGCCGACGCGCCCGCCGCCGACATCGTCCAGAGCCACACCAGCCTCGGCTTCGATCGCGTGGCGACGATGCGCGATCTCAATATCTCGTATCCGGCGGATCGGCTGCGCGAGCTGATCGCGCGCGGCGATGTGGGCGGCGCCGGCCCGAATCACTATTCGTTCATGGGCGCCCAGCGCGATCTCCAGCGCATCGAGCACGAGACCGGGCCCGAGGTGGGCCGCCGGCTGCGCGACGAAGGTGTCGACGTCGCCCTGATCACGCCGACCTGACCCTTCTGCACGCACACCGGCGGTGTGCTGGCCCGCGCGCTCGAGACCGCCGGCGTCGCCACGACGTCCATCAGCATGGTGCGCGAGCACACCGAGAAGATCAAACCGCCGCGCGCCCTGTTCGTGCCGTTTCCCTTCGGCCACGCGCTGGGGCGTCCGAACGATCCCGACCTGCAGCATCGCGTCCTGCGCGCCGCCCTCGACCTGCTGGCCGAGCCAGCCGGCCCGGTGCTCCGCGACTTCCCGGAGGACGCCGAGCCGGGCGATCAACCGTCGGCCCCGACGCAGGCCTCCGCGATCGCACCCGCGGCCGCCATGCCCGACGACGCCGCGCTCGAGACGTCGCAGATGCGCCAGTACCACGAGCAGTGGCTGGCGCGCAGCGGCGGACGCACCGCCTTCGGCCTCGCCGGCATCCCCGCCATCCGCTTTCCGGACGCGGCTCGCTTCCTCCAGGCCTTCGCGGCCGGCGAGGATACCGACATGGCCGAGCGCCCCGCTGAGGTGCCGCTGCCCAACTTCATCCGCTACTGTGCGGACGACTGGAAGGCGCTGTACTACGAGGCCCGGCTGGCCATGAAGCCGTCCACCACCAGTGACGACGTGGCCCGCTGGTTCTGGGGCGAGACCGCTGCTGGCCAGGTCCTCCGCCGCGTCCGCGCCCGCCTCGACGCCTCGGAGGATCCGCGCTGGAAGGCCGCCGCGTTCGGGGTGGCGCGATAGGGTCTGCAGTCAGTCGGATGCCCCGATGGCAGGTGACGGAGCCGTCGCCCGCGGGCGCAGCACGTCGATCGCCCAGCCGAGATCTAACGGTTCGCCGGTCCACCGCGCGCACGCCGTGCGTGCGGTGATCTGAATCTGCCGCGCCTCGTTCTCGGCCGTCACCGCCTCCACCGGATTGTCGGGCACCGGCGCCGGCGGCGGCACGTCGGGGATCTCGTCGCCATCCGGTCGCCTGAACTGGAA
>Ga0081455_10002704_pt1 | contig 20938 bp, 17 predicted proteins | sample TabmetS3T2R1_FD_70207 | JGI IMG/M metagenome (GOLD analysis project Ga0081455, IMG submission 70207) | Tabebuia heterophylla rhizosphere microbial communities from the University of Puerto Rico - S3T2R1 | ecosystem: Host-associated > Plants > Roots > Rhizosphere ...
GCCCGTCCTCTCGTTTCCACCTGCACCATTCCTACCTCCTTAAACGCAAAGAGCCCCGGGCGGCCGTCCGCCCGAGGCCTCGTCGCCTCAGTGACTGGACTGAGTCTAGCCGAGGGAGTCGACGTCGTGAACCCCGCGTCCGACCAGGGCGACAGGTCCCGGTCGCAACGGCCAAGGCCGGGGTCCAGGGCCGGGGTCAGACCCCGTCGTGTCCAGGATGGACATGCACGTCGGGGGCACCTTCCTGCGCGCAATCCGCGATGTCACCAGGCGTGCCGGCGCCCGAGCGCGTCCGCGGACTTGGCATCCGATCGGCTCGAGCGGCCCTGCCCTGAGGAGCCGCGTCGGGGTCAGACCCCGGCAGGGCCGGAACGGACAACGGCGGCCCGCGGACGGAGTCAGAGCTCGAGCGGCAGCGGCGCGGCCAGGGTCAGGCAGACGTCACGGGTCGTGAAGCCGAGACGCTCGTTCACGGCACGCATCGCCTCGTTGCCGCGCTGGGTCCACGTGACGACCTCCCGCAGGCCGTTGGCCGCCGCCCACGCAAGTTCGCGCCGCTTGAGCGCTGTCGCGAGGCCGCGGCGGCGCCAGTCCCGGCGGACGACGGTCAGCCCGTCCTCGGCCACTCCGGGGGAGTCGTGCGCGCAGAGGCCCGAATACCCGACGACCTCACCGTCCGCCAGAGCGACGAATGAGCCCTCGGGAAGCGTCGCCTCCTCGCGAAGCCAGGCACCGAGCGAGATCGTCGCCGGCTGGTCAGTCGCCATGTCGTCGTATCCCTGACGAGCGAGCTCGTACGCCTCGCGCAGGAGGGTGGGTCGCTGGGCCACCGTGACCGCCTCGACCCCGGCAGGCAGCGAAGGCGGCTCGGGCTCTTCCCCGAGCGAGCGCACCTGCTCGACCTGACGGTCGACCTCCTCGAAGCCGAACCGCTGCGCGAAGACGACGGACGTGGGGTCGTCGCCGTCGACATAGGTGACGGCCTCCGGAACTTCGAGGGACAGTGCGTGGCCCGCGAGCTCACGCAGCAGCGCGGTTCCCACGCCTCGGCGGCGTGCCTCCGGAACGACCCGCGGCGCGATGACGGCCCGGCCGGCGGTGTCCGAACGGTCGCCGAGCCCCGAGCCCACGATTGCCCCGTCCAGCTCGGCGACGAGGAGGAGCCGTTCCGGCGCGGCCCGTTCCCGCAGCTGCGCCACGGTGCCGGCGGACTCGTTCGGAAGCACGACCCGGCGGACGTGGATCCAGCCCTCCAGGTCGCCGTCGTTCTCGGCGCGGCGTACCTCGAAGTCAGCCGGAGCGCTTGAGCTTCCCATGCCTCTTCGCATAGCGCTCGCCGCGGCGAAAGACCTCGAGCCCGACGGGGATCGAGATCGCGCCAATCACGAGAAGCGGCCAGATCTCGTCCCAGAGCTCCGCGAGACCGGCACCCTCGAGGATCGCGTCCCGCGTGCCCTCGAGCGCGTACGTCGCCGGGGAGACGACGGCCAGCCACTGCATCCACTCGGGCAGCACGCTCACGGGGTAGTACACGCCGGAGACGACGAGCAGGATCCCCTGCGCGACGAAGCCGAGCTGCGTGCCCTTCTCCGGCGAGATGAGCGGCAGGACGGCCGTCATCATCCCGATGCCGACGAACGAGATCGAGGCGATGGTGAGGACGACGAGCGCAGCGGCGAAGCTCGCCTGCGGCATCTCCAGGTCGAAGAACGCGGCCACGACGCCGAACAGGAGCACGGCGCGGACGAGCCCGTAGCCGATGGCGAAGAGGCCCATGCCAGCCAGGTGCATCGGCCGCGTGAGCGGCGCCATGAACGTGTACTCGATCGTCCCCTCCCAGCGCTCCCAGGCGACGGTCTCGGTGAGGACCTCGAAGATGATCCCGAGGTACGCCCAGATGACGGCGCCGATCAGCAGGATCGTCGTCGTTCGCTCGACGTCGATCTGACCACCCGCGGCCTCGACTCCCTCCGCGATGAAGACGATCGTGAGCGTGTTCGCGACCGTCCAGACGAAGAACGCCAGGTCCCACCAGATGTAGCGCTTGACGAGGTAGACGTTGCGCTCGACGACCCCGGCGAGACCGACGAGCTCCGCTCTCAGCGTGGAGGCGGCTCCGCGCATCAGTCGTCATCCGCCTCCTCGTCGTCCTCCTCCTCCTCGAAGGCGCGCCCGGTGGCTGCTAGGAACGCCTCCTCGAGCGTCGCGGCGCGGTAGCGGCGCTTCACGGCCTCGGGGGTGTCGAGGCAGAGGAGCTCGCCCCGATCGAGGATGCCGATCCGGTCCGCGAGAAGCTCCGCCTCGGAGAGGTCGTGCGTGCAGAGGAGCACGGTCGCGTCGTGCGTCCGCCGCATCTCGCGGATGAACTCCTGCACCTCGAGCTTGGAGCGGGGGTCGAGACCCGTCGTCGGCTCGTCGAGCAGCAGGAGCACCGGCGCCGTGAGGAGCGCGCGCGCGAGCGCGACCTTCTGCTGCATCCCGCGCGAGAGGTTCTCCATCGACTCTCCCCGCCGGTCGGTCGGGAATCCGACTCGCTCGAGGATCTCGGGAATCCGCCCGCTCGTCTCGCGCGGCGTCATCCCGTAGAAGCGCGCCGCATACGCGAGGTTCTCCGCGGACGACATCTTCTTGAAGAAGGCTGCCTCGACCGAGACGCGGTTCACGAGCCGCCGAACGGCCCGCGGATCGGCGAAGACGTCGTGCCCGAACACGCGCGCGCTCCCACCGTCGTGGAGGAGGAGCGTCGAGAGCAGACGGACGAGCGTCGACTTCCCGGAGCCGTTCTGGCCGAGGATCGCCACGCACTCGCCCCGCTCGATCGTGAGGGAGACGTCCTTCAGCGCGGCGACGCGCCGGCGCCGCAGACGGCGTCCGTCACGGCGGAGGAACTCCTTGCGGAGAGCGGTTACTTCGACGGCCTGGGTCATGCATGCTCCTGAACTTCGAGAGGGGTCAGAGTCGAGTCGAACGCAGGGCTAGAGAGGGACCTGGGAGGCCCCCGGCACCTGGTGTCTCAGACTTCGAACCGCATCCTGTCGAAACCATACCTTCGGGGAGTGGAGTCCGTCCACCCAGATTCCTATCCTCCGTTCTGCGAGCGTCGGCGACGGCGCCCGCGGCAGGCGACGGAGCCTCGGAGGTCGTGCGACCCCGGGGCTTTTTCAGTGGTCCGGAGGGAGGCGAGGATGCAGGAGATCGAGGCCAAGCAATACCTGGCGAACGGAACGAAGCCGGAGGCGGAGGAAGCAGTCGCGTGGGCCTTCGAGAAGAAGGCGCAGATGGTCGACCTCAAGTTCTGCGACCTGCTCGGCAGCTGGCAGCACATGACGCTGCCCGTGAGCGCGTTCGGCACCGACGCCTTCGCGGAGGGGCTCGGGTTCGACGGCTCCTCGATCCGCGGGTGGCAGGGGATCGCCGAGAGCGACATGCTCCTCATGCCCGACCCGGCGAGCGCGGTGCTCGACCCGTTCGCGGCCGCTCCCACGCTCTCGCTCGTCTGCGAGATCGCCGACCCCGCCTCGGGCGAGCCGTACGGGCGCGATCCGCGGCGCATCGCCCGGCGCGCCGAGGAGCACCTGCGCGAGACGGGGATCGCCGACACCGCCAACTTCGGCCCCGAGTGCGAGTTCTTCGTCTTCGACGAGGTGTCCTACGAGCTTTCTCCTCACCGGGCCCATTACGCGGTCGACTCGGCCGAAGGTCACTGGAACTCCGGCCGCCCGGGCCTCGGCTACACGGTCCGGGAGAAGGGCGGGTACTTCCCGCCGGCGCCGCACGACACGCTCAACGACCTCCGGACGGAGATCGTGCTCACGCTCGAGCGGGTCGGCGTCCCGTGCGAGTTCCATCATCACGAGGTCGCCACCGCCGGGCAGTGCGAGGTCGACCTTCGCTACACGACGCTGACGCGCATGGCCGACCAGGTCATGACCTACAAGTACGTCGTCCGGAACGTCGCGCGGGCGGCCGGCAAGAGCGTCACCTTCATGCCGAAGCCGATCTTCGGCGACAACGGGTCGGGCATGCACACGCACCAGTCGCTCTGGAAGGAGGGCACGCCGCTCTTCTCGGACAAGTCTGGCTACGCCGGCCTCTCGCAGCTGGCGCGCGCGTACGTGGCCGGGATCCTCATGCACGCTCCCGCGCTCCTCGCCTTCTGCGCCCCGACGACGAACTCGTACCGGCGGCTCGTGCCCGGCTACGAGGCGCCCGTCAACCTCGTCTTCTCGAAGCGGAACCGCTCGGCCGCGATCCGCGTGCCCATGTACTCCGACTCGGCCAACGCGAAGCGGATCGAGTTCCGCTGCCCCGACGCCACGGCGAACCCGTATCTGGCGTTCGCGGCCATGCTGATGGCCGGTCTGGACGGGATCGAGAAAGGCCTCGACCCGGGTCGCCCCGCCGACTACGACCTCTTCGAGCAGGAGCACGAGGCAGTCGCCCAGGTGCCCGGCTCGCTCGCCGAAGCGCTCGACGCGCTGGAGCACGACCACGAGTTCCTGCTGCGGGGCGGCGTCTTCAGCGAGGACGTCATCCGCACCTGGATCGCCTACAAGCGCGAGAACGAGGTCGATGTCGTCGCCCTACGGCCCCACCCCGCCGAGTTCGCGCTCTACTACGACGCCTGATGGCAACTGAGGACAGGTCCGGTGCCAGGCACCGGACCTGTCCAATCGCAACGGGTCAGGCTGGCGGCCGGAAAGGCGTTCGAGGCCTAGGCGAACGCGGTCAGGTAGGGCTCCCAGCGGTCCGGGACGCGCGGGGCCGAGAGCGTGACGAAGAGGGCCGGGGTCGGGGCGCTCGGAGTCACGTGCAGCCGCATCTCGACCTCGTGCAGGAGCCGGTTGCCCTTACGGAGGTTGCAGGGCGCGCAGGAGGTGACCACGTTCTCCCAGACCGAGTCGCCCCCGCGGCTCCGCGGGACGACGTGGTCGAGCGTGAGGCGTGTCCCGGCCCCGCAGTAGACGCAGCGGTGGCCGTCGCGTGCGAACAGCGCCCTGCGCGAGATCTTGCGCTTCACCGCACGCGGGACGCGCACGAACTGGAGCAGCCGGATCACGTGCGGCCAGGGAAAGGTGTCCGTGGCCGAGCGCAACGGCTGCTGCAGCTCCTCGATCAGCTCGGCCTTGCCCTTGAAGACGAGCACGTGCGCGCGCCGGACCGAGCACACATTGAGCGGCTCGTAGCTGGCGTTCAGCACGAGAACCTGCTGCATCGCCGCAAATCGTAGAGGACGGACCCGCTCTGAGAACTCGTTTCGGAATGATGCTTCGTCGCCGGGGTGGGCTGGGGGTCGTGATGCAAGGACGCAGGGCGCGGTCGTAGCCGGAGGCTACGGGCGCAACCGAGGACGCCGCAGCGCGGCCTCCAGCGTGCCCCGGCGGCTCAAGGCTTCGTTCCGATACGAGTTCCTTTTAAGGCTCCGGCAGAACGAGCTCGAGCAGGCTCTCTCCGGCGCTGACGAAGCCGCGCGCGCGGTAGAAGCTCTCCGCCCGCTCGTTTCCGCCCTCGACGACGACCTGGAGCCGCCGCGCCCCGGTGAAGATCGCGTATCCCTCGGCGAACTCGAGCAGCTGACGGCCGACCCCTTCCGCCTCGTGCTCGGGGCTGACGAAGAGCTGGTCGACCCGCACGGCGCCCTCTCCCTGGTCGAGAGCCACGTAGCCGGCGGGCGTGCCTTCCACCTCGGCGATGAAGACCGTCTCGCGCTCGAAGACCGCGAGGGTGCGGGCGTCGGCGCCGCGGTCGAGGCTCGCCAGCCCGACGAGGAGCGGCTCGTCCTCGGAGCGGATTGGGCGGATGTCGGCTTTCCGGTACGTCATCCCTAGTGTGACATTGCGCGCTCGACCGCCTCCTGCTCCTCCGGGGAGAGTGCCACCGGCGCCCGCCCGCGGTCGATCTGCTTCACGTAGATCCGCGCGTAGTCCCGCCCCTGGATCGCGCTCATGACGAGCCCGGAGCGCGCGGCGTCGAGGAACGCGAGCGAGGCCGACTGGGCGCCGCCGGCGTCTTCGTAGGCGTCGTAGCGGACGAGGGCGGTGTGCGAGAGACAGCCGTCCACGCGCCGGTCGATGCGCGCGAGGCCGGCGGCCACCTCGTCGACGACGCGATGCAGGTCGTCCATCCGCGTCTGCAGCGAGACCGCGAAGTTGACCAGGTCATCCTTCCCGGAGCCGAGGAGCACCACCTGCGCCCTCCGGACGGCGCGTAGCTTCAGGTAGAAGGCGAGCGAAAGAACGAGCGCCAGCGCGGCCGCGGCCGCGGCTCCGATCGCGATCCAGGGAGCGGCGTCGGAGAGCTCCCAGCCCATGGGGCGCCTAGCCTAGCGTGAAGGTGACCGGGTACTCGGCGGTGTTGTTGTTGGTGTTCGTCTCGCCGGGCACCGGCTCGACCTGCACCTGGAGGGTCGCGTCGGTCTCGAAGCTGAGGTTCCCGAAGTCGCTGAACGAGACCGTCTGCGTCTGACCCGGGTTGATCGAGTCGATCACCTGCTCCTTCCTGATCGGCTCCGGGCTTTGCTGGATCGTGAGCCGCACGCGCACCTGCGTCTCCTGGCTGTCGCCCGAGTTCTGCACAGTCACCTGGAAGGTCAGCGCGTCGGAGGCGCGCACGACGTTGTCGTCGCCCTGGGAGAGCTGTTGGTTGCCCGGCTGTGCCGCGACCCCGACGATGCCGTTGCCCCGCAGCCCGCCCGACTGCGGCGTCTGGGTCAGGCGCTGGACGACGAGCTCCCACTGGGTGGGGCTGCCGATGTCGGGATTGTGCACGAAGTTGGAATCGGGCACCACGATGTCGGAAACGTCCTGCTGCTCGAGAACATCGATGGTGGGCTCTTTGAAGAGATCGTCGTAGACGACGTCGCTCGCCACGAGCCGGTTGGCCTGCTCCGCCAGGAGCTGCCCCGCGCGCTGGGTGCTCTGGATCTCTGCGACCCGCGCGAACGCGGCGGCGAGCCCGTCCAGCCCGTTGACCCGAAGCTGCATCGTCTGGATCAGCTCCTCCTGCTGCGCCACGAGCGGCCCCGGGGGAGAGAGATCCTCGGTACGGGCCAGGACCTGCTCCTGCTGGCGGCTGAGGCCCTCGACGGCGCCCCGTAGGTCCTCGAGCCGGATCCCCGGCGTGTTGAGACGCTGGTTCAGCTGCCGGCCGAGAGCGGTCGACTGCGCCGTCACCTCGCCCACGTCCTCGACGTAGTCGCGGTACTCGGCTTCCTTCTGATTGGCCCGGCAGCTGTTGACGAGGAGGATGAGGATGACTGCGAGGATGATCGCGCCCGCGATGAGGAGCGCGAGCCGGTAGAGCTGCGGGCCGCCCGGAGGCGTGGGCGGGCGCGACGGCAAACGGCGACGCCGCCGCGGCGGGCCGCCCTCGCGACGCTGCGCCTCGGCCGACGGTGATTCGTCGAAGAAGTCGAACTCGATGTCTCTCGAACCTCGGGTGCTCGGGTCGGTTCTGTCGCGCTCGGACACGTGTCCTGCGGGGTCGAGGAAGGCGCGGAGTCTAGCACCCGGTCCGGCGATTGCAGGACTTTGCAGCGAAAACGCAAAGGTGCCGCAACCGGGATGGAGAACGCCGTCGCACTGCAGCAGGACAGCCTCGTCCTCGGCCGCTATCGGCCCCTGCGGCCGCTGGGGAGCGGAGGCTCCGGATCGGTGTGGCTCGTGCGGGACGAGCACGCCGATCGCGAGGTCGCGCTGAAGATCGTTCCTCGCGAAGCCAAGGCCGGCGCGCGCGCCGAGCGGGAGGTCGAGGCGGCCACGCGACTGCGCCATCCCGGTTGCCTGCGCGCCCTCGCCCTCCATCGCGACGAGCGCCATGTCTACGTCGCCTATCCGTACGTGCGCGGGCACACGCTCCGGGAGACGCTCCGCGGCGGCGCACTCGAGGACTGGACGGCCGTGGAGGCTGGAGCGCAGGTGCTGGACGCGCTCGCGCACGCCCACGGGAAGGGCGTCGTGCACCGCGACGTCAAGCCGTCGAACATCATGGTCGAGGAGGGCAAGGACGTCTCCGTCCGCCTGCTCGACTTCGGCCTCGCACGCATCGACCAGGCCGACACCCTGACCGCCGTCGGCGACGTCCCGGGAACGCTCGGCTACATCGCGCCGGAGCGGCTGGAAGGCGAAGAGGCGAGCGGCGCCGCCGACGTCTGGTCGGTGGGCGTCCTGCTCTGGGAGGCGCTGGCCGGGCGCCACCCGTTCTGGGCTATCTCGCCCCTCGAGACGGCGCGGCGCGTGGAAGCGGGCGCGCCGCCGCTCGGCACGGTCCGGCCCGATCTCCCACCCGGCCTCTGCCGCACGGTCGACCGCATGCTCGCCGTCGAGCCGCGGCAGCGTCCCAAGGCAAAGGCGCTCGTCGGCCTGCTCCGGTCGGCGGCAGAGCAGCGCTCCCACCGCACGCGCGGGGTCACGTCCAGGAGCGTCCTGCGGGAACGGGTGCCGCACGCCGCTCTTGCAGCGCTCTTCGCCGCCGGGACGACGCTCCTCCTGCCCTTCTTCCCGACCGGCTGGCCGTTTCTCCTCGCCGCGCTCGCCGCGCTCGTCTCGCTGGCCAGCCCCGGAGCGGGCCTCGCCCTTGCGCTCGCCGTGCCGGTTCTGCCCCTGGGGAACGTCGCCCTCTCCCTCGCGCTCGCCTGGATCCCGCTCGCCCTCGTCTGGCTCGCGCTCTTCGCGCGCGATGCCCGTAGCGGCCTCCTCTTCCTCGCCGGGCCGCTGCTCGCTCCACTGCACGCCCTCGCGCTCGTCCCGGTGGTCGTCCTCGCGGCGCGCGGAGCCTTGCGACGGGCGCTCCTCGCCGTCGCCGCAGTCGGCAGTGCGCTCGTCGTCGCCGGCATCACGCGGTCACCGCTCCCTCTCACCGGCGAGCCGCCGCTCATCGGGCTCGGGCTCACGGGCAGCGACCGCCCGGGGGCGGCGTTCGACGCCCTCGTACAGGCCGTCACGGAGCACCCCGGCGTGGGGATCGAGGCGCTCGTGCTGGCCTGCGCGGCAGCGACCGCCCCGCTCGCGCGGAACCGCGGCCCGTGGATCGTGGCCGCATGGGGCGCCGCCTACCTGGGCGCCGCGCTCTTCGCACCCCTGGCCCTCGGAGCCCCGCTGAGCGTGCTTCCGCTCCTGCTCGGCGTCCCCGCCGCCACGCTGATCCTGGCGTATCCGCTCCTGCGGACGCGTAGTTAGCATGCGCGGCGGGCACAATTGCCCGTCGCCCCGATGAACGTCCTCAGAAGCATCGAGCACCGGATCGAGTCACTCGTCGAAGGCGTGTTCGGCCGCGCCTTCCGCTCGCACGTGCAGCCGGTCGAGCTCGCGCGCAAGCTCGCCAAGGAGATGGACGACCACAAGACGATCTCGGTCTCGCGCGTGTACGTCCCGAACGAGTACACGCTCTACCTCGCGCCGAGCGACCGCGAGCAGTTCGCGAGCTACGAGGACTCGCTGTTGACCGAGCTGTCCGATTACCTCTCCGAGCACGCGCGCCGCGAGGGCTACGCGCTGCTCTCGACGCCGCGCGTGCTCGTGGAGGAGGACGACGACCTCCAGGTTGGCGAGTTCGGGATCGCGACGCGCATGGCGCAGCCGCGCCGCGGAGCGCCCGCTCCCGGGCCGGCGGTCGCGGCCGAGGACAAGCCGGGCGAGACGAAGATCTACAAGCCGGCGCCCGCGTCGACGGAGGCGGTCTCGGCGGACGATGCCGAGGCGCTCGGGCTCGCGCACACCCCTCCGGTGCTCGTGGGCAACGGAATGCGCCACGAGCTTGCGCGCGACAGTGTCGTGATCGGTCGCTCGCGCGAGTGCGACCTCACCCTCGACGACGCCAACGTCTCCCGCCGCCACGCCGAGATCCGGCAGGAGCAGGGCGGCTGGTGGATCGTCGACCTCGGCTCCACGAACGGCGTCGAAGTGAACGGCAAGCGCGTCGATCGCGCGAGGCTCGAGGTGGACGACGCCATCGTCCTCGGCACCACCGAGCTGCGCTTCGAGCGCGGCTTCTAGCTCCAGTGTCGGTCGAGCCCATCCTGATCGCCCTCCAGGCCCTCTTCCTCATCCTGCTGTACTTCTTCATCTGGCGCGTCGTCCGCTCCGCCGAGCGGGGCCTCCGCACGACGCCCCCGCAGGAGAGCTTTATCCTGGCGCCGGCCCAGGCCGCTCACGCGCGCGGCGAAGCGCCGCCCGCGCCGGCACGGCTCGTCGTCACGAGCAGCAACGCGCTTCGCCCCGGCCAGACCTTCATGGCGGGTCCCGTGCCCACCACGATCGGCCGCGCCGACGACAACCGGATTGCGCTCCCGGGCGACGAGTACGCCTCCGGTCACCACGCGCGCATCGAGAGCGGACGCGACGGAGTCTGGGTGATCGACCTGGGCTCGACGAATGGCACGTTCGTGAACGGCGAGCGCATCAACGGACGCCGCCGCCTGCACGAAGGCGATCTTCTGCAGATCGGGGACACGGAGCTAAGGCTGGAGTGATGAAGCTCGCGGAGAGCGCAGGCCGGACCGACCCGGGTCGCAAGCGCCGCCGGAACGAGGATGCGCTCGTGCTCGAGCCGCCCCTCTTCGCAGTCGCCGACGGGATGGGCGGCGCCCAGGCGGGCGAGGTCGCCTCACGGCTGGCCGCCGCCGCGTTTCGGGAGTACCACGAGGCGGACGACCTCGAGCCCGAGGAGCGCGTGCGAGCGATCATCCAGGAGGCCAACCGGCGCATCTACGAACGGGCGCAGAGCGACACCGAGGCCTCCGGCATGGGGACGACGGTGACCGCTGCCCTGCTGGAGAGCGCAGGAGTCGCCATCGGGCACGTGGGCGACTCCCGGGCCTATCGCCTCCGCGGCGGAGAGCTGGAGCAGCTCACGAGCGACCACTCCCTCGTCGCCGACCTCATGCGGAGCGGCCGCCTCACACCGGAGGAGGCCGAGACGCACCCCCAGCGCTCGGTGATCACCCGGGCCCTCGGCACCGACCGGGAGGTGGACGTCGACTCGCTCACGGTCGAGGCTGAGCCGGGCGACCTGTTCCTCCTCTGCTCGGACGGCCTCACGTCGATGGTGGCGGACGAAGGCATCCTCGAGATCGTGCGCGATGCGGCTTCGCTCGAGGAGGCCGCCAAGGCGCTCGTGAAGGCGGCCAACCGGGGCGGGGGCGAGGACAACATCACCGTCGTCCTCTTCTCGCTCGTCGGGGACGAGGCCGCGCTCGAGGAGACGCTCGCGAGCGGAGACGGGCGGGGCTCCGACGAGGATCTCGAGGACACGCTCTCGGGCCTCGAGGGGCCCGCGGTGCTCGAGACCACCCAGACCAGGGTCGTCGCACCCCCGGCCGAGGAGCCGGCCGGCTGGCCCGAGGAAGCAGAGCCCGAAGAGAGCGAGGAGGCGCCCGCTGCGCCGCCGCGCCGCCGGCCGAGGCGCTGGCGGCGCCGGCTGCTGTGGACGTTCGTCGGGGTCGCGGCCGTCACCCTGCTGATCGCAGGCGCCATCTGGGGGCTGTCGCGCGCCTACTTCGTCGGCGCCGACGACGAGGGGAACATAACCGTCTACCAGGGCGTCCCGTTCGACTTCTCGGAGGGCGTCGGCCTTTACCGCGAGCGCTATGTGAGCCGTCTCCAGGCGGCACAGCTCTCGCCCGCCGAACGGGAAGCCCTCTTCGACCACGAGCTCATCTCCTACGACGAGGCCCGAGCCCGCGTCGCGCGCTACGAGGAGCAGACGGCCAACCCGTGAGCCTCCGCACGCGCGAGCTCCTCAACCTCTTCATGGTCGGCCTGCTCACGACCGCCGGGTTCGCGAGCGTCTACATCGCGCGGCAGGAGGTCGTCTCCACGGCCTCGCTCTCCTACGCGGCGTTCTTCTTCGCGCTCTTCCTCGCCGCACACCTGATCCTGCGCGTCGCGCTGCCGAACGCCGACCCGTACCTGCTCCCGCTCGCGGGGCTCATGTCGGCGATCGGCCTGACCATGATCTACCGGATCGACCCCGACAAGGCCTTCCGACAGGGTCTCTGGGTCGTCGTCGGGCTGGGGGCATTCGCCGCGCTCGTCGTCTTCGTCCGCGACCACCGTCGGCTCGACAGCGTCAAGTACATCCTCGGGGTGACCGCGATCGGGCTGCTGGCCCTGCCGGCGATCCCCGGCCTCGGACGGACGATCAACGGCGCCACGCTCTGGGTCGGCGTCGGCGACCTCGTCTTCCAGCCCGGCGAGTTCGCCAAGGTGCTGCTCGTCGTCTTCCTCGCCGGCTACCTGCGCGACAACCGCGAGATGCTCTCGATGGGAGTCCCGCCGTTCGGCCTGCCCTCGCTCAAGCACCTCGGGCCGCTCCTCCTCATCTGGGGCGGCGCGATGCTCGTCCTCTTCCAGACGAACGATCTGGGAGGCGCGCTCCTCCTCTTCTCCATCTTCCTCGCCATGCTCTACATGGCCACCGGGCGCTGGCCGTTCGTCGCCGCCGGGCTCGCGCTCTTCGCCCTCGGGGCGTTCGCGCTCTACCAGGTGATTCCCCACGTCCAGGACCGCGTCGGCGGCTGGCTCGACCCGTGGAGCGACCCGCAGGGTGACACGTACCAGCTCGTGCAGTCCATCTACGCCATCGCGAGCGGCGGCTTCTTCGGCGAGGGCCTCGGCCGCGGCGTGCTGCTCACCCCCGAGGGGAGGCCGTACATCCCCTTCCTGGAGACGGACTTCATCTTCTCGGCGATCGCGCAGGAGCTCGGGCTCGCTGGGGCGGCCGCCGTCGTTCTGCTCTATCTCATCTTCCTCTACCGCGGCTTCCAGATCGCCATGCTGGCCGACGACGGCTTCTCCAAACTGCTCGCCGCAGGCTTGACCGCGACGCTCGCCATCCAGGCGTTCATCATCATCGGCGGCGTCACGGGGCTCATCCCGCTGACGGGGATCACCCTCCCGTTCGTCTCCTACGGCGGCTCGAGCGTCGTCGCCAACTTCATCCTGCTTGCGCTCCTGCTCATGGTCTCCAACCACGTGAACCGCGAGCGGACCTAGGTGAGAGACGCATGAACCCGCAGATCCGTCGCGTCTTCTTCGTCTTCGCCTTCCTCTTCGTCGCCCTGATCGGAACGGCGACGTACTGGCTCTGGCGCGCGCCCGACCTGGAGGCGCGGCAGGGGAACCCGAACCTGATCGTCAAGCAGCTCACGATCAAGCGCGGGTTCATCTACACGGCCAACGGGCGCACCGTGCTCGCCGGTCGCAGGGCGGTGAAGGTCAAGGACGGACGCACGTTCTACGTGCGCCGCTACCCACAGGGCCGCCTGACAGCCCACCCGGTGGGCTACTCGACGATCGAGCGCGCGCGAACGCAGCTCGAGGAGTCCATGAACGACTTCCTCACGGGCTCCAACGCCAACCTGAGCACGATCGTCGACAACGCCCTGGACAGGATCCGCGGGCTCACACGGGAGGGAAACGACGTCGTCACCACGCTCAGATTCGGTCCCCAACGTGTGGCGATGGAGCAGCTGGCGGGTAAGTGCGGCGCCGCGGTCGCGCTCGACCCCACGACGGGGCGCGTCCTGGCTCTCGCCTCCTCGCCCACCTACAACCCGAACCTCGTCGAGACGAACTTCCGGGCCATCGAGTCCATCACCGCACCGTGCGAGCCGGCCGCGCCGCTCCTCAACCGCGGCACCGCCGGCCTCTTCATCCCGGGCTCGACGTTCAAGGTCGTAACGGCAACCGCCGCGCTCGACACCGGGGCCTTCACGCCCGAGAGCACCTTCGACGACCCCGGGTTCTGCATCCTGTTCGGGCAGCGCGTCACGAACTTCTCCGACCAGAGCGGTCCCGAGGTCTTCGGCCAGGTGACGCTGGCCGAGGCGCTCGAGAACTCCGTCAACTCCGTCTTCTGCAACCTCGGCAAGCGGCTGGGAGCCGACACCGTGCTCGAGTACGCCCAGCGCTTCGGCTTCTACGACCGGCCGCCGATCGACCTTCCCGACGACGACGTGCGCATCAGCGGGCTCTACCGGAACGGCCGGCTCTACCTGCCGGACGACCCGAACGAGGTCGACCCGGGCCGGCTCGCGTTCGGCCAGGAGCGCCTGCTCGCGACGCCCCTGCAGATGGCGCTCGTGGCCGCCGGCGTCGCCAACGACGGCGTGGTCATGGAGCCCAAGCTCGTCGAGCGGATCGTCGCCCCGGACGGAAACGTGATCGACCGCTTCGAGCCGAACGAGTGGAAAACAGCGATGAAGCCGCAGACGGCAGCCGAGCTCCAGGCCATGATGACCGCTGTGGTGGAGTCGGGCACCGCCACCTCGGCGCAGATCCCCGGCGTGACCGTCGCCGGCAAGACGGGAACCGCTGAGACCGGCCGCGAGGGGCGGAACGACACGTGGTTCATCTCCTTCGCCCCGGTCGAGAACCCGAAGGTTGCCGTGGCCGTCGCGCTCTCCGACCAGGACGGCACCGGCGGGGCCACGGCGGCGCCCATCGCCAAGGCCATCATCGAGGCGGTCTTGGGACCGAATCCCTAACCTAAGTCCGTGGCCCGCGTCTCCGACACCCTCATCAACACTGTCTTTGACGGGCGCTACCGGATCCTGCGCAAGCTCGGGTCGGGCGGGATGGCGAACGTGTACCTCGCCGAGGACGAGGAGCTGGGGCGCCGCGTCGCCATCAAGATCCTGAACGACCGCTACGCGAACGACGATCTCTTCATCGAGCGGTTCCGCCGCGAGGCGAAGTCGGCCGCGGGCCTCTCGCACCCCAACGTCGTCTCGATCTACGACCGCGGCGAGGCCGAAGGCACCTACTACATCGCCATGGAGGTGATCGAGGGCCGCAGCCTGAAGGAGCTCATCCTCACGCGCGGCGCGTTGCCCATCGACGTCGCCATCGCGTACGCGAAGCAGCTGCTCGAGGCCCTCCGCTACGCGCACCGGCACGGGATCATCCACCGCGACATCAAGCCCCACAACGTGCTCGTCTCAGCCGAGGAGCGCGTGAAGGGCCACGAGCCGCGCCTCAAGGTGACGGACTTCGGGATCGCGCGCCACGGCGCCTCGCAGATGACCGAGGCCGGCTCGATCATGGGCACCGCGCAGTACCTCTCGCCCGAGCAGGCGCGCGGCGCTCCCGTGACGGCGGCGTCCGACCTCTACTCCGCCGGCGTGGTCCTCTACGAGATGCTGACGGGCAAGGTGCCGTTCACGGGCGACTCGGCGATCGAGATCGCCATGAAGCACGTGAACGAGCTCCCCAAGCCTCCGTCGCACCTGCGGCCCGAGATCACGCCCGAGCTCGACAAGATCGTCCTGCGGGCGCTCGCCAAGCCGCCCGAGGACCGCTACCAGACCGCCGAGGACTTCATCGAGGACCTCGAGCGCGTCGAGGCGGGCCTCCCGATCTCACGGGAGACCGCAACCGCGGCCACGGCAATCCTGGCGGGAGGGCTCGCGACGGGGGCGACCGAGGTGCTCCCGAGCGAGGCGGCCACGCGCGTGGCGGCGCCTCCACCTCCGACGCCCACGAGGCGGCCCCCCGGGCCGCCGCCCGGGTACCGGTACGACGAGCCGCCGGGCAGACGCAGGCGCCGCTGGCTCCCCTGGCTCCTCGTCCTCCTCCTCCTCGCGGTGGCCGCGTTCGCGGGCTGGTACGTCTACACGCAGATTCAGGAGCAGCTGGAGGCGAACGAGCCCGTCGGCGTGCCGAACGTGGTGGGCATCGACCGGGAGCTGGCGGAGGCGAGGATCCGGGAGGCCGAGCTCGAGCCCCGGGTCGAGGAACGCGCCGACGCCGACGTCCAGCGCGGCAAGGTGATCGAGCAGAGCCCGCAGGCGGGAACACGGATCCAGAAAGGCGACGTCGTCACAATCGTCGTCTCCACGGGCGTCCCCAGGGTGAACGTGCCAAGGCTCGTCGGGCGCACGTACGACGAGGCGATCCAGATACTCGACGACGCGGGACTGCGCTGGGAGAAGGTGGAGGTCTTCTCCCAGGAGCCGGTCGACCAGGTCGTCGGCCAGCAGCCCAAGGCAGGAAGCTCGGTGGCGGAGGGCTCGACCGTCACGCTGAGAGTTTCCAAGGGCGCGCAGACGGTCGCGGTGCCCAACGTCATCCTGCAGTCTCGGGACAGCGCGGCCGGTGAGCTCCGCGACAGCGGGTTCGAGGTCGACGTCGTCGAGGCTCCGTCGGACGACGTCGGCGAGGGGCTCGTCTTCGACCAGGATCCCGCCGCGGGCACCCTGGCCGAGCCGGGCTCGACCGTGCAGATCGCGGTCTCGACGGGCCCCGAGCAGCAGACCGTGCCGGACGTCGTCGACGCGGACGAGCAGGTGGCCCGCCAGGCGCTCCGGGATTCCAGCTTCGACGTCCAGGTGGAGGACGTGGAGACGCTGGACCCGACCGAGGACGGCATCGTCCTCGACCAGGATCCTTCCGGTGGCACCGACGCCGATCCGGGCTCGACCGTCACCATCTTCGTGGGCAGGTTCATCCTGAACGGAACCGGCGGCGGAAACGGAAACGGCAACGGCGGGGAGGGGCAGGGATAGCCCGGTTGCGCGTCGCCGTCCTCATGGGCGGGCGCTCGAGCGAGCGCGAGATCTCGCTCACGTCGGCAGCCTCGGTGGTCTCGGCACTCGACCCGGAGCGTTACGAGGTACGCGGCATCGAGATCGGCCAGGACGGCAGGTGGCAGTTGCCGCGCGCGCCGCAGCAGGCCGAGCTGGGCGGCGGCTCCGCACTCCCGGTTCCTGCGGAAAACGGCGTCCAACCCTTCGCCGAGATCGACGTGGTCTTCCCCGTGCTACACGGGCCCTTCGGCGAGGACGGAACGGTGCAGGGGCTCCTCGAGCTGGCCGGCGTCGCCTATGTCGGCGCCGGCGTGACGGCGTCGGCGCTCTGCATGGACAAGGACCTGTTCAAGTCCGTCATGCGCGACAAAGGCGTGCCCGTCGCACGGAGCGTGACCGCGCGCACGAAGGACGCCGGCGCGGTCGAGAACCCGTTCGGCTGGCCCTGTGTCGTCAAGCCCGCACGGCTCGGGTCGAGCGTCGGCATCTCGATCGTGCGCGGTCCCGCCGAGCTCGCCGCGGCCGTGGAGCTTGCGTTCGAGCACGACGAGAAGATCCTCGTCGAGGAGTTCCTGGACGGCGTCGAGGTCGAGTGCTCGGTGCTCGGCAACGAGGAGCCGGTCGCCTCCCTCCCCGGCGAGATCGTGCCCCTCGCGAGCGACTGGTACGACTACGAGGCGAAGTACGCCGAGGGCGGCATGGAGCTCGTCGTGCCTCCGCGCATCTCGGATCAGGCGACCCGGCGGGTGCAGGAGCTCGCCGTCGCCGCGTTCGTTGCCGCCGACTGCGAGGGGATGGCGCGCGTGGACTTCTTCGTACGGCCGGGCGGCGAGGTGGTCGTCAACGAGCTGAACACGATCCCCGGCTTCACGGCCACGAGCGTCTACTCGAAGCTGTTCGAGGCCTCCGGCGTCTCCTACCCGGAGCTCCTCGACCGCCTCGTGGCGCTCGCGCTCGAGCGGCACGAGCGGCGCTCGGCGCTCAGGTTCTGAGGCCGGTCAGGACCGGCCGCCGAGGAGCGGCGCGATCTCCTGCCCGGGCCGCACCCAGAAGAGCTCCACGTCGTTCGCGCCCTCCTCGAGCGCGGGCTCGGGCACGAGCACGGAGAAGCGCTCCTCGCCCGCGGCGGCGTAGCTCCGCGCGACCGCGACGACTCGACCGCCGAGCGCGACCGCGAGCGCGCGGCCCGCGGCTCCCTCGCCGGAGATCGTGCCGGTCAGACGCGCCGGCACCTCCTCCGCGCCGAGGTCGACCGAGCGAAGCTCGCCGGCCTGGTCGAGCTGGGCGCGCGCGTTGCCGCCGTCGGTCACGGCCAGGCCCGAGACGGGCTCGCCGAGCAGCTCCGGATGGGGGCCGATGCCGTACAGGCCCGGCGGCCCCTGGCCCGAGCCGAACAGCTCGACCTGCCTCGCGAGGGACTCCTCGCGGCGGGCGACAAGCGCCCGCGGGTCGGCGGTGAACGTCCCGCGGTCGCCGACGAGCACGAAGCGGTCCCGGCTTCGCGGACCGAAGAGCGGCTCGCCGTCGAGACGCCACGGCACGCGCACGTCAAGGACGTCGGCGATCGTGGGTAGGACGTCCACGGTCTGCACCGGATCGTCCAGGACGCGGGCCTCCGCCTCGCCCGGCCGTTTCACGAGCAGCGGGACGAAGACGACGTCCTCGAGGTTGCTCTGCACGAATGCGCGCCGGCGGTCGTCGGGCCTGAAGCTCACCCCGTGGTCGGCGACGACCACGACGAGCGCCCGGTCGTAGAGGCCCGTGGCGCGCAGCCGGCGCAGGAGATCGCCGAGCAGCCGGTCCGCGAAGCCGAGCTGGAGGAGGTAGCGCTGGTAGGCCTGCTCGACGAGGAACCTGTCGCCGCCCCAGCTGTTTGTCTCGAAGCCGGGGAGATCGCCGCCCTCGTAGCGACGACCGGAGGGCAGGAGCTCCCACGGCGGATGCGGCAGCATGAGGTGGGCGAACGCCAGCGTCCGCCCACCGCCGTCGAGGGAGGAGGCGAAGGTCTCGTAGAGGGAGAGCCGTCGGCGCGTCCGCTCGTGCGAGGTCTCGAGGAACGCTCCCCAGGTTCCGGACACCGAGGGAAGCCCCTCCCGCAGGTCGCGCGGGAGCGCGAGGTGCGCGTACACGAGGCCCGAGTCCGAGAGCAGCGACTCCATGCGGCCGGTGAACGAGCGCCGCGCGGCGTCGGGGCAGAGCGAGCGCGGGCACAGCTGCGTGAGCGACTCGGAGACCCGCAGCCGGTAGTCCGCGCCGAGGAGGGTGAAGAGGTTGTCGGGGTGCTCGGAGAAGACGGGCAGCCGGCCGTGCTCGGGGTAGACGCCCGTGAGGATGGACGGAACGGCATGGACGGTCCAGGCGTCCACGGACGCGGCGTTGCGAAACCAGGTCGAGTCGTCGGCCAGCGCGGCGAAGTTGGGGTAGCGGCCCGCGTCGATCTCGCCGCGCTCGTCGAGGAGCGAGACCGTCGAGATCTCGTCGAAGACGACCAGGACGACCGGGGTCTCCGAGGAGATCTCCACCTGCCGCGGCTCTGGATCGCTCGCAAAGGCGAACTCGCCCGCCGGCGAGGCGAAGAGGAAGAGCGCCAGGAAGACGAGCGGGACGGGAGCCAGTACGGTGAGAAACGCTCGGACGGGCGCGAGCCGCGCGTAGGCGGCCGCGGCGGCGATCCCCGCGAGCGCCGCCAACGGGAGCAGGATCGCGCTCGACAGATCGGCCCGACGCGCGACCTGCAGCACCAGGAGGCCCACGAGCGCAGCGAGCGCGACCAGATGGACGGCTCGGCCGAGGCGCCGGTCGACGGCGCCGGCGAGCAGCTCGACGGCGAGGAGGACTGCAGGCGGCACCAGCACGACCCCGAGGGCGAAGACGACGACGTCCGAGCGCGTCGAGTCGCGGACGGCGAAGAACTCGGCGTTCCGCCCGAGGAGATCGAAGAGGGGCTGGGCGACGGCGAGGGCCCAGAGCGCGGCGAGGTGCAAGCCGGCCGCTGCCGTCGACCTCATTCCGATCTCGTTCCCCACACCTCGTTCACGTGGGCGACGGAGTCGAGGTCGGTGATCCAGAGGAGGTAGTACCGGTACTCCTCGCCTCCCGTGTCGACCTCGAAGGCTGTGCGCTGGCCGACCTCCCGCTCGTCGGAGACCTCCTCGAAGGGCCCGGTGGGACGGGTTCCGGCGCGGACGACGGCCGTGAAGCCGGGCGTGTCGGTGATGACGACGAGGCGCGACAACGCGGCCGGGCGCCGCGCGTCGAGGACGATGCCGACGCCCGGCTTGGTGCCGGTGAAGTCCCCGTACGTCTCGGTCATCCAGAAGGTGGCCCGATCGCCGTCCGTGGCGGCCGGGACGGCCTCCGGGTGCTCCGTGTCGTCCCCCTCCGGATCGAAGTCCGCGACCGCCCGAAGGTTGACTCTGGTGGCCGAGCCGCCCCCGCCCCCGTTCCCGTTCCCGGCTCCCCCTCCCCCGGGGACGATGCTTCGGAGGTCGTCCCCGTCCGTCACCGCGAAGAGGATGCCCACGACGAGCGCCACGACCGCGAGAAAGATGAGGGCGCCGAGAGCCGCCCAGCGACTCCGCGAGGCCCGGCCGGCGGGCTCCGGGCGACTCCGGCCGGGCCGCGCCGCGGGAATCGGCGCGATCACGCCGGTGTCCTCCTCGTCGCCGGGGCGCGACGCGCGCGCATCGACGAGAGCGGCCTCCAGCGCCGCCGTCATCGCCTCCATCGACGGGAATCGGTCCTGCGGCCGCTTCGCCATCGCCCGCGCGACGATCGCGTCCACGCGCTGCGGCACCTCCGGCCGCATGTCGCGCACGCTCGGCACGGGGTCGCGCAGGTGGCGCATGGCCACGGCCATGACGTTGGGCGCCGGATACGGCACCTCGCCCGTGAGGAGCTCGTAGAGGAGGACGCCGAGCGAGTACTGGTCGGAGCGCTCGTCCACGGTCTCGCCGCTCGCCTGCTCGGGCGCGATGTAGTCGCCGGTCCCGAGCAAAGTGCCCGTCTGCGTCAGCTCGTCGTCGACCTCGAGCGAGCGCGCAATACCGAAGTCGGTGACCTTCACCGCGCCGTCCACGTCGATGAGCACGTTCTGCGGCTTCACGTCGCGATGGACGATCCCGAACTCATGCGCGAACGCGAGCCCACGGCCCACCTGGTGCGCGAGCACGAGGGCGCGCTCGACGGGGAGCCGCCCCTCCGCCTCCAGCAGCTCGTGGACGTTCTCGCCCGGCACGTGCTCGAACACGATGAACTGGTGTCCCTCCCATACGCCCCGGTCGATGACGGTGACGATGTTCGGGTGGGTCAGCTTGGCGATGGCGCGCGCCTCACGGCGGAAGCGCTCGACGTACTCGGCGTCCCGTGAGTAGTGCTCGTGGAGGATCTTGAGGGCCACCCTCCGCTCGAGGA
>Ga0081455_10002705_pt1 | contig 20928 bp, 22 predicted proteins | sample TabmetS3T2R1_FD_70207 | JGI IMG/M metagenome (GOLD analysis project Ga0081455, IMG submission 70207) | Tabebuia heterophylla rhizosphere microbial communities from the University of Puerto Rico - S3T2R1 | ecosystem: Host-associated > Plants > Roots > Rhizosphere ...
CGAACATATCGGCCTTGGTGATCGCTCCTAAGGCGCCGGCGTCCTGCGCAAAAAACACATCGGCTGGGGATTTCTCACCCTCCTCCAACAGTTGCGCCGCCAGCTGCGCAGTATTGCCGTACCGGCCCTCAACCTCGATACCCGTGTCCTTGCTGAACTGGTCAAACACTGGCTCCACGAGTTCCTGGCTGCGACCGCTGTAAATAGTGATCTTGTTGTCGTTCTGGGATCCGGTTGTTGATTGACCGGACTCTTCGTCACCTCCGCACCCGGCGAGGCCAAGGGTTAATAAGGCACCGACAAGTCCGACCGCAATGCGCCGCACGTTGAACAAAGGACACTCCACGTTAGAGAAGGTAATAAGGCGAGCCTAACCTAACGGAGGGTTAGCTACTGCCACAACCCCGTTGGGCATTTAGCACGTTTGGCGCTCGGGCCCTTGCCTGCGTAAGGGGGAGATGGCTAGTACCACAACCCAGAGAAGAAAGCCCATGATGCTGATGCGTTCCCAGAGCCCGATCCACGGCGTCGGCAGGTTCGCAGCGAGCTCAGCCGAATCCGCGCTCGTTAATCCACCGAACCCGAGGAGGATCACAATCGTGGCGATCGTATAGATGCGGAACCACATCCCAAACGCGGCAGCACCGCACGCCATGGCCGCAAACATCAACACAACCGTCACTGCGGCGAGAACCAAATGTCCGGTGTCGGCGAGCGTCCCGCCTCCCGCGGCTAGCACCTCACGCTGGTGCATCGAGGCAAACGGCCACGCTACGCCGAGCAGACCGTATACGAACAACAGGCCGCCTGTGATGCGTAGGGAGCGCCTTTCGCCTGCCGATGCCCACACGCCCAAGGCGAATGCGATCATGAGCAGTTCGTAGATCGTGCCAAGCACCATCCAGAGCGGCCTGCTGGAGACGCCCCATGCAGACAGCTCGCTGACGGTCTGTGAGATGGGGCTGTATCCGTCGTATCGGATCACCCAAATCATGGCGGCGTACAGCGCCGAGGCCGCGATGCCACAGACGAGAAGGAGCGTGCGGCCACGGATGAGCGCGCTTGTCGCTGGGATCTCGCCGGGTACCCGCTCGAGTGAATGATCAGTGGTGCTTGACATGATCAACGTCCCTTTGGAAGTTCTCCTGGGTCAAGTCTGACCCTGCGAGCCCACGACTCCCAGAGGCTATGGAACCACGGTCCCGGGACCTCCGACACGTCGGCAGGCGCGCGATTCCCGACGCTCGCAGCTGCCTTTATGAGCTGCTCGCGCATCGCGCGCTTTGGATCCGCCGCCGTCGTCGTCGCTCGCAGAGGAAGAACGCCTCAGCTCGCTCCTCCTCCGTGCGGCGGGCGCGCGATTCCCGACGCTCGCAGCTCCGTTTAGCGGGGATCAAACCCTGGTGCAAAGACGGTGATATGTACGTGGTTCTTGTGGTTGGCTGAATCGCCGCCGCGGTCAGCCATGTAGCGCCAGCCCTCGCTGTCGCGTTGCACGTTCCAGATGTGCTGGTTCCAGATCACGTAGTTGATCCCCAGGTTTTTGGCGTTGGCTTTGGCCCATCTCGAAACCGTGTATCCAAGCGCTTTGCCGGATGCCGAGCGGTAGTTGGGAATCATGAGGTCAAGTGCCCGACCGGTCGAATGGTCGGTGAACACGCCCGCTCGCAGCGTGTAGTAGGTCGTGATCTGCGGGAATTTCGCCCGGGCTGCCCGATGGACCTTGATCGCGTTCGGCTGGAGGCCGCGCTCGACTGCGCGCCAGCTCGGTGGCAGCCCGCGCGGAGCGGACTTCGAGAGATACTTGGCGGTCACCCAGCGGACAGCCTTCTCGAAGATGATCTGCATCCGGCCGTTCTTGACGACGCCAGTGATCTTGAGCTTGGTCCCTCGGGGCACCTCGCTGATCAGCCGGTATTTGTCGGCGTAGGTCGAGCGGATGTTCAGTGTCGCCGTCGCGTACCGGCTTCCCGTGATCTTGGGCAGCTTGGGCGGGGCGGGGAGGTTGCTCTTGAGGTTTGCGAGATACCGCGCAGTGACCCAGCGGATCGAACCCTGGTAAATGATCTGTGCTCGCCCGTTCTGAATCGCGCCGGTGACCGAGAGTGCCCTTCCTTTCTTCACCTCGGCGACGGTCCGGGCGTTGGCGCCGCTGGTGGTGCGGATGTCAAGATCGGCCGTTGCTACCCGGGTACCGATGATCGCTGGCCGACCGGTCGTCGAGCTGGCCAGATATTGCATGCTGGACCACCCGGTGGACTTGCCGCTGACCAGCTGCGCCCAGCCCCGCGCCGTCTTGCCGGTCATGGTGACCCTTGTTCCGGCTTTGAGGACCTTGATCACTTTGTAGGAGAGCCCAGGACCGGTACGAAGGTTGAGGGCAGTAGTGGTGATCTTGACCCTGCCCGGCCCGAGTTTTTTCGGCGCTGGCAGCTTGGACCCTTTGGTGAGGTACTTGCTGGCAACGTGGGCCGTCGAGCCGGCGAATTGGATCTTGGTCCAGCCATTCGAGCTGCTGATGGCAGTGACTGTCTGGCCTCGATAGAGACCGCCGAGGATTGCCGTGTCGGTGCTCGGCCCGGAACGAATGTTGACGCCAACGGTCGCCGTCATCTGCGATGGCGCGGCGCTCGCCGTCTGAACCGAGAGCAGCCCGAGGATCACCGCCACAGCCAGCAGCGCAGCGGCCCGTACCTTGGCTCCGACTCTGCGCATGGTGACCTCCCGAGTAGATTTGACCTTCTTCACTTCAGTCACATGAGTCACAAAAACCTCAAAGTGCGCAAAACTCTAATCCTGTCACATCGGTTGCAGCAAGAATTTCACCGATGTAATTCGTTTCGGTGCCTCAGCTAAAACACCGCAATGGCCGGAAATTGGATACGGAGGCGGGCATCTGCGGGTCCGAAACTCCGCATTGGTTGGCAATTTGATACCGAAGCGGCTATCAGTGGGTCGAAACTCGCCATCGGTCGGAAATTCGATCAGGTCTAGGCTGCGCGCTGTGAGCATCCGGTATGCGGCGTCTGGCTAGCACTGCCATGGAGATGTCCGCCGAGGAGTTCGAGATGCACGTGGCGGAGGCGCTCGATGAGATCCCGTCCGAGCTGGCGTCGCTGATCGACAACTGCGTGATCTTGGTGGAGGACTATCCGCCGCCCGACCTGCCGGACACGCTGGGCCTGTACTCAGGGATACCACTCACCGAACGTGGCGGGTTCTATACGGGGCTACCTGACCACATCTTGATCTTCCGATACCCGATCTTGGCGATCTGTCAGAGCCATGAGCAGGTCATCGAGGAGATCAGGATCACAGTCGTCCATGAGATCGCCCATCACTTCGGTATCGACGATCATCGACTCCACGAGCTCGGCTACGACTAACTCCGGCGTTAGGCGATGGTGACATAGAACAAGGCGCCGAGCGCGGTCACTACGACCAGCATGCTGAGCACTGCGTTTGCCTTGCCATCGCCGAGTGCCTCCTCCCGGTGGATGGCAAGGCTGTTCAGCCGGAAGCGCCGGATCGCCATATATCCGAGGCCGGCCGTACACAGCAGCGCAAGCACCCCGATGCTCACGGCCAAGATGATCGAGATCGACGCGAGCAGACGGGCGACCAGCAGACTGCAGGTCAGACCTGCCAGCATCGTGCGCTGCCAGGCCAAGCCGGTCCGTTCATTCTGGAGGCCGGGATCCCACGGTGCGAGTGTCATCGGAATCCCACGATGATCAGCGCCACGATGCCAATCCCAGCGACGATTGCGGTGAGCACGACCAAGAGGGGTGAGGACGGAAGCGGCTCATTGAGTCGCATCGCACGCTCGTTGCCCATCCACCTGCTGAATGCCCCGATTCCGCAGGCCAACCCACAGGTGACCAGTACCGCAGAGGCCAGCCGTATCTCCAGCCCGAGCCGATCCGTCCACCCTGCGACGGCCGCAATCGCCACACCGGCAGCAAGGAAACCCAGACCGGTTCGGATCCAGGCAAGGAAAGTGCGTTCGTTGGCAAAGGTGAATCGTGGATCGGGCTCTGAGCCTGCCGCGTAAACGCGCCGCGGCCAACGACGGTCGCGCTGCTGCGTCGGTGCGGTCACACTCGCGATGCTAGTGCTGATCGTCGTCCTCGTCGCCGGTCGAACATGCCCGGTTGGCCCAGCACTACCGAAACCAGCACGATGATGGCGCCGAGAAGCTGCCAGTGATTCAGACGCTGGTCGAGTACCACCCAGCCCAACACTGCGGCGGTGACCGGGTTGAGCAAGGTGAGAAATGTCACCGCGCTCGCGGACAACCGCTCCAGTCCCCAGAACCAGACGGCGTACGCGACGATGCCGCTGATCAGCACCAGGTAGATGAGTCCGAGGATGTTGCGTGCAGTGAGGTGGTCGGGCAGTCCTTCGAAGAGCAAGGTGGCAGGCAGCAGGGTGAGTCCGGCGAACAGGAAGATCCAGCCTGTGACACCTATTGTGCTCATGCCTTCAGGTCGGCCCCAACGCTTGGTCAGCACCGTGGCGACACTGAACATGATCGCGGCCCCGGCCATGGCTATTAGGCCGACCGTATCGAGCCGAGCGTCCGATCGCAGCACCAGCAACGCGACACCTGCAGCACCCAAGATCCCGGCAATGATCTGGATAGCGCGAATCCGGCTACCAAGCAACGGCACAGAGATCATTACGACGATCAGCGGGCTCAGAGAGTTGATCACAGCCGCGACTCCACCTGGCAGCCGGTACGCGGCGATGAACAGCAGTGGGAAGAGCGCAGAGGCGTAGAGCACCGAGAGGATGAAGAAACGAGCCATCCACCGCCGGGGCGGAATGGGGCTACCGATGATCAACACCAGCCCGGTCGGCAGGGAGCGCATCAAGGCGGCCAGCAACGGACGGCCGGGCGGCAGGAATTCAGTGGTGAGCAGGTACGTCGTGCCGAAGATAATCGGGGTCAACGCCGCCAGGTATCCCCATCCGCCGGTGTGCCGGTCGGACACCGCTGTGGTGACTGGCGCGCTCTCGGTGGTCACACGGATTCTTTCGTCGTCTCGGCGGCAATGACTAGATGACTGGATGTTGCGCTACTGATCCAGCGTTCGCAGTGACCAAGATCATCCGGGCCCAGGTATCCGGACTGCCGGTCGGACCGGTCGATGATCATCGCGCGGCAGGCAGCTGCGACGGCGCTGAGCTCATTCTCATGGCAGACGATCGCAACCAACCGCATGGTCTGCCTGATCGCATTGACTTCCAGCGTTTTCAGCACGTCGGGAGCGATAGCCGGCGCCACCACAACGAGTGGCGTCTTGCTCAAGATCAGCTTCTCCAGGGTGCTGATCAGCTCCCGGAAGCTTTCGATCGGGTCGCCGCAAACCAGCACCGCGGGCCGTTCCAGTACCGCCCAGGCGGAACTGGAATCGGTGACGAAATCACGGGAGGCGTAGCCGGCGTCGACGCTGACCGTCTGCGGATCGGCCAGCTGTTCGGTGATGGCTCGTCGTTCGGCGTCAGTGAGATCAGTCGGCTCCACGTCTTCGGGTCTGCGCCGGGCCTGCAGATCGGACAGGTAATGCGGCGCTGGAGAGTCGGGATGGAACTGCGGGATCGACCGGGCCGGGGGCGCCAGCATTTCAGCGGCTCGCCGCTTGTTTCGCCTGCGATCCCAGAGCGCACCGAAGATGATCGCCGCAAGGCCCGCCATGATCAGCACGATCAAACCGATGCTCCACGGGTCCATCCGTTCAGCGTGCCACATAGCCCTGTGGCGGAGTGGCTGCTGCTCGCGGGGCCGAATTTCCGACCGATGCGGGGTTCTGAAGCATCGCCCTCGAGCTCACGTACCGAGAAGTCCGCAATGGTCGGAAATTTTGACATCGTGATCGGCAGCTCGAATTGAGAAATGGCAGCAGCGAGCCGACACGCTTCTTCGTCGCCGAGCGACGATGAAGCAGGCAGCTCTTGGCGCGATCCGCGCGAGCGAGCAGACAAACAACTGCGCGAGCACCTGCTGAAATAGAAGCATGCCGTACGAAGGCTGGGTGGACCGGCAAATCCGCGAGGCGATCGAACGCGGAGAATTCGACAACCTGCCCGGGCGAGGCAAGCCGATCAAGGGCTTGAATGGTCGCGACGATGAGAATTGGTGGGTGAAGGCCTATCTGGAGCGGGAGCAACTTCCGCTTCCGCTGCCGATCGCCCTGGCCCTTCGCAAGGAAGTCAAGGCGCTTCCCGACACGCTGGCCGACATAACAGACGAGGCGTCGGTACGCGAGATCGTCACCGATTTGAACCACCGGATCGCAGAGTCACACCGGCACCGGCTTGACGGTCCGCCGATCGTCATCGGGCTCGTCAATATGGAGCACGCAGTCGCCGAATGGCGGCGCCGAAGGTCTTGATCGAGCGCACCCTTCGACCTGCTCAGGGCGCACGAGTTCAGCCAGGGGCACCAGGCAGGGAGCCGTCGCGTACGACTTGGGTGGCGATGTCATGCAGCTTGCGATTGCTCTGCTGGCTGGTGCGAACGAGTACCTGGAACGCCCGCTCCAGATCGAGCTCATATCGAATCATCACAATTCCGACGGCGGTACCGATCGTGCGGTTCGATTGCAATGCCTGGCGCAGCTGACCGACAGTGGACTGGGCCTCGCCGATCGCGAGATCGCGGAGCTGGTTCATCTGGTAATGAGCATGTACGCGTGCCAGCAGCTCAGAGGAGTTGAACGGCTTGGCTACGAAGTCGTCGGCGCCGGCAGCGAACGCCTCCACCGCTGATTCGGCGTCGGCGCGTGCGGTCAGCACCACGACCGGCAACCGAGTCATGCGCTCGTCTTGCCGAATCACAGTGAGAAGATCGAGGCCGCTCTGTCCCGGCAGCATCACGTCTGTGATGACCATGTCCGGTGGATTCTCAGCACCCACGCTGTCTTGAAGCCAGGTCAGGGCGCTCTCTGCATCGGCCGCGGCCTCTACCGAGTAGCCGTCCTTGGTGAACACTCTCGTCAGGTACCCGCGAAGGTCAGGTTCGTCCTCGATGATCAAGAGACGAGCTCGATCGCCACCGAGCTCTTCTTCAGATTCTGCTGCCGCCGCGCTGTGGGCCAGGCGGGCCGCCTCGGAGGATCCGTTGTAGCGAGGCAGTCGTACGGTGAACCGGCTGCCTTCACCCGGCTCGCTCTCAACCTCGACCGCGCCGTCGTGCGCGGACGTCATGTCAGCCACCAACGCTAGGCCGATCCCGGTGCCCGGTGGTTGATCAGCAGATGCTCCGCGGTGGAACCTCTCGAAGATGTGCGCCTGCTCATCGCGCGGTATGCCAACGCCCGTGTCGGCGACGGTGAGCACGACTTGGCTTTCGTCAGCGCTCAAGCTCACCACGACATCGCCGTCGCGCGTGAACTTCAGAGCATTGCTGACGAGATTGCTGACGATGGTGGTCCACATGGTCCGGTCGACATACGCCCGGAGCGGTTCAGCCGGTATCTCGGCACGCAGGTTCAGCCGCCCCTCCATGACCGGGCGGAACTCCTCGACCACGTCGGCGGTAACCGGTGCGAGATCGATGTCCTCCCGATACGGAATCAGCGCACCCGACTCAGTGCGCGAAATGTCCCGCAGCGTATCCACGACTCGCTGTAGCCGATCGCCCGCTCGCACCGATGTCTCGACGGTGTCTCTCGCAGCAGCAGAAAGCACCACGCCGGGGTCACGGAGGATGTCTTGCAGTGGAGCGAGCAGCATGGTCAGTGGCGCGCGCAGCTCATGACCGACGTTCTGGAAGAACTCAGTACGTACCCGGTCCAGCTCGGCGAGAGCCTGTTGCCGCTTGCGCTCGCTCTGGTAGGAAACCGCGTCAGTCACAATGACGCCCAGCTGCCGTGCGGCCATCGAAGAGAACGCGGTGTAGGCATCATCTGGGCGCCAGTAGGGGTTGATGCCAAGGACGAGTACCCCGATTGGTGTCCGGGTCCCCAGCATGACCACCGGCAGGACGAAGGCCTGATCGGGTGTCAGCGGTCCCAGGGGCCCGTGCGCAAAGACGCTCGGGTACCGCTCCCGCAGCCCGGAGACCAGCTCGGTGCCGCCATGCTCCATCACCTCGAAAACCGGTCCGCTGGTCGGTGCAGGTTCCACCAGTTCGCACGAGGCAGCGGCGGTCTCGTCGAAGCCATACCCGGCCGTCCGTTTGAGACTTTGGTGGGGAAGGTCACGAATGAACAGCGCGGCGAACGGGACGCTCTTCCGGTTTCTTCCGATCACTTCCACGGCGGCCCGGCAGGTCGAGGACAGTGAGTCATCTGCGGTGACCGACATGGCACCGAGCCTGCGCAGCACCTGGAGTCGCCGCTCGTACAAGATATGCTGCGTCGTCTCGGTGATCGCGTTGAAGAGCCCGACAATCGTGCCGTCGGCGTCCCGGATTGCGCTCAGGGAGAACGTGAAGTGCGCCTCCTCGGGGTATCCGTGTCTGTCAATGATCAGCTGTCGCTCACCGCTGTGGTACGCCCGGCCCGTCCGCATTACCTCTCGCAGATGTTCCTCGCTGGCCGGCCAGAGGTGCGGGCCCACCTCGCTGGCCGGTCGGCCGAGTGCCCATGGGTGCTTTTCTATGCCGAGCAGCGGAATGTAGGCCTCGTTGTAGAGCAGGAGCAAGTCTGGTCCCCAGCTGATCTGGACTGGGAACTCTGAGTCCAGACAAAGATCAACGACGAGCCGCAGCAGCGCGGGCCAGGCGTCTCGTGGACCCAGCGGCGTCGCGGACCAGTCGACCTGGTCGTAAACCGCTCGCATGAATGAGAGCGTTGCTGCGCCGTCCGCTGGGGGATCCGTTTGAGATTGTTGCTGGGCAGAGGAGGACTCGGTCATGCAGTCTGAGTCCTCCAATCTGCGCTCCCCGACAGCGGCGAGGCGGCGCGGTTGGCATGTACTGGGGGCGGCACGGCGCGACTCCGACTTCAGGTCGCCCCGCGCGCCGACCAATCTAATACCTGGTTCCGCCTGCTCACATCGACTTCGCATCATTTGCTTGGTCTGCGCACCATCTGCGGTTGAGTCCCAGTCGAGGGCGTGATGCGGAAAGGCGAGCCCGTGTCGGTCGGACTTCCGCGGGTAAGTCCCAGGCATGAATGATGGGGAAATGCGCGCCATGATCAGCAGGTGGTATCAGAAGGCCGTCATTTACAGCGTCGATGTGTCGTCGTTCCAGGACTCCAACGGGGACGGCCGCGGCGACCTGCGGGGCTTGATCAGTCGCCTCGACTACCTTTCCCGGCTGGGTGTTTCCTGCCTGTGGCTGAACCCGATCTACCCGAGCCCCGGCCGCGACGGCGGCTATGACATCAGCGATTTCTATGGCATCGACCCGGCGTTGGGCAGCCTTGGTGACTTTGCCGAGCTGGCGCGTGAAGCGCAGGAACGTGGCATCCGGATCATCCTCGACCTGGTTGTCAACCACACCTCCGATGAACATCCCTGGTTTGTCTCGGCGCGGAGCAAGCCCGATTCGGAGTACCGCGACTGGTATGTCTGGAGCGTCGAGGAGCCGCCTAACCGGCATCAAGGCACCGTCTTTCCTGGCGAGCAGACCGAAACCTGGACCTTCGACGAGCAGGCGCAAGCGTGGTACTTCCATCGCTTCTATGACTTCCAGCCCGATCTGAACTGGGAGAATCCGGCAGTACGCGCCGAGATGGACAAGGTGATGAGCTTCTGGCTGCAGGTTGGCGCCGCTGGATTCCGCATCGATGCGGCCCCATTCATCATCGAGATGGTGAAGCCCGGCGTCGATCCGGGCCCGCAGGACTTTTCGATCATGGACTCCTGGCGGCAACAGACCCAATGGCTGCGTGGCGACTCGGTGCTGCTGTGCGAGGCCAACGTGCCTCCGAGCGAAGTCACCACGTTCGTGGCCAGCAGGCCTGACGGCCCGAGTGATCGGGCGCAAATGATGTTCGACTTCCTGCTCAACCCGCGGATCTGGCTGGCACTGGCCCGCTCCGACGCGGAACCGCTCATCGAAGCCCTGACCACTGCAGTCAAACTGCCCCAGGGTGGACAGTGGGTCAGCTTCCTGCGTAACCATGACGAGCTGGACCTGAGCCGGCTGACTGACGAGCAGCGCAGCGATGTCTTTCGCGCCTTCGCTCCGCGTTCTGACATGCGGCTGTACGGGCGCGGCATCCGCCGCAGATTGGCGTCGATGCTGCGCGGCGATCAGCGCCACATCGAGCTCGCGTACGCATTGCAGTTCTCGTTGCCTGGCACGCCGGCGCTGCGTTATGGCGAGGAGATTGGTATGGGGGAGGACCTCAGCCTCGACGGGCGGGAGTCGGTCCGAACACCTATGCACTGGGACGGCACGCCGAACGCAGGCTATAGCTCGGCAGCGCCCGATGCCCTGTTCCGGCCCGTGACCATGACCGGAAAGTTCGGCGCAAAGAAGATCAACGTACGGGCACAGCAGGGCGACCCGAATTCGCTGCTGCGTTGGTTCGAGCACCTCATACACACTCTGCGCAACGCGCCGGAGATCGGGACCGGCACCTGTTCGGTGGTCGACGCCCCGCTGCCGCGCTCAGTACTGGCACACCGATTCGAGGCGACAGCGGGCTCGATCTTGCTGCTGCATAACTTGGCTGACACCAAGGTGACGGTGGATATCGGGCCGCTGCCAGGCATGGACGGCACCCCGTACGACCTGTTCGTGGACGGCCACTACCCAGCGCCAACGAACAAGCTGACAGCCCTGGAGTTGAACGGCTGGGGATATCGATGGATACGTCTGTCGCGAAGCGATCAGGGCTAGATCGCCACGATCGAAGTGGTGGTGCGATGCGGGAATGGTTGCGTGATCATGGACTGCTGATCGCCAACCTGACTCTCTTCGCGATCTTCTTTGGCGGAATGGTGCTGTCCGGCGTCCGGGTCTACAACTCCGAGCAACTCGAGCACGGTGAGCTGGGAGAGCGAGCTTCTCCACTGGCAGAGTGAGTTCCTTGCCGTGGCTGCGATCGTGTGGGCCTCGGTGTATCTGCGGCAGCGTGGATCGCCGGAATCCAAGCCAGTCGCGTAGCCGCACAAAGAAACCGGGGCCTGAGCTTCATGGGGTTCAGGTCGCGGTTCAGGGGTAACTGAGCGATCACGAATCATCTCGCAAGGAGGCAGCATGAGCCAGCCAGCACAGCAGCAAGAAGTGCCTGGCGTGCAATCAGAGATGCGGCCGGTGCCGGACTGCGGCGAGGAAAGCTATGAGGGCAGAGGGAAACTCACCGACAAGGTCGCCGTGATCACTGGCGCGGACTCCGGAATCGGTAGAGCGGTAGCCATCGCGTACGCGCGAGAAGGTGCCGATGTTTTGATTTCCTATCTCAGTGAGGATTCCGATGCCGAGGACACGGCAGGTTATGTCGAGAAGGCCGGTCGACGCGCGGTGCTGATGAAGGGCGACGTTGCCGACCCGCAGCACTGCCGGGACATCGTTCAGGCCGCGGTCAGTGAGCTTGGCGGTGTGGACATCCTGGTGAGTAACGCTGCTTTCCAGATGACCCACAAGTCGTTGGATGAGGTCTCAGACGAGGAGTGGGACCGCACCATCAATACCAACCTCAGCGCCATTTTCCATCTGTGCAAGGCCGCCATCCCCCACATGAAGTCCGGTTCGTCGATCATTGGTAGCTCATCGGTGAACTCCGACATGCCCAACCCGACGCTGGCCCCCTACGCCGCAACCAAAGCTGCTATCGCGAATTTCTGTGCCAGCCTGGCCCAGATGCTGGGAGAGCGGGGCATCCGTGTCAATAGCGTCGCTCCGGGACCGATCTGGACGCCCTTGATCCCCGCGACCATGCCGCCAGAGAGGGTGGAGAAGTTTGGCGAGAACACTCCACTGGGCCGGGCGGGGCAGCCCAAGGAGCTGGCGCCGGTCTACGTGCTGCTGGCCTCCGAGGACGGCAGCTACATCTCTGGGGCTCGAGTGGCGGTGACTGGCGGGCGCCCGGTCCTCTGAGTGGCTGGCTCTTCACGAAAGAGGTCACAAGAACCGCTCTTGATCGGTTAAGCGGTGTCGGACGTGACCACTTTCTGCCATAGGGATGGGAATTGGGTGAATGAGGTGAGCGCATGACGCTGCCGCGCGAGGTGGACGCCGTGATCATCGGTGCCGGTCCCAACGGACTGGTGGCAGCTAACCGGTTGGCCGAGGCCGGCCGGGACACCTTGCTACTCGAGGCGCAGCCTGAGGTGGGAGGCGCCGTACGCAGCGATCGGGAACTGCATCCGGATTTCGTTACCGACACTTTCAGCGCCTTCTACCCCTTGGCTGTGGCATCGCGAGTGATCACAAGACTGCACCTGGAGGACTATGGGCTGCGCTGGTGCCACGCCCCCGCAGTGCTCGGGCATTCACTTCCGAACGGGCAGTGGGTGACGTTGCACCGAGATGTCGACATCACTGCCAAACTGCTAGACGATGAGCATCCCGGAGATGGCGCCGCCTGGCGGGCGCTCCATGATCAATGGCGACGCATCGGTCCGACTCTGATCGACGCATTGGTCACCCCATTCCCGCCACTGGGACCGGCAATGCGGGCAATGATCAAGTTACCGAGCGTTGGAGGCTTGACCTTCGTACGCGAGATGTTGGCTCCGGCCGCTACTGCTTTCGAGCAGCAGTTCGCCGGCGAGGCGGTACCGCTGCTGCTTTCCGGGAACGCCTTGCACGCAGACATTCCGTTGGACAGCCCGGGCTCGGGGTTTCTGGGGCTGCTGTTGATCATGATGGGTCAGAGCCTGGGGTATCCGGTTCCGCAGGGCGGTGCGGGCAAGCTCGCTGAAGCGATGCGCGACCGCTTCCTGGCGTACGGGGGCGAGGTGGTGTGCAACGCTGAAGTAACCAAGATCACCGTTGCCCACGGCCGCGCGGATGGCGTGCAGGTTCATGATCAATTGGTGCGCGCCCGTCGCGCGGTGCTAGCGGATGTGCACGCAGAGCACCTCTACGGCCGGCTCGTCACGTGGGAGAAGTTGCCGCCGAATGTGCGAACCAAGATGGCCAGTTTTCGCCGCGACCCCGCGACGGTCAAAGTCGACTACGCGCTGCGCGGTCCAGTGCCGTGGCGGGCGGAGCCGCCGTACGCTCCCGGAACCGTGCATATCAGCGATTCCGTTGCGGAGTTGGTGATCAGCTACGCCCAGCTGAGCACCGGAAACATCCCTGAGCACCCGTTTCTGTTGATGGGGCAGATGACCACCACAGATCCGACCCGGTCGCCGCAGGGCACGGAGTCGATGTGGGCCTACACCCACGTACCGCAGCGTGTTCTTGGTGATGCGGGCGGGAATCTCACCGGGGCCTGGGACACCGACGAAGCGGAGCGGTTCGCCGATCGCATGCAAGATCGTATTGAACAACGGGCACCGGGCTTCTCGGAGCGCATTCTTGTCCGGCGCATCCTGACTCCGCTCGAGATGGAGCGCCGCGATGCGAGCCTGGTCGGCGGCTCACTCAACGGCGGCACCGCAGCGCTCGACCAGCAATTGATCTTCCGGCCGGTTCCTGGCCTAGGCCGCGCGACGACACCGATCCGCGGGCTTTACCTCGCCTCTTCATCCGCGCATCCAGGCGGCGCCGTCCACGGCGCCTGCGGTATGAATGCGGCGCGCGCCGCACTCATTCACGCCCGGTTGAGGTCGCGCCTCGGTGCTCCTTTGCCGACCGTGGGCTCACGACGGCCCGTCGGCACCCCACGCAGCGTGGGGTGTTGACGCTGTACATGGCATGCATGCCAGGCACAGCGCGGGCATCCCACGCAGCGTGGGATGTTACCGGCGCGCAGCGTGGGATGTTGGCGGCGCCCCCGGGGAGCGAGGCAAGTTTTTGAGTTAGGCGCAGCTCTCGGCTACGTAGCGAGGCGTCGCAACGTCTCGCGGTTGCGTACGTCGATGCCGGCCACGCGTATTGGCTCAGGAACGAGCTTGGCCGGGCCGTCCGCGACGTCCTCATCAATCGAGACCAGGGAGCCGTCGCCGTCGGCTTCGACGGTGATATCCACGCGAGCCTTGCCGATCGGCCACCCTCGCGCTTCGAGCACGAGGCGCTGGCCTGGCTCGATCTCCAGTACCTCGGTGCTGTCGTCGATCACTAGTGGCCACACGCCGAACGAGTGATGCAGCCTTGTGCCTGGAGCAGGCCAGCCTTCGTCGACATCGCGCATTTGGGATGCTCCGACGACCCACATCGGATAGGTCCAGCCATCGTGCGGGATGGCGAAAGCCTGCTCGGGCGAGCAGTTGAACCTCCGTTGGACAGCCATATCAGCGCTCTTGCTGTGGTGCTTCGAGATCCTCGCTCGGGACCGAGTCCGCTTTCACCGCGCCGCGCTCGCCCAGCGGCTCCTCCGGACCCGTCGTCGTGTCCTCAATCGTCTGCTGCTCGGCCTCGGCGTTGACCTCTGCGCCAAGCAAGACCGCGTACATGCTGAGCCACAGCCAGAACAGCAGCACCACGATTCCAGCGAAGACTCCATAGGTCTTGGCGTAGTCGCCGAAGGTCGAGGAATAGATCGAGAAGCCGATCGAGGCGGCCAACCACATCACGGTCGCGACGACGGCGCCAACAGATACCCAGCGCACCTGCGGCGCGTCACGATCCGGCGCCAGTCGATAGAGGATTGCGAGCACCACGGCGACGATCACGGCCAGCACCAGCCAGCCGAGTATCTGGAAAACCCAGCGCAGGGCCCCAGTACCGAAGACGGCTTTGAGGAGCGGTGGCAGTACGGCGACGATAACGAGCATGATCATCATGAAGACGATGGCGCCGATAGTCAGCCCAAGGGATAGCAGCCGCTTTTTTACGAAGCCACGCTTCTCCTCCTCGTCGTAAGCGACATTGATCGCTGTGAGCAAATTGCTGACGCCGGCAGACGCGCTCCACAAGGCGATGAGGACGGAGATGATCAGGCCGATACTGAGGGCGGAGCGGCGCGAGGCCAGCATGGTCACTTGATCCGTGATGACCTTCTGGGCGTCCTCGGGGAGTGTGGTGGTCAACGAGGCAAGCTGGTTCGCGATCGTGGACGGGTCCGCGAAGAGTCCGTAGATGGACACCAGCGCAATCAGTGCTGGAAAAATGCCCAAGAACGCGTAAAAGGCGACACCAGCGGCAAGCAGCGGCACTTGATCCGCCTTCGCCTCCTTCCAGCCGCGCTTGGCTATCTGTAGCCAGCCACGCGCCGGAATTTCACTGGGCCGTTCCGCTCGACCGCCCGGGACCTCGACACGTTCTTGCGCGGTCGTAATGATCATTCCCTTTCGTGGCCGGGTTGCTTGGGTGGCTACTACCCACGACCTGGAGCAGGTAATCAGAGTTTGACGTTCCGACCGATGCGGGAATTTCGATCGATGCCGCCGTCTCTTCATATGGAGTTTCCGACCGATGTCGGCTTTCGATCAGAGGCATTACCGGCCGGCATCAAAAACTGCTGAGCCCACCCAAGAGCGCCATCACACCGGCGCCGAGCGAGCTGCCCATTGTGGGCGGACACCTCGTTCTGGACTTCGCCAATACGGTCGATGACCCGGAGGGGCCGCAGCGCTACGACCATGCGGGACCTACCCGGAGCTTGTCGGCTGGTCGGCGCGCACCGGCATTCTGGAGACTGATCAGGCAGATGTGCTACGTGCTGCGGCTGCCGAGCATCCTCTCGTCAGCTCGATTGTGGTGAAGCGTGCGCATGCTCTGAAGCGCTCAAAGCCGGACGATGCAGGCACGCCAGGCGCGTACGCCGGTGGTATCCATGTTGGTCTCCATGGTCACAGCATCGATGGCATCGACGTGCCAGTCCGGTGCCCCGAACGCCTCTCTGATCTCCGGCTGGCTGACCCGCCGTGGACCGAGGGTGCCTGGCTGCCGATCGCTGAAGCAGAGCAGGTAGTAGCGAGCGCCGGCCGGCATCACAGCCTGGAGTGAGGCAACGAATCGGCCACGATCTTCATCGTCGAAGACGTGAAACAGTCCGCTGTCAAGCACCGTGTCGAATTGCTCTCCAATATCGGGCAACTCGAGCGCGTCGCAGACAAGAAAGCGCGCCTTGAGGCCGCGGTCGCGGGCCTTGTGCTGCGCGAGGCTGATTGCGCGCGGGACAGCATCGATCCCGGTCGCGTCCAATCCTCGAGCTGCCGCCATGAGTGCGTGTTCACCGGTTCCGCATCCCACGTCCAGGACACGCCCGGCCAGCACGCCGTCCTCAGCGAGCTCCAAGAAACCGGGCTGGGGCCGGCCGATGTCCCAGGGCGGGGGCTCACCGTCGTACATCGCGTTGAAGCGCTGGACCTGCTCTGACGGTGGTGAACCCAGCGAATTGTCTGACTCGTTCATGATCTGATCAGTCCTCGAAGGTACGGTCCACCGTGCCGGTTGCCGACCGCGATCACCTTGCGGGCAAGTCACAGACCACCACGGCGCCGGCGCCGACCACTGTATTTGTTCCGATCGTGACACCCGTACCGACAATCACGCCACTACCCAGCCAGCCAGCCAGCATCCGCTCTCGCATGGACGGCGTCGATCCGACAGTCATGGTGGCGACCTGCAGCTGTGGAATGCCGGCGCGATCGGCGGCGACGTTCTTGGAGTGGGGAAAGCAAATCCCCGCTAAGTGTTTTGCCACGGGGTACTTCGGGTAACGCCCGGCGTAACCGGCTGGCCAAACGGCGAGGGGGAGAAGCGATGCGGGTCTTGGGCGTCAACGCGGTGCGCAGCAAGCGCCCGGTGCCCTTCTCGGCCTCGGAGCTGACCCAGCCCTCCAACCCATCGGTTGATGCGCTCGCAATTCGTAGCCACCGTCCGCCGTCCTCGAACGTCGTCGCTGACGACCGGCGCGATGCCACCTCCGCGCAGGAAGTGCCGGCGACGACAGCGCCGCTGGTCGTTGTCCGTACAAACGGGCGAGGGCCAGCGGCCTCCGGTGACTTCGATGAGCGATTCTTTCGCGCCTTCCGGGAGGTCGATCTTGGTTTGCGTAACGTCCGCGCGGGGTACGCCATGCTGTGGGGCGAGCGGGTCACGACCCACCCGCTCGCCTCGCCAAGTAGCTGGCGCTGCGGCCTGACGGTGCAACCAGAAAATGCCGAAAAATCCTTGCTGCGTGCGAACTGTGGGCGCCGTTGGGGTTCGCTGATCGGTTCGTGCAGAGGCTCCGACTGGCCGTCGCCTGATCACCACCGCCGCCGCGACTGCGACGCTCGCGGCTACGTCTTCCGGCCGCGCCGCGGGGCCGCTTGCCCGCGTCGATTGGCTTCGCGTCGCGGCGGCGGTGGGTTGTGTGTGGGCCCGGTCGACGACCGAGTTCGCCGCGACTCACCTCGCCACGAAGGGAGCGCTATGGCTGTGAGCCCTGGCGCCGGAGAGCTTGTCAGCCGGCACTTCGATGCGTTGGCCACGGCCCCTCGGCAGGCAGCATCCGCTGCGCCTGTGATACAGGAGTGGGGTCAGCATCTGGCGGCTGTCTTTGCGGCCGGAGGCAAGCTGCTCGTCTGTGGCAACGGCGGCGGTGCCGCTGAGGCACAACACCTGACCGGTGAGCTGTTGGGCCGTTTCGAGCATGAGCGCCAACCGCTCCCTTCGATTGCACTGAGTGCTGACTCATCCGCGGTCACCGCGATCGTGAATGACTATGGCGCCGAAGAACTGTTCGCGCGCCAAGTGCAGGCGCACGGTCGGCGTGGCGACGTGTTGGTCGCTCTGTCCACCAGCGGCATCAGCCCGAATGTCATCGCTGCTGCGAAAGCCGGGCTGGATTTAGGGGTCACTGTCTGGGCGCTGACTGGTCCAGCGCCCAACCCCTTAGCCACGGTGTCCGATTCGGCGATCGCCGTCGACGCGCCGACCGGTGCTACGGTCCAGGAGATCCATCTCTGCTTGATTCATGCGCTCTGCCTCGCGCTCGATGAGGCGCTTCAGGTACGCACAGCGTGGTGGCCGCTCCCCGTAGCCGGTCTCGATTGGTAGCCGGCCTCGATTGGTAGCGACGAGCGCGCCAGGGGTGCATAATCAGCTGCTTGTTGATCATGTCGAGGCCGTCCCCGACTTGTTGGGCCCCACCGGCCGTGAGTCGATCAACTGTGATCTGGCGCGGAGTCACCCGAGACCCGCACGGCCGGTGGGTTGCCCAGCACCTCTCAAGATCGGGAGCAAGAAGTGCCGGAGGCGGCCGAGGCTCGGCTTAGGGGACCCGCGCCTCGGCCTGTTGCGCATACCCTATCCACATAGCGCAGGAAGATAGCCAACAGACGCATTCGGGGGTGGGCTTTAATTAGCTCAGATAAGTGCATCCATCGAGCAGGTCTACCTCACACCGCATTAGGCGAAAATGGTCACGACCGACCTCCGATCGGCACGAACTCGTGACGTTCGTGCCGACTCAGTTAGGAGGGAGGCGCGCAGGAGCTCGGTCTACGTCCTTAGGCCCGCCCGATCCACTCGGCGGTGGTAGTGCATTCCGGCCAAGCCACCGAGCAGTGCGCCGATCAGGCTGGCCGCGACGACGCCGACGGCCACGATGATGCCTCCAGTGGTGAGGCTGCCTTCGTTCAGCGGGAGCCGCGGATAGCTGTTCACCTGAGCCAGCACGTCGAAACGTGCACCTGCAAGCCATCCGGCAACACCAACCAGGACCGCCATGATCACGGCCCACAGCCAGACACCGAGGCCTTGTTTGAGCCCGTTGAATCTGGCCATCCGACCGGCCACGTATCCGCCGGCGAGGTACGCCACGAAAATGATGGCGAGCAAGACAATGCCGCCGACGAATCCGATCGACTCCGTCTGGACCGGCGTTGGATTGGTCACATCGACGTTGCGACTCAGCCCGAGCGCAGCGCCAACGCCGGTGACCAGCGCGGCCAGCAGGACTGCGGTGCCCGAGGCAGTGAGCCAGCCGAAGAAGCAGCTGCCAAACTTCATCCCGCCGAAGACGTCCTTCTGTCGGCCGACAGCTTCGCTCCGATCCAAGGCTGCTGTGGTGTCGTCCGCTGTGCGGTCTGATGGAGTGCTGGTGCCCGGGCGGTATTCGACGTTGTTGCCTCGGTCAGAGCCCGGCGTATTAACTGCGTTGCTCATCCGAACCTCCTTCGGAGAAGGGATATAACCTCCACCGGCTCAAAAACCCTTACCCACTGGTCGAACGAGCAAATCCGCCCCGCCTCGTGTGCCGGGGTCAGTCAGTTGCTTCCAAGCTCTCTTCAGTCGGCTCAGGTACGGCCGCGAGGCCGACCGCGATCAGTCCGACACCCAAGCCCAACCACAACGAGAACGTCGATGGGTTGCCGCCGAGAAAACCGCTGCTGCCGCGCGCCAGCAGGAGTAGCTGTACGGCTGCTGCGATCAGGAAACCGATGCCCGCTGCGAGCATCAGTGTGCGTTCATCCAACCAACCGCCAACGACCGCGAGCAGGCCCAGCACCACTGCCACGACCAGCCCAGCACCGCCTATCTGAACGAGCTGGAAAGTGCCCTGCACGAAGACGAACACCGCGCTGACTATCGACACCACTCCGAGCACCAGGGCTGCCCGGTCCAACCTGTCATACGTCCTCATGACGCTCGCACCAGCAGTCGCGCCAAACCCAATTCGGATTGCTGCCAGCTCGGACGCAACAGCCCGTCCAGCCCGACGTACCGGCCGGCGGCCGTGGCGAACAGCGCCATATGCACCAACAGCATCAACAGGTACGACCAATGCCACTCGTGCGGCGCATTCAGTACCGACAACATGATCACGATTGTCTGAGCCATCCCGATAACGGCCCAAAAGCGGGTCGCCAGCCCGATCAAGAGGAATGCTCCGAGTGATGCTTCGACCAACAGCACCATCCAGGCGAAGAAGGTGAAATTAGGTAAGACCAACCGCTCAACCAGCCAGGCATACGGCCCCAACACCTGGTGTGAGACGGCATAAGTCGTGGAAAGGTACAACCCGCCCGGAGGATCACCGTGGCCAAAATCCGGCGGAGTCTTCCAGCCTGCATTCTGGAGCCAGAGCAGCGCGACGCCCACTCTCACGATGGCGATCGCTGCGCGGTTCATCCGGGATGGCGGGATCGGGATCACGCGCGTCGCAGTGTCGGTGTCAGCGACGTCGTCACGGTCAGTCGCGTAGTCGGTGTCAGCTATGAAGATCACCTCGCATCGCTCACGAAATCCCGGCGGAGGCCAGGCTTGGCGCCAAAAGCTTATGAAACCCAGGCGGTGATTGCTGCCGTTTTCCTTGAATGCCAGATCCCAGACAGGAAGAGCAAGCCGGCCTCAGCGATCCGACGCGGCACGCGGCGGTTTCAAGCTTCCGACCGGTGCGGAGTTTTCGGCACCCCGGGCGGCTGCCGTGACTTGAATTTCCGACCGGTGCGGAGTTCCGGGGCAGGGTCGCCGCGTCGAGGTCGAATCTCGCGCCGGTGCGGACTTTTTGAGGCGGGAGACTCTTTGACGCGGGAGATCAGTAGCGAACGCGCGCAAAGAGAGAAAGAGAGAGTGGTGGATTCACCCGGGGAAGTGAATCCACCACTGGGGGCGTGAAGGGCACTCAGCTGGCCTGCTGCACCAGCGTCCCCACTGACTCTTGTGACGTCTTGAGCGGGCTGACACCCTCTGCCGAAGGTGCTCGGCTCTCTCCTGCCCGCTACCTACCCATTGGATTTACGAGGTAAACAAGTTAGCCACTGCCAAGTGGTTGGTGTAGGTGGATGACCATCTCTTGAGCCCGGATGCGACAATTCCGCTCGATGGTTGTGACCGAACACCTCGACGGCTCCGGCGACCTCGCAGCCGCTCGCGATGCCCTCCAGGAGCACCGGTGGCAGGAGGCATTCGACCTCCTGGTCCAAGCCGACCGCGAGAGGAGTCTCGCGGCGACAGATCTCGAGGCGCTTGCTCAA
>Ga0081455_10002707_pt1 | contig 20922 bp, 15 predicted proteins | sample TabmetS3T2R1_FD_70207 | JGI IMG/M metagenome (GOLD analysis project Ga0081455, IMG submission 70207) | Tabebuia heterophylla rhizosphere microbial communities from the University of Puerto Rico - S3T2R1 | ecosystem: Host-associated > Plants > Roots > Rhizosphere ...
GACGGGTGCGTATGAATAAGCACGACATCGCCCGTTGGACAAAAGCTATCGCAAAGGAAGAAGAAGCCAGAAGAGCGGATCGCCTGTAGCCGCCTCTCAACTCAATTTCACGTGCTACGGGGTTGGACTCGGTTGGGCAGGAACAGGTGAAATCGCTGGCGAAGAGATTGCAAATGCGCTGGCGATTTTAGTTTTTGCTTCATCAAGCACTTGCTTTTCCTCCGGATAAGTTCCCTCATTGGCCGCGGCCATGTAATCCCTTGCTGTGCCGATTTGGCTTGCCTCGGCCAGCAGTAACGCAACGTAAACCGCTGCGTGTGGATCGTGTAATTGGTCCGCTGGTAATCCTTGAACAATCGCAAAAGCCTCTGCGCTTCGACCAAGACGATAAAGAGAGAACGCGTAAGTTACGGCGCAATTGACCTCGCTCGGTGCGCGGTCGTACGCTTCTTTAGCCAGATCGTGCGAACGTTCGATGTTCCGCTCGAGATTCAGACCAAGTCGCGCGAGATCCGCGGTGATTGGCGCCTCGTTGGGAGAGGTTTCGTGCAGACGCTGGAGAATATCATAGAGCTTTCCAGTGTCATTCTCTGCGCGATAGAGACGACGAAGCGCGTCCAGCGCTTCGCGTCGCAGCGGTGGTTCCTCTGCAACGCGCAGCCACAGTTGTTCGGATTCTTTCTTCAGATCCCATTTCGAAGCGAGACGCGCGAGGACCAGTTCGCGCTGGGGCTGATCGTGCGCAGCTTGATCGGCGGCGCGCCAGAGCTTGTCGAAGTCGGTGTCCGCAGTGTTTTCTCGTGATTGCCGTGAGGCAATCGCCTGATATGCGAGCTGCAGGTAATCCGATTCGCCCCACATTCCTCTGCGGGTCCATCGTTTCAAACGCGCCCAATTTTTTGCGTTTGCGTACGTGTCGGCTACCACGATGGAAGCGGGTGGCGAAGTGAGTTTCTCTGAAGGAAGCTTTTCGATCCACTTCACTGCGTCTCCGGTAAGACCGTTTCGATTCATCCAATCCATGAGCGATGCCAGATCGGATGGATTTTTTGTAGCAAAGGGTTTTACTCGCTCGAGCAACAGGTGGAATTTTTTTTCATCGAGCTTCCGATAGAAATTCAAGCAGAGGAGATAATCGCCGAAAGTCACCTCCTGCGACATTTGGAGTTGTTGCGCGAAGTTATCTGCCGTTGAGAGATCATTGCGTGCCACAGCGTCATTAAGCAACGCACGGAGCGCGCCGGTGCGGTAGGGAGCGAGCTTGCTGAGTCGCTCGAGATTTTCACGAGCTGGGGCGCTCTTTTGCGCGTCGTGGATTTGCAGCGCTGCGAGATTGAACTGGTAGAGATCATTCTTGGGCTCTTTTTTTACGGCAGCAGCGAATTGTTCCTCTTGTTCGGCGAAGTTTCCTTCCGCCGAAGCCAGCCAGCCTGCAACGACATGAAAGGCGGCCCTATCGCGGTCATTGGCAGGAACCCGATCGAGCGCTTTTCGCGCAAGATCGAGATTTCCAAAGCGTAGCGCTGCGGAAACCAGATTAAGCTGACTGTCCGGATCTTTTGGCCGTAGGCGGGCAATTTGTTCGCGCCATGAAATCGCCTCTTCCAGATTCTCCTTCTCCGCTGCTTCCGCTAGGATGGAGAGAGCCGGAAGAGAATCGGGATGTTGTGCCAGGAGTTCTCGCGCGGTTTGAGTTGCTTGGCTGAATTTTCCCTGCTGCAGCATCGAAGCGGCCTCGCGTAATAAACGGGTTTGGTGCCAGCCCGCGTATAGTCTTAAGCCGTAACCGATCAAGAGAGCGACGAGCAAAATAACAATCGCCAGTCCCGCGGCCAGAAACGCGAGACGCGCTGGCCACAGCTGTCGTTGGAAGAAAGACTCCAGACCAGAGCGTGATGGTCGGGTTCTATATCCTGTCTCTTCGGTTCGGTCCGCGATTTTCATCTTGTTTCTAGAGGCGCAACGATCCGCCTATTCTTTCCCATAACACCCATGCGGACTACCGACGCTAAGAGTGAGTAGCTACCTCCGGCTCTTCAACCACAGGAATTGACTTAACCGAGTCCTCAATCTTTTCTCTCAACCGCGGGCCCCAAACATATCGTCCAAGCAACACCTTTATTGTCGCTGTAAGCGGCACGGCAAGAAGAGGACCGATCACCCCGCCTATGATCAAACCCCAGACAAAGATCGATACGATCACCGTCATTGGATGCAGTCCCACGTAATTCCCAACAATTCGTGGGGCATAAAATATGCCTTCCAGGTTTTGTATTACGATGAAAATCGCGGTGACGATGAGCGGATGTGTCCAGTCGCCCCATTGAAACGCCGCGATCAGGACAGCTGGCACCCAGCAGATGATAATGCCGATATAGGGAATCATTGTCAGGACAACAACAAGCGCACCAATCACAGCCGCAAAGTTGAGGCCAAAAAGCGTCAGCGCCGTTCCTATCAGAATGCCATCGACAAGGCACACCAGAAGTTGTCCCCGAAAATAAGCGGTGACATAGCTATTGATTTCCGACAAGAGCTCCGCGACTTCGTCCCTGAAAGGCGACGCCCGCAGCGGTAGATATTCCCTCCAGTGCGCTTCGATGCGCGGCTTTTCAGTTAGGAGAAAGAACAAATAGATCGGCACCAGGATGAGGCTGAGCAAAAAACCTGTTACGCCGAGAAAGCCGCCGATACTCGTCTTGAGGATATCCCAGAATTTTTCCATCAGCGTCGGAAGCGCCTGCTGCAAATTAGGCATTTGTTTTTCCACGTACGCCTGAATGCGCTGGCGTTCGGCAGTGGTCAGCTTTGGCGCGCTGGGCGCGATGGTCTCCCCTGAAGGCGCAGTCTCAAAAGCTTTTGGAGTAGGAGAAGCGGTCGGTTGTGCATGGGGAGAAGCAGATGGCGCCGGTCCGATGAGCCAGTTTGTAAAACTTGTTGAGGCAGACTTCGCGCGGCCGCCGCCAAGGAAGCCAAACGTTTGGTCGAATCGATAGATTAGATCCACGGTATAGTCGCGGGCCCGCTCGGTATAGGCGGGGACTTGTCTCGCAAAATTCGCACTCTGTATCGAGATAGTCGGGACCAGCCAAGCCGCCAACCCACCGAGAGAAAAAAATGCGATTGCGAAAAGCAGAGCCACTGCCTTCGTACGGCTGAGTGTCCCACGCGACATTTTCGTCACCAGTGGGTCCAGCAGATAAGTCAGAATCACCGCGATGGCCACCGGGATGAGGATCGGTTGGAGAAAACTAATAACATTGGCGCTGGCCCAGATCACAGTGCCGATGATCACGATGAGAAGAATCACGCAGAACGCCGTGACCGCTGCCCAGATCATCTTGCGTTGCCAGGGGGTGGGATAATCGCTCATGTTCGATGGAACGCGCGGATCACTGAGTTGGATTTGTCTTTGTTGGTGGACTGTTGCCAATTGGCGCCTTGTTTCTTTCGATCTTGTTCGCCAGGCTCTTGTTCTTTGGATCGAGCGCCAGCGCTTTTTGCCAGGATTCCAGCGCGTTGGAGATGCGATTCAATTTGAAATAAGTGTCGCCAATGTGCTCGAAGATCACGGGATCATCATGGTCTGCAGTTTTTGCAGCAAGAAGCAGATTGCCTAGAGCCTGATCGAACTTGCCTTTTCGGAACTGTGCCCAACCGAGGCTATCGAGGTAGGACGCGTTATTTGGTTCCAGCTCAAGCGCGCGTTTAATCATCATTTCGGCTTCGTCCAGGTTCATGTTGTGATCGGCCCACATGTAACCGAGATAATTGCAAGCTTCCGCCGAGTTTGCCGGATCAAGCGCGATTGATTTGCGAAGAAGATCGGCTGCTTTTTCGTACAGACCGGCCTGCTCTGCCGTTGCGCCATAATTGAAATAGAATTTGGCGTTTACGATGTCACTGTCCTGGTCGAGCTGCGCTTCGTGCAATGCCTCCTCAAAAGTTGCCACGGCCTGCTGGGTCTGTTTCGCTTCGCTTTGGGCGATGGCCAGATAGTAAACAATCTCCGGCGCGCCGGGAAACCGCCGCCGGGTTTCCATCAACAGTCTGACCGCGCGGTCTGCGTCCTTCAAAGGCCCGAGTAACAGTTCCGCCAGATGCAAATAAGTGCCGACATGATTTGGATTGATCAGAAGGCTTTGCTCATAATTTGCCGCTGCTTTCGCAAAGGTAGCTTTTGCTTCGTCGATTTTCTTTGAGCGTTGGAGGGATCGCGCTTCGTCATCCAGCACCTGCGCCAATAGATCGTAAGGCTGATACTTCTCAGGATGCTCCTTGATGATTTGCTCGAGCATCTCAACCGCTTTACCGCGCTGATTTGTCAGGATAAAACCGGTGGCAAGTTTCTCTCGCGCGTTTGCATCGTCCGGTTGCAGCTCGAGAACACGCAGATAAAGCGGAATTGCTTCTTTCAATTGCTGGGAAGCCGCATAGTAGTCAGCGACGTCCTTCAGAATCGCGGGGTCATCCCCCGCGTGTTCGGCTGCCTTTTTGAAAATTTCGTTGGTCCTTTTGAGCTCGTCGGGCTTTGGCTGTGAATCGTTTTTGAAAAGAACGGCCACGTAAAGTTTACCGAGACGCATCCAAAAGTTTGCATCGGTGCTGGAAACCTTTGTGGCACGATCCAGGACCTCCAGTGCCTTTTTCTCCTGACCGGCTGCAAGTTCGATTTCCACCAGCCGCTGGTAAGCTTCGATGTCCCCGGGATTCAGGGTGATGCCCCGGTTGGCATACTCGATAGCCTGATCGGATTTCTTGAGATACTTCGCATAAATGTATGCGAGCTGCTGATACGGATCGGCATCTTTCGGATTCGCTTTGATTGCATCTTTCAACACATCAATCGCCTGTGGAAAATCTTCCTGCTCTATCAGCAAAGCGGCGACGCGCGAAGCGAGCTGCGATTGTCCGGGATCGACATTCAACACTTTGCGATATGCCTCCAGCGCGCGGTCCATCTCACCATTTTCTTCGAGCGACATTCCCTCAACGAAGTGCGTCAACGCATCCGCTTTGTGTGCGCCTTCCAAACGCAGGGCCAGATCGGCAGCCGGCTTGGAACTGGATGAATCGTCAAGCCGGCCGGACTTTTTTGTTGTCGCCAATGAAGATCCAGCTTTTGGCGATGAGTTTTTCTGCTTTGGGCTAGCCGACGCGTTCGTCGCGGCGACCAAAACGAGCGTCAAGAAAAGACATCCGTGCGGCAAAATGCCCCACTTCTTCTTAGGCTGCCTCACGCTCGTAATGTTAGTCTCCGGCGTAACCTCTGCAAACCAGGGTGGATCTGTAGAGGCAGCCGTGTCGGCTGCGCTTTCTTATGGAATGCAGGCGACACGCCTGCCACTACAGTCGTTGCGCCAACCGCGCTACGCCTTGTATCTCAGCCGCTTCTTGTGCCGATGCGCCTTCATGCGTTTGCGGCGCTTGTGCTTTGCAATTTTCGCTTTCCGTCTTTTTTTGAGAGAGCCCATTCAGATTTCCAGATTTGCGAGTGCTGACTCAACCATCTAATTCGTTGCGTTGCAACCTAGTTCTTTATTCCACCGGTTGGCTGGAGCATTGTTTAGGTGCGTTCGTGTCCATACAGTTTTCGCGGATGTCGCCCGCGGCAATGCAAACGATGGCAGCCAAGAATGAAGAACCCGGCGATGATGAGCAGGAGACCGACGCCTCCGAGCCATAACTTTGCTGCAGAGAAAAATGGACTGGAACTGCAGATCAAAAAGCCGCTAACCAAGAGGACAAGGCCAATCCAAACACGTGCGTTGGAGACCGGCAGCGGTTCTTTCGGATCAACCGGTAGTCGAGGTGGCCAGGCCACGATGCGGGCGTCGCGCCCTAAGTCCAGTCGCCTTAAGCTCATACTCAAGTCGGGCGGCGTTGGCTCCATCGCATGGTTAGGTCAGCGGCGTGAACACGGTAGTCACGCGTTCCAGGCATCGCGCCACATATCCGGATACCAGCGGCCTTCGTCGATCTCGATCATGTCGAAATCGGTAAGCACCGTGCCATCGCCTGGCAATCCGTGTTTCTTGATCATCGCTGGGATGTAGGTGTCGGTTTCGTCATCGTGCCAGCCACGCTTGCTCATGAAACTGTTATAAATGAGAATCTCCTCATCAGTAAGGCGTCGCCCGTTGGCGAAGCACCACTCTAGAACTTCCGCATCCGACTTTCCGGAAAGCACTTGTGCCCGAACATCGTCGTAGGAAACTCGCAAATATCGGCACGTCCGCCCATCAAACCCTTGTCCAATCAATTCGTGATAATCCTCGGGCAACTTGCGCTGAGCGTGCAATCGAATTTTGGAACACATCCGCGCAAAATAGAAAAGCCCGCCTGTCTTCTTAAAACAACCTTCAAGCCCTTCAATTTTCATCGTGATGAGCCTAACGAGAATTAGATCGAAAAATTCTGTCTAAATCCATTACTTCGTTAACACCGCGTCTCGCTTCGCCTTGAACTCGCTTCCCGCTTTCCATTCCGGAGACTTATCGCCGTTCGCGACTTGATACCCGACTTCGAAGAGAAGTTGAACGTCCTGCACCGCGCCAGAAAGGTCCCAGTCGGAATGAACTTCATCGGTGGCCTGATGGTAGTCCTTTGAATCGTATTCGTCGGCGGCGAGCGGCGCGTTCTCCGGGCGGGAAAGAAGATGTTGGCCTTTACCGGTGTAAAGCGACGGCACCCCGACTTTCGAGAATTCGAAACTATCCGCGCGATAAATGTGGCCTTTCTGAGGCCGGGTGTTCGCAATTGCGGTGCGACCCTGGCCTTTGGCCGCGGCAGCGAGCATATCGTCGAGTGTGGACAAACCAAAGCTTATGTCCTCGATATCGCGCGCTTTACCCCAGACGTTCAAAGTATCGATGTTGATATCGGCAAGCGTTTTCTCCAGAGGATAAAGTGGATGCTCGGCGTACCATTTCGCGCCTAACAGGCCGGCTTCCTCGGCTGTGGTGCACATGAACAGCAGACTGCGTTTCGGTAGCGGATTCAATTTTTTGAACGCAGCCGCCAACTGCATGACAGCGGCGCATCCGGACGCATTGTCGATTGCCCCGTTGAAAATCTGATCGCCTTGTAATTCGGGGCGTCGTCCGAGATGATCCCAGTGCGCGGTATAAATCACATATTCGTCTCGCAATTTTGGATCGTTTCCTTCGAGTTTGCCTATGATGTTGTGCGATTTGAACGAACGTAGCGATTGCTTGATGCCGATGTTGGACTTCGCGTTCAATGCAACCGGACGAAAACTTTTCGAGATCGCGACTTTCTTGAGCGCGTCCAAATCCTGTCCACAATCGGCGAGCATTTTCTTCGCGGCATCGAGCGTGATCCACGAACGTGCCTCCACTGCGCTCATGTTCTTGTCCGGCTGATCGAGTTCGAAGTTTTCCTTCGACCAGCTTGACCGCACAACCTGCCACGGATAGCCGGCCGGCCCAGTCTCGTGGATGATGATGGCCGCGGCCGCGCCCCGCTTCGCCGCGATCTCATATTTGTAAGTCCAGCGGCCGTAGTATGTCATCGCGTTTCCTTTAAACATTTTCTCATCGAGTTTTGATGGGTCCTTCGGATCCGGCACGGGCGGATCGCCAATGAGCATCAGGAGGGTTTTGCCGCGGACGTCGACATCTTTGAAGTCGTCCCAGCCGTACTCTGGCGCGACGACACCGTATCCGACGAAGACGACGTCTGAATTGTGGATGTTAATCTCCGGTTGGAGACGTGCCGATGAAGCGACGAAGTCATTCGGATATTTCAGGTCGATCGCTTTATCGCTAACCGTGAACGACATTCGCGGTTCACTTTTGATCCCGGCCAGAGGGACTTCCTGTGTGTACGTACCGTCGGGATTTCCCGGCTTCAGCCCGATCTGTTTGAATTGGTCACTGATATATTTAACAGAGAGTTCTTCGCCTTTGGTCCCGGGCGCCCGCCCTTCGAATTCATCCGATGCAAGGACCTTGATGTGCGCGAGCAAACCATCCGGCGTGATCGTCTCCAGCGCGGGTTCCAAACGCAATGCCAACTCATCGACTGCATAAAGCGAAGTTGCGGCGATAAAAAGGATCCCAACAAACAAGCGGGCGATTTTCACCCCATACCGAGACGTTGTAGCGGCGTTTGTGTCAAACGCCGGCGTTACTTCGTGGCTTCGGAGCCGATGCCGATTTTTTTCAAGAACGGCTGAATCGATTGTTTGCGGCCAAGGAATTTTTCGACCGAGACGTTGACGTCACGCGAATCACCAGGTTCGTAGATTTCGCGGCGTAATTTCATCCCAGCTTGTTTGTCGAGATAGCCGTCCTTCGCTTTTTCGAAAACTGTCGCCATGTCTGCAGCGATGGCGTCGGCCCATGCGTAGCCGTAGTAACCGGCATCGTAACCATTCAGGTGGCCGAAGTAGGAAACGAAGGTAGTACTCGGATCGATCGGCAGAAAAACATTTTCCAGGACAGGATTTGAAATCGCTACAGAATCAAAGGGCATATCCTCGGCGTGCTGGTTATGCAACGCGAGGTCGAGCGACGCGAACGCAAACTGGCGTCGATACAAAACACCTGCATTCGCCAGCTTCGCGTCGTTCATCTTCTTGATGATTTCAGCTGGGATTTTCTTCGATGGATCGCGGTAATCGGCCGCAAACGTGTCGAGCACTTTTTTATCCCAGACCCAGTTCTGCAGCATCTGCGACGGCGCTTCTACAAAATCTCCCGGTACATGCGTTCCAGCGAAACGGCCGTACTTCGCGCGCGTGACAATCGAATGGAGCGCGTGACCAAACTCGTGGAACAGCGTCTCGACTTCCTGGTGTGTCATTAAAGATGGCTTATCCGCTGTCGGAGGCGAAAAGTTGCAAAGCAAGGCGACCGTCGGTCGCTGATATTTTCCGTCGGACAGCAGTTTGCCGCTGATGATTTCGAACTGAGCAAAGTGATTGAATTTTCCTTCGCGGGGAAACATATCGAGATAAAACATCCCGAGCGGTTCGCCCGTGGAGGAATCGGTGACCACATAAAGCTGGAGATCGTCGATCCATTTATAAGGAGCGGCGATCTTTTCGAACTTCAGGCCAAAGATGCTCTGATAAATGTTGAACATTCCGTCGAGCACTTTTTGGAAAGGAAAATATGCACGCAACGCTTCCTTATCGACGGCGTATTTCTGTTTGTCGCGCTGGTTAGCGTAATAGCGCCAGTCCCATACCTCGATTTTGGCGTTTGGATCGTTCGTATCCACCGCCTTCAACTTTTGTAGTTCCGCGACTTCACCCCCAAACTTGGGCTGAATCCCAGCGACCAGGTCGCTAATGTATTTCTCGGCGTTCGCCCCCGTCTTGGCCATTTTGACTTCCGTTTGATAATCGTCCCACGATTTGTAACCCAGCCGCAGCGCGATCTTGTTCCGAAGCGCGAGCATTTGATTGAGAACAGGGACGTTTGCCTCTTTAGCGAGAGTCTCCCGAACGATGTAGAGCTGTTTGCGTGTAGTTTCGCTCTTGGCATTTTCCTGGACCGTATTGAATTGCCACGTGACGTTTGCCATCACCGTGTAGGCATCGTCTCCCGTCCTGATGCCTGGTGAAGCAAAGAAGCTTTCCGGCAGTCCATCCAGATCGGCCTTCGTGAAGATCACTGGCGCATTGGACTTGACGATGTTCGTGTCGAAATCGGTCCCCAATTTGGACAACTCTTTCCGCAACTGCTCAACCTCTTTACGTTGATCAGGAGGAAGATCTAAGCCGGCGCGGCGATAATCCCGCAGCGTTTCGTTTAGCAGTTTTTCGTCCTCGCCCGAAAGCTTCGGGTGTGTGTCAGCGAAAGCCTTGATCGCCTTGTAAACGTCCTCGCGATAATCAACGCCGACAGCCCAATCTTGAAACACCTTTATCGCATTCTCCCCAGCGGCCCGCATTTCTGGATTGGTGTTTGTCTCTTTAATGATTGTTGCCCTGTTCGCTGCAAGGCCAGCCTCGTAAGAGAGATCATCAAGAGCGACGACGGTGTTCTTGAACGTAACGTTTTTCGGATCTTGTGAGCCGATTTGATCCAGCGCCTTGTTCGCTTTGGCGATGGCATTGTTCATCATTGCTTCGACGGCTTTCTGCGTTTGCTCCCAATCGGGAATAGTCAGGACAGCGTTAGCTTTTGCAGCCGCAGGGCGAAAGTCGTCGACCGTTTTCACTTCAGCAGCTGGAAGACAATGATTTGAAGCGACAAAAGCGAGTGACAGGAAAAGAAACAAGGGTTTCATGAGCATTCAGTGTCGGCGAACATCCGTGGGCGAGCGTAAAAGGCAAGCTTGATCGACCGCCACCGGTTGCGTTTTCAGCACCGACACGTTAGGGAACGTGCGCCGCGATGATCCAGAAATTCTTCCTTGCTTTCATTCCGGTCTTTGTCGCGATCGATCCAATCGGACTTGTCGCGATGTTCATGGGTCTCGCGGCCAGCGCTTCGTCAGACCAGCGCAAGCGTCAGGCGTCTCTGGGAATCCTCACTGCGTTGTGCGTGGCCATTGGATTTGTTTTTCTCGGCCAGATTGTTTTCGACGCGCTTGGGATTACCGATGCAGATTTTCAAGTTGCAGGCGGACTGATTCTCCTGGCGCTGGCCGGGCGCGAGTTGCTTAACCTTGGTCCCGCTAGTCAAGGAGGAAGCAATGAATTCGGAATCGTGCCGCTTGGGATGCCGTTGATTGCTGGCCCCGCGTTGCTGACGGCCCTGCTCGTTTTGGTCGATACAGTTGGCGTGGTGTTCACACTGATCTCGCTGCTGGTTAATCTCGCGCTGGTCGCAGTGGCGTTCTGGAATGCCGATCGGTTCGCGCGTTGGATGGGCATGCAAGGATTGCGCGGCGTCTCAAAAATAGTCGCACTCCTTCTCGCTGCGATTGCTGTTAGTCTCATCCGTCGCGGCTGGAACACGCCGGCCTGACTGGTTGCAGTGACGAGCGAACCTTTAGAAAGATCTCTTAGCTCCGGCATCCCACCGGATTTCTACTAGTCCGATATTTATCCCACGCTAAAAAATTGACTCACGTAGGCTGCCGCTGGCAATATGCCTGCGCGTCGAAGGCCAGAATTCCTTCAACTCAGCACTCTTATCGCCGCCTTGATATCGCGCGTTTAACTCGGTTTCGATCGCCTTGATCTCATCCTGCTGTGGAAGCGGCATTCCCGAATAGATGTAGGCTGGCACTTCGTTGCGGTTCCGAGTAAAGGGAACCTGAGCATAGAGATCCAAGCGTCGCTTTTGCAATTGGTCTGTGCTCCAGTTCTTGTAAACCGGATTTACATAGCCCCATGCCTCCGGGCTCCGCGCGTAGCGATCGTACGGATAACCGCCAGTCACCGCGGGACCGGGCGATGGAGCTGGCTGTTGCGCGCAGCCAATCAAGCCAACAGCAAATGCTGCTAAGAATACTCGTTTCATACTGTTTACCTCTGTTAGAGACTCACCTGCGACTATTTAACCACATAAATACCTCCCAGTCGCACGTTTATTTTGCGTTTTAGTTAATAACCAGTTACTTTTGGTGCGCGAAGTCCAAACTAGCCGTCGGAGACGATTCAAGATTATCATACTGAGCGCCTCAGTCGGGTCATTGACACTCTAGAACGTCCTGATACTATCCTCGCTCCAATGAGATTTCCTTTACCGCTTACAGCCAAAATCGCGGCCTACGTGATCGGGCACAAGTTGCGTGGTACGAAGAAATTTGCCACGGTGCTTCAGCTCGAGCCGTTGCATACGTGCAATCTCACATGCACGGGTTGTGGGCGGATTCGGGAGTACTCGACTTCGCTCAAAGACATGATGAGTCTGGAGGACTGTCTTGGGGCGGCAGAGGAATGCAACGCGCCGATGGTTTCCATCTGCGGCGGCGAACCGCTTATCTATCCGCAAATCGAGGCGCTGGTTCAGGGACTGCTCACGCAGAGGCGGATCGTTTACATTTGCACGAACGCGATGTTCATGCGCAAGAAGATGCGCGACTGGCTGGCTTCGCAGTTGTCGATTCGCCCGGAATTTGTCGAAGAAAAAATCACTGCGTTGCTTGCTGCGGGATTGTTAAGCGAAAAGGACGCAGGCGAAATTCGCAAGGGACCAAAAGATCCGGCAAAGCCAACTATTGGTCCGACCAAGTGGATGTACTGGAACGTGCATCTGGATGGCTTGGAGCGAACACACGACCTGATCGTTGAACGCGAAGGCGTCTTCAAGGAATGCATCCTCGCAATCAAAATGGCGAAGCTGCTCGGCTATCAGGTGGCGACGAACGCAACGATCTATAAGGAAACCGATATGCAGGAGATCGAACAGATGTTCGATTATCTTTCCGATCTTGGTGTGGATGGTCACACCATTACTCCTGGATACGATTACGACGCAGCCAAGAGAGACATGATCAAACGGCTCAACCTGCGTCCGGAAAACTTCTTTCTTACGCGCGAAATGACGGTCAAGAAGTTTCAAAAAGTCGAGAAGTGGATGACTCGTTATACCTTTTTGGGAACGCCGATTTATTTCGAGTTTCTTGCCGGCAAACGCGATCTGACCTGTTCTGCGTGGGCGATTCCGACGCGAAATATCCGCGGCTGGAAAGGTCCATGCTATTTGATGACTGACGGACACTATTCGAGCTATGCTGAGTTATTGGAAAAAACCGAATGGGACCGCTATGGAGTCGTAAACGGAGTCGCACGCGACAGCCGTTGCGAGAATTGCATGGTGCATTGCGGTTACGAACCGACCGCGACGCTGGGGTTGCAAGCACAACGAGGCGACACTTGGAAAACGATCAAGTTCAACTTCGGTTCGAAGCCGAAACCCTCTGGTCGTGGCAGCGAAGTTCTCGCTTTTAACGGGGTGAGCTCCGGTAACGGTCACCTGACCGGGAAACGCGCAGAGGTCGCAGCCAAAGCCTCGTAAAGGTCGGACCTAGGATGCTGGAATCGTCGAAGAACCTCATTGCGTTGCCGAGCGCGCGTCCAGACATATCGGAGTCTTACTCGGCGAACGACGAAGAGATCGTGCGCGCGGTTGCGCGCGCGCAAGAGAACCTGTTGCGCCAACAAAAGCCAGATGGCGATTGGTGCGGTGAGCTAATCGTCGATAGCACGCTCTGCTCGGATTACATCCTTTTCATGCATTGGTGTGGCGAGGTGGACGCGCAATTGCAACGGCGCTGCGTCCGACACATTCTCAAACGACAACTGCCAGATGGAGGATGGAACATTTACCATGGTGGTCCGAGCGAAGTTAATGCATCGGCGAAAGCATATTTCGCACTGAAGCTCGCAGGCTGTTCGGTGGACGCACCGTTTATGCAGGAAGCCCGGGCGACCATTATGCGACTGGGCGGTATCCCGCAGATGAACACGTTTAGCAAGCTTTACCTTGCGTTGCTGGGCCAGTTTCCGTGGAAATATCTGCCGGCGATTCCCGTGGAAATGCTGCTTCTCCCACGCTGGGCGCCATTTCACATTTACAAAATGTCGTCGTGGAGCCGGGCGATGCTCATGCCGCTGGCGATTATTAACCATTTCAAGCCGACTCGTATTTTGCCTGGCGAAAAGCAATTGCACGAACTTTATCCTCTTGGCACAGAGCAGAGCGATTTACGCTTGCCGCGCAGCGAAACTTTCTGGACGTGGCGCAATTTCTTTCTACGCCTCGACGATACCTTCAAATTTTTATCGCCGCTCCGGATTCGCCCGCTGCGTCGGCGCGCGCTTGAGGAAGCGGAGAGGTGGATGCTCGAGCGGATCGGCGAGGGGAGCGATGGCCTGGCAGCTGTGTTTCCGGCGATGCTGAACTGCTTAATTGCATTGCGCGCGCTCGGTTACTCGAAATCAAATCCGATTTACGCCAAGGCTGAGAAAGACTTCGCCGGGCTCTTCGTAGACGATCCTGAGGATTTCCGTATCCAGCCGTGTCTCTCACCAATTTGGGATACCGCAATCACCATTATTTCACTGACAGAATCCGGCCTTCCTTCCGAACATCCTGCGCTACAAAAAGCCGCCGAGTGGCTCGTTAACAAAGAAGTGCGCATCCGCGGTGACTGGGCGGAAAACAATTCTTATCGGCAAGCCAGCGGATGGGCATTCGAATACAACAATGTTTATTACCCCGACACTGACGATACCGCGATGGTGTTAATGGCGCTGCGCCTGGTCCGGCCGAGCGATTCGCAGGTGCTCAATGAGGTCTTTCGCCGCGCGCTGGATTGGCAGCTCAGTTTTCAATGTCGCGACGGTGGTTGGGCGGCGTTTGATAAAAACGTCACCACGCCGTGGCTGGAAGACATGCCGTTTGCCGATCACAACGCGATTCTCGATCCAACGTGCAGCGATCTGACCGCGCGCACGCTCGAATTGCTCGGTTACATTGGGTTCGATCCCAAGACTCGATCTGTTCGCGATGCTATCCAGTATTTGATCGACACCCAGGACGAGGACGGTTCGTGGTATGGACGTTGGGGCGTCAATTACATCTACGGCACCTGGCAGGTGCTGCGCGGCTTGCGCGCCATTGGTCAGGACATGACGCAGGACTGGATATTGCGCGGCCGCGATTGGCTTGAAAGCTGTCAAAATAACGATGGCGGCTGGGGTGAAACTTGTGACACGTACGAAAATCCATCGACCAAAGGCATCGGCGAAAGTACGGCGTCGCAAACCTCCTGGGCGATCATGGGCATCTGTGCGTGCGGCGATCTTGATCGGCCGAGTATTCAGCGAGGTTTACGTTACTTGCTGAATTCGCAAAAGCCCGATGGATCATGGGATGAAGAGCAAATTACGGGCACGGGGTTCCCTCGCGTGTTCTATTTGAAGTACGATATGTATCGTCAGAACTTCCCGCTGCTCGCCCTTGCGACCTATGTCAATTACCGCAGCGGCGTCGGACATCGTCCGAGTTTTTATCGCTGCGAATAATCATGTACCGCCGGGCTTGCCGCCCGTTTATCGCCGAAAGCGAACCAGCCACAGCCGATGGCTACAGCGGTTGTTTCTCGCCAAGCGAAAAATAAAACCTGTCGTGTGGCGTAATTCGATCTAACTGTAAGTATTATGGCTTACGAATTACCAAAATTACCTTATCCGTACGATGCTTTGGAACCGCACATCGATGCGCAGACGATGGAGATTCATTACACCAAGCATCACCAGACTTACGTCAACAACCTGAACAACGCGCTCAAAGGCAAAGCTGATCTCGAAAAAAAGTCGGTCGAGGATTTGATCAGTGATCTTAAAGCAGTGCCGGAAGACATTCGCACGGTTGTCCGGAACAACGGCGGCGGGCATGCGAATCACTCGTTCTTTTGGAAAATAATGGGCCCGAATGCCGGTGGCGAACCGAAAGGCAAACTCGCTGACGACATCAAATCAACGTTCGGGAGCTTCAATGATTTCAAAGAGAAATTTGCCGCTGCAGGTGCGGGACGTTTTGGCAGCGGTTGGGTGTGGCTGATTAAGAATAAGAGCGGGAAGCTTGAAATCATTTCGACGCCAAACCAGGACAGTCCTCTAATGGACGGAAACGCGCCGGTCCTGGGCCTCGATGTTTGGGAGCACGCCTACTATCTTAAGTATCAAAACCGGCGGCCCGATTACATCAAAGCCTGGTGGAACGTGGTGAACTGGGACGCCGTTGGGAAGAATTACTGATTGGCGGTTGATGAGTTCTGCTGTAGCGGCGGTCTGTGACCGCCGCTAAAGTTGTACCCAGTCGGCGGTCATAGACCGCCGTTCCAGTAAATGGCTTATCTAAACGAAAACTATCTTAAACTTCAGGCGGGCTATCTTTTCCCAGAGATCGCAAGACGGGTACGCGAATTTTGCGAATCCAATCCGGATGCGGCAAAGCGACTGATTCGTTGCGGAATCGGGGACGTTACCGAGCCGCTGCCACGCGCAGCAATTGAGGCGATGAAGCAGGCTGTCGAAGAGCTTGGCTATCGTGAGACGTTTCACGGCTATGGTCCCGAACAGGGCTACGAATTTTTAAGGTTGGCAATCGCTAAACACGATTATCGCGATCGCAACATCGACATTGCCGACGACGAGATTTTTGTCTCTGACGGCTCGAAATGCGATTGCGGTTACGTTCTCGACATTCTCGGCGAGCAAAACAAAGTCGCGGTGCCCGACCCGGTCTATCCGGTTTACGTCGATACGAACGTAATGGCGGGCCGCAGCGGGCCGGCGAAAAAAGATGGGGGCTACGAAGGAATTCTTTATTTGCCGTGCACAGCCGAGAACGGATTTGTTCCCGACCCGCCGGCAGAACATGCGGATCTTGTTTATCTTTGTTTTCCCAATAATCCAACGGGGGCGGTTGCATCGCGTGAACAACTCGCGCGGTGGGTCGCTTACGCCCGCGAGCACGAAGCGCTGCTTCTCTTCGATGCCGCGTACGAAGCGTATATTTCGGACGCCGATATTCCACATTCCATTTTCGAAATTCCGGGCGCGCGGGAGTGCGCGATTGAGTTGCGCAGTTTTTCCAAGATCGGCGGATTCACCGGCGTGCGTTGCGGATTTACCGTCATGCCGAAATCCGTACTCGCGCGGACCGAGAATGGTCGCCGGCTTCCTCTCCATCCGCTGTGGCAACGCCGTTGGAGCACGAAATCAAATAGCGTGAGTTATCCAGTGCAACGTGGTGCCGAAGCGGTCTACTCGGCTGAAGGCCGCAAGCAATGTCACGCGCTGATTGAGCATTACATGGGCAACGCAAAGATCCTTCGCATGGCCGCCGCGAATGCCGGTCTCGATGTTTTCGGTGGCGTAAACGCGCCGTACATTTGGGTGAAAACCCCCAATGGCCTAACGAGCTGGGAAATGTTCGATCGGATGCTGCGAGAGTTGAATGTGGTCATTACACCCGGCGCCGGTTTTGGCGCACAGGGCGAAGGTTATATTCGCATTTCCGCGTTCAATAGTCGGGAGAACGCGGAGGAAGTAGCGCGCCGGTTACAGGAGTTGTAGCCGCTCCTTGGCAAAATTAGGGCAGCAGTTATGCAGCATAAGCGAATCACCTCTTGTCGATGGTAGGTAGCTGCGTAGAGTGGGCTAAATTTTGCACAGACGAAGGATTGGAGCGTGTCGGATCGAAAGCAAAATTTGCCACAACTGTATCGTTTTTGTTTCCTGATGCTGGGCGACGCACGCAAGGCACAGGAAGTCTTTAACACCACGTTGCGCGAAGCGGCTGCGCATGCTGCTCAGGGAGAATTGCCAAAGGAACCTTTTTGGCTTTTTCGCGAGGCGCGCTGGCGTTGTTTGGAGGCAAGCAAGACGGGTCTGCAACCGGAAGCGCTCGAAATCGAGGAGCACGACATAGCTCCACAGGCTGCGTCCCAGATCAAGCAGCTCGATCCCACGCAACTGGCGATCTGGATTTCCGCCGCGCCCGATCCTCAGAGGACTGCGCTGGCGCTCTTTTATCTGGACGAATTCGATTACCTCGAGATTCTCGACATCGCCGAGCTCAAACTGAGCACGCTGTCGCGATGTCTGTCGCAGGGGCGGCGACAGTTGCAGGCGTGGCTGGACGCCAAGCATCACGGAGCATCGAACGTATGAGGACTCTACGGATCTTACGGCGGCGTCGCGCTCTCTTGAATTGCGCACCCATCAGCCAGGATCATTTGGCTGACCGTTCCATGCGGAGTGCTGTCTCGCGTGAGAACGGTTCTGATGAATTTGTTAATCAACAGAATTTTGATCGAGCCATAACGGACCTGGTTCGTCTGGTTCCGATCCCGCCAGAATCGGCTGAATGGTTTCTGGACAAGGAGGCGATTCGCGCGCCGAAGTGGACGTGGCGAAGAATCGTCCTCAATCCTGCCGTCCTTGCGGTCAGCATCGCACTTCTCGTGATTGCAGGGGTGTTCACGTTCCAAGTGCTTAGCCGGTTAGATGATTTTCCAGGCTCGGCGACGGCGCGAAAATTATTGACCGTGGCCGGCTCTACCCGCTCGGTCATGCTCGATCCGGTCAGCTCTGAGGCGGGAACCTTGAGCGATTTGTTTTTCATGAAACACGGGCTGGAACATTACGACGTTCCCGATGAGTTCGCCGATTTTCAGACAATCGGCTGCCGCGTTTTTGACGATGAGGAATCACGGCGCATCGCGCAAATCTGGGTCGGCGAGAAACACATGCAGTTTTTTCTTTTTCCGGCCGAAAGAGACAGCAAAACCGGAGCAGTCCTGCAATTTCCGGGGTGGCGCTATGTTCGTCAGGAAGGCTGGGTTGGTGCAGTCACGGAGCACAACGGCGTCTGTTTCATGGCTGCGCTCAAAGGCCGTGAGAAGGAACTGGAGCCGTATCTTTCGAAGGCGAAAGAGTAGGGGACCCTTATCCAAACAGAACCTCGAACGCCTAACGTCTAAGGCTCAATTCAAGGAGCCTTCCAATCAAATATGCCAGGGGGGAGATTCGAACTCCCGACCAAGGGCTTATGAGTCCCCTGCTCTACCACTGAGCTACCCTGGCGCGAAGGGAAAAAACTGAATCCCATCGCATGAAGTGTCAATCGGGACGGATAGGGAATGGAGGTAGATATTGAGCGTTGGACGTTGAGCGTTGAACGTTTCAATCTGCAAGCAGTCCGCGAAATCCTGTTCGGCTCATGCAAGACGAAACCATTCTCCAAAGGCTTTTCGCTGCTGGGAACTCTTATTGGCTCACGCGCTTCGTCATTTTGAGACTACTCGGGTTGGTTTATGCGGTCGCTTTCCTGGTGGCGGCCCAACAATTGGTGCCACTCATTGGCGAGCATGGTTTAACGCCGGCTAATCATTTTCTCGCGAGCGTTCAAAACCAACTCGGTTCGCGTAATGCGAGCATGCTGCGATTGCCAACGCTCTTTTGGTTCGGAATTTCCGACAATGCATTGTCGATCTTCGCCTGGATCGGGTTTGGTTTGTCGCTGCTCGTTTTAGGCGGCTACGCCAACGCAATCCTGCTAGCGGCGCTTTGGGCGATGTACATGTCGATCGTCCACGTGGGACAAATCTGGTACGGTTATGGCTGGGAGATTCAACTGCTCGAGACAGGCTTTTTGGCGATTTTTCTTTGTCCGTTGCTCGATGGACGGCCGTTTCCCAAGTGCAGGCCGCCGATTCTTGTTATCTGGCTCTTTCGCTGGCTTGGATTTCGGATCATGATCGGCGCGGGACTGATCAAATTGCGCGGCGATCCGTGCTGGCGCGATCTAACCTGCCTTTACTATCACTACGAGACACAGCCGATCCCGAGTCCGGTTAGTCGTTATCTTCATCTTGCGCCCATCTGGTTCCACAAGTTCGGGACGGCATGGAACCATTTCGTCGAACTCGTCGTTCCGTGGTTTTCATTTGGTCCGCGACACGTGCGGCATGTCGCGGGGGTGTTACTCATCACGTTTCAAATCTTTCTGATTATCAGCGGCAATCTTTCGTTCCTAAATTACCTGACAATCGTTCCGTTCCTGGCCTGCTTTGACGATACATTCCTGCGCCTTTTTCTACCGCGAGCGGTGGTGCAGCGAGCCGAGCGCGCGGCACAGGAATCGGAGCCATCGCGCATCAACAACACGATCGCGATCGTGTTATCGGTCCTGGTTATCTATTTAAGCGTCGCGCCGGTGCTGAATCTCGTTTCAGGACGACAGCTGATGAATTACTCCTACGATCCGCTTGATCTTGTAAACACCTATGGAGCGTTTGGAACCGTCGGACGGGAACGCGACGAAATCATTTTTGAAGGTACTGAAGATTCGATCATCACGGGCGACACCAAGTGGAAGGAATACGAGTTCAAAGCCAAGCCGGGCGATCCCAACCGTCGGCCCCCATTCGTTGCGCCCTATCAACCGCGCATTGACTGGCAAATCTGGTTCGCTGCAATGGCTTCCCCCGATGAATATCCGTGGACACTGCATTTTGTTTGGAAACTTCTCCATAACGATCAAAACACGCTCTCACTCCTCGCAAACAATCCGTTCCCGGACGCGCCACCTCACTATATTCGGGGGCGACTTTATCGTTATCAGTTTGCGCCGTTGGGCCAAAAAGCGTGGTGGAAACGCGAACCGATTGGCGAATGGTTGCCTGCGTTATCGACGGACAATTTGGAGTTTCGCCGGCTGCTCGAAGCGATGGATTGGTCGGATTGAAACTTCGACAACGCCGAATTTCGTTTCAATTAGTAGAGTTCATGTGGAAGCCTGTCCGGGTTGTCAGCGCGAATTTTCTGGACCGCATCGGTAAGCCAGCCTCTCGTTTTTATCCCGACTACCTCGAATATCGAGACGGCAAGATTACGCAATCTGAGTTGGTCGCACGACTTCCGCATGTCGCTTCGATCGGCGATAGTGTTTGCACAGGAGTCTATATCTCGTCGATCTGGGGCACGTTTTGGCGCGCTCGCACTTGCAGCGGGAATAACTGGTTTCTCGACACTAATCCTGTGCCGGCGGGCGTTCACAGCGTTTCGAAGAGACTCGAGGAAGTTACGCCATTTGTTGCGATTGAATGCGCAGGCATCGGCGCGCTCGTCGATTACGAAGGTCAGCGGCAAAATTTTTTCCGAAGAATTCTTAAGACGCGCAATTTCTCGGGGCAAATTGGCGACTTGCTGGCGATGAAACGTTTTCCCGATCTGATCCTCATCTCGATCGGACACAACAACGTTGATTGGGCATGGTGGTGCGCTCCTGCGGAGCTTGAGCAGCCGGAGGACCGTTTGCGACAACTCAGTCGGCACGTCCGAGAAAATTTCGCGCGACAGATGCGTCGGTTGATTGATCACTCCCACACGCAGCGACACGGTATCGCGGTGGTCGTGTATGGGCTCGTCAATTTCGAGTCGTACTTTCGAGGGCGTGAAATCGCGGAACGTCTGCGAGC
>Ga0081455_10002708_pt1 | contig 20920 bp, 18 predicted proteins | sample TabmetS3T2R1_FD_70207 | JGI IMG/M metagenome (GOLD analysis project Ga0081455, IMG submission 70207) | Tabebuia heterophylla rhizosphere microbial communities from the University of Puerto Rico - S3T2R1 | ecosystem: Host-associated > Plants > Roots > Rhizosphere ...
GCCGCGGCAGAGATCGAACCAGTCGCCCTGGAAATAGATCTTGATCGGCTCGTCGCCGGGAATGGCGTCAACCAGCTCGACCTTGAAGGCCTCGCCCTTGTCGCGGAACACCTGCTTGGTCTTTTCGCGATCCCAGACCTCCTTGGTGAAGGGCTTGTCGCGCGCGATGATCTCGCGCATCCGCTTTTCGATCGCCGCAAAGTCTTCCGGCGTGAACGGCTCGTTGCGGAAGAAATCGTAATAGAAGCCGTTCTCGATCACCGGGCCGATCGTGACCTGCGTGCCCGGCCACAGCGACTGCACCGCTTCCGCCAGCACATGGGCGCAGTCGTGCCGGATCAGTTCCAGCGCGCGCGGATCCTCGCGGTTGATCAACTCGATCTTCGCGTCGCCCGAGATCGGATCGTTGAGATCGGCGACCACCCCGTCCAGCGCCATCGCGACCGTGCGCTTGGCCAGCGACGGCGAGATGCCCCTGGCGATGTCGAGCCCGGTGATGTCCTTGGCGAATTCACGCTTGGCGCCGTCGGGGAAGGTGAGGGTGATCTTTTGCACGGGTTCGGCCGGTTTCAAATTGGCGAGGCCGAACTGGAATCCCGATGCGGGCGTATTCTGGTCAGGCATTGGCGTCTCCTGGAGCTCACTCCTGCGAACGAGCGCAGGTAAGCGGGAAAGCAGCGGTATAGCAGGGGATTCGGCTCCTGCAATCGGGCAATATCGAGAAAATCACGCCATATCGTGATCACAAAGAAGGATAGTGCCGGTCGCTCTGACCTCTCAGGAGGCGTGGTTCGCCACCAGGGATTGCCGGACAGGCGCGCATTGTCTAGCCTTGGGTATTGCGTCGTTGCTCGCCCATTCGCCCGATTGTGCCGGTCTGATGATGTTTCGGTTTCTCGTTCTCGCAGCCCTGCTGCTGGTCAGTGGCGAATTGCGTGCTGAAACGCCGGCCGAGAAGGCCGGCTTTGCGCCGAGGCTGATCATCTATAACGCCAAGGGTCCGGCCAATTCCTGCGGTCCGGGTTGTGACCGCTGGATCGCGATCGAAGGCCAGGTCGATGAGGGAGCGGCGGCGCGTGTCAGCCGCTTCCTGCGTGACGCCAAGGACACGACGCGCCCGATCTATTTCCATTCGCCGGGCGGTTCGGTCAGGCCGTCCTATGTCATCGCCCGGATGCTGCGCAGCAGGAAGGCCGTTGCCCGGATCGGGCGCACCATCGCAACCGCCTGCGCCGGCGGAACCCAGGTCGACGCGGCCTGCCTCAAGATCAAGACGGCCGGCGGCGAGGTTGAGGCCGAACTGACGACCCGCAACGCCATGTGCAATTCGGCCTGCGGTTACGTGCTTCTCGGCGCCACGACCCGCGAGGTTGCGCCCGATGCCATCATGGCCGTTCATAACTCCAGGCTGACGCTGGTCGTTCACGGCTCGATCCCGGCGCAGGTGATCGCCGAATACAAGCAGCGCCGCATGGCCAGCGCCGATCGCGAGCGCGCCGCGTTCGTCACCTCGATGGGCGTCAGCCGTGAACTGGACGATCTCATCAAGACGGTAAAGTTCGAGAGCCTGCACGTCCTGACGCGGGCCGAACTCTATCGCTTCGGTATCGACAAGCGCTCTCTGCTCGAAACGCCCTGGACATTCGAAACCGCGGCGCGCCCCTACGTCCGCAAGCTCGCGTCGGCCAGGCAAGGCGATGGCGAGTCGTTCCGCTCGATGGAGTGGCGGCTGTTCTGCGAGAACAAGAACCGCGCCAGGCTGATGTTCGTCCGGGAAGCGGACCAGGACGTCAGCGGCAACAAGGACGCCGGCGGCAACAAGTCGGTGATGTTGATGGCGGGTCCGGAAAAATCCGTGGCCTTTGGAAGGTACCCCGCGCGCGTCGGCAAGTTCGAGGTCTGGAGCGACATCGTTGCGCCCGAGGCCATGGAGGCAATGCTGGCCGCTCCCCGCCTGCAGATGGGCGAGCGCATCCCAGCAGCGGAAGGCAAGACCAGCCTGTCGACATTCGACATCGACACGCTTGGCCTCGGCGCGTCGTGGACGCGGCTCCTGGCATCGTGCCCGGCGAACAACCCGCGACCGCCGGCGGCGGCATCCACCAAGATCAACGCCGATCCGGCAGCCGCCGCAAATCCGGCGAAGTGAGCACCCGCTCCGGTGGCAGCAATGCCTGTTCCGGATCAGCTGATCGTGAGCGAACCGCTTGGAAGCGACAGTCGCAACACGCGGGGGTCAGAACTCAAGGTCGGCCCAGACCCCAGCGTGATCTGACGGCCATAGCGAGGGATCGCCAGCGGCGGGCTTATCGAAGCAGACGCCACTCGCCACTGTCTGGATCGCGCCGGTCGTCCAGATATAATCGATGCACCGGTCCATCCGCGGCCAATAGGGATGGGATATTGCGCCATCCGCTCCAGCCAGCGGTGTGAATGCGGTGGGAGACGTTTGGGTAGGACGAAATCGGCTTGCCATTAGTGCTGCAGAGGGCATGTCCAATGTCGCGTTGAAATCCCCACAGACGATGCAGTCCGACACGTCATTTCGTTTATCGATCCATGCCAGAAGCTGTTGGACTTGAAACAGCCGAAGGGAATCGTCGCCGCGTGACATGTAAAGATGTGTTACGTAGACATCCAACGGCTTGCGATCTACCAGAATGCGGGTGACTTGCGCCACCATATCTCGCGCCTGGAAGTCGAGGTTTCCAGTTTCGATTACGGCAAAGCGGGTGAGCAGCGCTTCGCCTTCGACCAGGGCCGAGCCGTTTACTCGCGTCTGCTGAACCAAATTGTAATCGATGCCCAGCACCGATCCGATATTCCTTTGCAACTCCCGCGCCGTCTGCCGGGCGATGCTCACTTCGTTGAGCGCTACGATGTCGGGTTGGAGAACCTTCATGCCCTCGACGACGAGGGGCCTGCGTTCATCCCACCGCTTGTGATCCTGCTCAAGATTGAGCGTTACCACACGAAAGCGCATTGCCATCCGCGACCAAGTCCTGAATGCACCTGAAGTGATCTACGCCAACCCGGAACTTCACGCGCAATTCGCAATATTGCAAGTATGTCGAGGGGGTGATGGGTAAACCGCGACATCGCGGCGAAGAAGCCGGCTACCGGTTCGCGTAGGGCGCGCTGGCGATCCGGGTCAAAGCCGGCGTTGCGGCCATCTTCACCAGCACGTCCTTGACCGGATGCTCGGTCCAGGCCTGCGTCACGTAATCGCGATGGGTGACGCCATCGGGCGTCTGCACGAACACGACGCTGCCGGGACGCAGCGGTCCGTCCATGCTCTCGGTGACGGTGATGCCCTTGTCGCGGAGCATCTGCATCAGTTCCAGGTCGTGCCGCTTGGTGTAGCGGGTATACGAGGAGACGAAGAAGCCGGTCCGGTTCTTCTCGATCCAGGACGCGAACTTGTCGAGCTCGCCATAGACGGCGTCGAGCAGGAACACGCCGCGGACGCGGTTGGGGAGGCCGCCGACCTCGAGGCTCCAGGCGGTCGGCAGGAAGCCGCCGCTATAGCCGACGATCACGATCGGCATGTTCGCAAACGCCTGCGTCGATTTCGGATCGCCGTAGAGACGGGCGAGATGGCTGGCCGACTCATCGATGAAGCGCTTCAAGCCGCCGGGTTGCCAGAACTTGCCGGCCGAGGAATCGGCGGCGTTGACCGCCATTTGCGGCGCGAGCAGCACGGCGTTGACGCCGGAATCGGTGATCTGCTGCGGCACCAATTGCCGGTCGCGGACGTCGCGCTCCAGCGTCGCGCCGTTGCCGTGGAAGAACACCACGATCACGGCGGGCTTTTTGACGTCGAATGTCTCGGGGACATGCAGCAGCACGCGGCTGTCGTTATAGGTCTCGTCCTGCCAATAGACCCGGCCGCCATAGCTGCGGTGGCCCTTGCGGTCGCCCTTGGTGATGTTGAGGAACGGCTCGTCGGAGCGCGGATTGTTGCCGAAATAGGGGAAGGCGGAGGACTTCATGCTGACCAGCGTGGTCGGCTCTTCGCGCTCGGTGCGGGACAGCGTCAGCGTTGGCGTCAGCGACGCTACTCTCACAGGTTCGGTGCGAACGGTGCGCGGCTGCGGCGTCAGCGCAACCTGCTGCTGGATCTGCGGCAGGCTTTCGCTTGCGGTCGGGAAACGGTCGGCGAATTGCGGTCCGGGGAAACGTTCGTCGAACGTTTCAGCCTTGGCCTTGGCTCCGGATTTGGCGCCATCGGTGTTCGCCGCCAGCATGTCCGCGTTCGGCGCCCTGCCGCACTGAACCAGGACGAAGGATAGCGGCACGACCAGCGCGGCCATCGCAAGCCAGTGCCATCGCAGCGGCAGGGCACGTCGCGGCATTGCCCGGCGGGCGCGACCAATTGTCTGGAATTTCGGATCAGCTCCGACCATCCACCCCAATGTCCCAAGATCCACCGTCGACCGGGGTTAAGCTTGCACGCGGCGACGTTAAGCGTCCGGAAAAACTCCCCACGTCCGGAAGCCCGAGGAGACCACCCAATCGTGTCGCGATTGTGGGATGGTCACGATGTTTTCGCAATCCAGTAGTGGCACGGGGGCTGTGGGCGGTACCATCGAACCTATTTTGCGTCTCTATTTAAACCCTTGTTAACATTGCTTGAATTGAGGGCCGTCAACCTGCACGATGCAGCTCTCGGCTGCGGGCGCTTGAAGATGGGGTCCGAGATGGCAGCATCACAAACGGGAAGCCCGGCTTGGGCTGGCTCGCTCACCAGTGGCGGCTCCGGCGTTTCAGTTCTGGTGGCGGTAGCTATCGTCGTTGCCGACATGGTCGGCGTCGGCGTCTTCACCAGCCTCGGCTTTCAGGTCAAGGACATTCCGTCAGGCTTCTCGATCCTGCTGCTGTGGGCGGTCGGCGGCATCGTCGCGCTGTGCGGCGTGTTTTCCTACGGCGAACTCGGCGCGATGTTTCCGCGCTCGAGCGGCGAGTACAACTTTCTCGGCCGAGCCTATCATCCGGCCTTTGGCTTCGTGGCGGGCTGGGTGTCGGCGACGGTGGGCTTTGCCGCGCCGGTAGCACTCGCCGCCATGGCATTCGGCGAGTATGGCAAGTCGGTGCTCCCTGATGCGCCGCCACTGGTGCTCGCGGTCGGTTTGGTCTGGCTGGTGTCGCTGGTGCAACTTACCGGTGTCAGGCATTCCTCGACCTTTCAACTGGTCGCGACCATTCTGAAGGTCGTGTTGATCCTGGCCTTCCTGGCCTGCGGCTTCGTAATCGGCACCGCGCAGCCGGTGTCGTTTGCGCCATCAGCTTCCGACTTCACCCATGTCGTCAGCGCGCCCTTCGCGATCAGCCTCGTGTTCGTGATGTACTCATTCTCGGGCTGGAACGCGGCTACCTATATCATCGGCGAGGTGAGGTTGCCGGAGCGCAACGTGCCGCGGGCGATGCTGATCGGAACGCTGATCGTGCTGGTGCTTTATGTCGCGCTCAACGCGGTGTTCCTGCATACCGCGCCGATCGAGAAGCTCGCCGGCCAGATCGACGTCGCCCGCATCTCCGGCAGCTATATCTTCGGCGAGTTCGGCGGCCGCATCGTCGGCGCGATGATCTGCATCGGGCTGGTCTCCTCGATCAGCGCAATGATGTGGATCGGGCCGCGCGTCATGATGACGATGGGCGAGGACATTCCGGTGTTGCGGCCGTTCGCCCGCCGCTCCGGCAATGGCGCGCCGGCCAATGCCATCCTGTTTCAGCTCACGGTCGCCAGCCTGATGCTGTTCACGCGCAGCTTCGAGGCGGTGCTTGAGTTCATCCAGTTCGCGCTGCTGTTCTGCTCGTTCTTCACCGTGCTCGGCGTGATCAAGCTGCGCATCACGCACCCCGATCTGCCGCGGCCGTACCGCGCCTGGGGATACCCGCTAACGCCTGTCGTCTTTCTGATCGTGACCGGTTTCATGATGTACTACCTTTTGGCCGAGCAGCCGCTGCGGTCGATGCTGAGTATCCTGATCATGTCTTCCGGTCTGCTGATCTATGCCGTCTTCCGCAAGCGGGCGGATCATGGCCCTGTGGCTGTCTCTCCGGGGCGCGAATGAACGTGCTGCATTCCCTGAGAATGGCAACGCTGGCGGCCCTCATGCTGCTGGCGGCCGTTGCTGCCGGCCACGCCCAGACTGCAACGGTGGACGACACCGCGAAATTTCTCGCGGGCATGATGCCGTCGGCGGACTCGCCGCTCGCGCCGCTTACGAGGGACCCGGCCTGGCAACGTCACGCCAGGTTCTTCGACGGCGCGTTCGACCAGCTCGAGCAGCGGCAGTTGTCAAAGATCCGCGTCTGGGCGGACACCAACCTCGCAGCGCCGCGGCCCACCATGTTCTACATGTTCTCAGGGCCGGACTTTCTCTACGCCAACGCGTTCTATTCGAAGGCATCCACGTATGTGCTGAGCGCGCTCGAGCCGGTCGGCTCGGTGCCGGACCTGACGCGACTGCCGCGCGGCGGCATCGCGTCGGCGCTCTACAATGTCGAACGTTCGCTCGGCTCGATCCTGAGCTTCAGCTTCTTCATCACCAAGCAGATGAAGACCGATCTGCAGGCGGGGCAGATCAGCGGCACTTTGCCGATCCTGTACGTGTTCCTGGCGCGCTCGGGCATGACGGTGAAGAGCACCAGTCCGATCTTGCTCGACGACAAGGGCGCGGCGTATTCCGCCGGCGAAAATCCCGGGCCGAATGCCGTGCGCGGCGCGCGCATCATCTTCGCTGGGCCCGATGGTCAGGAAAAGACGCTGTATTACTTCTCGACCGATCTCTCCAACTCCGGCGTGAGGGCGAGCGGGTTTCTGAAATTCTGCGAAACACTCGCGCCCGGCAACAGCCTGATCAAGAGCGCGTCCTATCTCCTGCATTCCGGCAATTTCACCACCGTGCGCAACTTCCTGCTCAACAACAGCGCCACCATCATTCAGGACGATTCAGGAATTCCGCTCGCCTATTACAACACGAAGAAATGGCGCCAGTTTCCGTTCGGCCGCTATCTCGGACCGATCGACGAATTCCAGGGGCGTTACCAGGAGTCATATGCGGCACTGTTCCGCCGCGCGCAGCCGATCGATTTCGGCATCGGCTATCGCTGGCGCACGCCGCAGACGAATGTGCTGCTGTCGGTGAGATTGCCGGACGATGGATCGCCCGCCATTGACGCCACAGCCTCGACTGAGGCGCCGCCACCGCCATCGCGCCCGCGAAGACCGCGACCGCCGGCGGATATAGGGCCGCGGCCGTCGACGGATTTCTGGCCGCAGCCGCCGCGGGGTGGATTTTTCTTCTGGCGCTAGCGCATGATCCGGAAAAGTGTGTAGCGGTTTTCCCTCGCGACAAACGCGAACGCGTTTGCGCGGAGATCATGCTCAAATAATTCGAAGAAAAGTCGTCCCGGTTTAGCGCGTCGTACTCAGGATGCGTTGACGCCGCGCCAGCGTCCGTAGCGCCACGGCAGATACCATCGCGCGCCCGGCGGTGCGGTGAGCGGCACGTTGTCGATGCCGGACGTTCCCCAGGGCTGGCAGCGCAGGATACGCGCCAGCGTCATCCAGCCGCCGCCCCACAGACCAAAACGCTCGATCGCTTCGTCGCCATACACCGAACATGTCGGCAGATGCCGGCAGTTGTAGCCGACCAGCGGCGACAGCGTGTGCCGGTAGATCCAGATCAGCGCGCGCCCGGCGTTGCGTGGCAAACGGGAGACTCCGTTGGCACAATCCGTGCATCGTTTGTGTGATGACGATGACTGTTCTGCAGGCTCCATGCTGTACCATGTACGTATTTTTGCGGGAGTTCCCAAGCAAGGAACCCAAGGCTTGCAGATATTTACGCCACAGTTCGCAACTATCGCACCGCGCGGCACCGCAACAAGCCAAGGTATAATGGACGAGACATGTCAGTGCAGTTACCGTTTTCATACGGATCGAAGACAGAATCGTCTCGCGCTAAACTGGGGCTGTTGCCGAGATTCGTAGGCAGGACTTGGGGGAAGGAACCAAATTGAGGTTTGCAAGGTCGCTGAAATTTCGCGGCTGGGCGCTTCTTGGCGCTACCGCCTTCTGTCTCGCATTGCCAGGCGCGGTCACGACGCTGGGCAATTCGGCGCATGCCGGCGGCGTCCTCGAAGAACGCAAGCAGCCGATGCATTTCAAGTGGAACGCCTGCCAGCCTGATTGCAGGGGCTGGGTCTCGGCCGTCGGCATCGTCACGTCGGAAAGTCCGCGGGAGTTCGACGAGTTTGCCAAAAATCGCCAACTCGCCGGCGCGACCATCGTGCTGGATTCCAGCGGCGGCTCGGTCAACGATTCCATCGCGCTCGGCCGCAAGTTCCGCAGTCTCGGCGCACTGACCACCGTCGGCGCCACCGTGCGCACGCAAAGCCCGCAAGGCGAGCGCACGAGCGTGACGCCGGAAGCCTATTGCGAGTCGATGTGCGTGTTCCTGCTGCTGTCGGGCAAGACCCGTTATGTGCCGCCGGCCGCGCATGTCCGCGTCCATCAGATCTGGATGGGCGACCGCGCCGACGACGCCAAGGCCTCAAGCTACACCGCGCAGGATCTGATGATCGTGCAGCGCGACATCGGCCGGCTCACCAAATATACCTTCGACATGGGTGGCAGCGGCGATTTGCTGTCGCTCGCCCTCAGCGTGCCGCCGTGGGAAGATCTGCACGAATTGTCGCGCGGCGAATTGCGCCTGAGCAATCTGGTCACGACCGATGCGCTCGCCGACGTGTTCCCGCAGGACAATTCGGCCGTGCCTATGGCCGAGGCAAAGCCCGCCAAGCCACAGGATCGCTTCGTCAGCTCCGCCGTCGGGGGCGAGGCGCAACCGCAGTCGGGCAAGTCCACCAAGACCGCCGAGGCCGCGGTTCCAACCGGCGGCAATGCGACCGCGCCGGCGCAACCGGCCCAGGCTCAGCCGCAGAAGTAGGCTGCATCCGCATAGACGGTTGTCATCGCCCGGCCTTGTGCGCAATTGCGCACTGGGACCGGGCGACCTAGTATTCCAGAGACATCAGCGATCGATCGAGAATTCCCGGCGTACTGGATGCCCGCGTTCGCGGGCATGACAGTATTGGATTGGGCTGAGACTTCCGCTTACGCCTGCGCCGGCTGCTTGTTCCGGGCTTCGATCTGGCCGATGGCGTCGACCACGGCGTCGAAGGTCAGCATGGTCGAGGCGTGGCGGGCCTTGTAGTCGCGGACCGGCTCGAGCAGGGCGATGTCGGCCCATTTGCCCTGCGGCGGACCGCCGTTTTCCTTCAACATCTTGCGTACGGTTTCTCGCAACTCACGTAACTCGTCAGCCGTCGAGCCGACCACGTGGCTTGCCATGATCGAGGAGGAGGCTTGCCCCAGCGCGCAGGCCTTCACATCATGGGCGAAGTCGGTGACCACGGGGCCTTCCATCTTGAGATCGACCTTGACGGTCGATCCGCACAGTTTGGAGTGGGCGGTGGCGCTGGCGTGGGGGTCGGGGAGGCGTCCGAGACGCGGAATATTGCCCGCAAGCTCGATAATCCGCTTGTTGTAGATGTCGTTCAGCATAGATCCGGGTCCCGGGCTCGGCCATGCGAGCGCCCTTGGCGGCTGGGTTTCACCGTCCTATATATGGACAGGAACGGCGGAAAAACAGCCCGGCCGTTTGCCGAGGCGGCCCGACATGGAAACCTGTCCGGTCGCCTGCGTTTTGAGAATGGGACTCAGGCGCCCGGCGGTAAAACCGCCCCGTCTGCCCGGTGACACTCCGGTCTTTGTGGGCCGGTCGAACGGAGAAGACATGGACGCACTGATCAAATCCCTCCGCCCTGGCAAGCCTGCTGACGCCAAGCCTTCCGAGGTGAAGTCGCCCGATGTGGCGCCGGAAACCCGCCCCGCGGAACTCGATCCCGCTGAATTCCTGGCCGCCGCCGTCCGCGCCGACCTGCCGCGCCCGTCGCGCGCCGAGGCCGAACACGCCGTGCACACGCTGCTGAGCTATATCGGCGAGAACCCTGGCCGCGAGGGACTGTTGGATACGCCGCGCCGGGTGGTCGAAGCCTTCGACGAACTTTATCAGGGCTACCACCAGTGCCCGGCCGAGGTGTTGGACCGCACCTTCGGCGAAACCGCCGGCTATGACGATTTCGTCCTGGTCCGCGACATCGAATTCACCTCGCAGTGCGAGCATCACATGATGCCGTTCTACGGCAGGGCGCATATCGCCTATACGCCGGTGGAGCGGGTGGTCGGCCTCTCGAAACTCGCCCGTCTGACCGATATCTTCGCCCGCCGCCTGCAGACCCAGGAGCATCTGACCGCCCAGATCGCGGCCGCGATCGACGAGGTCCTGAAGCCCCGCGGCGTTGCCGTGCTGATCGAGGCGGAGCATACCTGCATGTCGGTGCGCGGCGTCGCCAAGCATGGCGCGATGACGTTCACCAGCCGGTTTACCGGCATGTTCCGCGACAATCCGGCGGAGCAGCAGCGTTTCCTGTCCCTGGTGCGAGGACCGAACCGGTAACCTCGCAGAACTTCGGCGAGGTCCTCCGTGTCCACATCCGCAATGACCAACGAGCGCGAAGAGGGGCTGGCCTTCCAGCCCAAATTCGACGCGTCCGGTCTCGTCACCTGCGTGGCGACGGACGCCGCGACCGGCCACGTGCTGATGGTCGCGCACATGAACGACGAGGCGCTGCGCAAGACGATCGCGACAGGGGAAGCCTGGTACTTCAGCCGCTCGCGCAATGCGTTGTGGCGAAAAGGTGAGACGTCGGGGCAGACCCAGCGCGTGGTCGAGATGCGCACCGATTGCGATCAGGACGCGGTCTGGATCCGCGTCGAGCAGACCGGCGCCGCCTGCCACACCGGACGGCACTCGTGCTTCTACCGCAAGGTCGATGCGGCCGATGGCGGTGCGCGGCTGTCGTTCGTCGATGCGGACCGGCAGTTCGATCCGGCGCAGGTTTATCGCAAGTGACCCCCGGCATTCCCGGCACGAGCGCCCTTAACCCGCCATTAACCATAATTGCCGCAGTCTCGCCCGCGTACAGGCCCTGATTGCCAGGGCCTTATGAGCCCGCGCGAGGTTTCGCGAGGAGCGGGGCAGCGGAGACATGGCGGTCGACACAACAAGCGCTACGGCGGCCGGTGTCGATCCCACGCGCGCGAGGATCGCGGGCTCGATCAAGCAGGCGGCCTCGACCACCGGCGCCAGCTTCGAATACCTGCTCGCCACCGCGAAGATGGAATCCAATTTCAATCCGAAGGCGGCGGCCACCACCTCGTCGGCGCGCGGGCTGTTTCAGTTCATCGACCAGACCTGGCTCGGCACGGTGAAGGAGGCGGGACCTCATCTCGGCTACGACAAATATGCCGACGCCATCACCAAGAATTCCGACGGCCGTTATTCGGTCGACGATCCCACCGCGCGCGCCGCCATCATGCGGCTGCGCGACGATCCCGAAGCTGCTTCGGCGATGGCGGGGGTGCTGACGCAATCCAACAGTTTCAAGCTGACCGGCAAGATCGGCCGCCGTCCGACCGACGCCGAACTTTATATGGCGCATTTCATGGGCGTTGGCGGCGCCGGCAAATTGATTCAGAGCGCCGAGGACAATCCGAACGCCTCCGCCGTGCGAATGTTTCCGAACGCAGCAGCGGCCAACCAATCGATCTTCTATGACCGCTCCGGGCAGCCGCGCAGCGTCTCCCAGGTCTATTCGGTGCTGAGCACGCGTTACGCCGCCGCCGCCAATTCGCCGGTGACACAGACGGCGATGGCGGCCGCCGGCGGTGACCTGCCACGGCGCGTCACGGTGGCGAGCGCCACACCTGCCACGACGGCGATCGACAACGCGGCCTATCTGTCGAGCTTCCCGGATCAACGCGCGGTGACGCCGGTTGCAGCAACGTCGCAGACCGCCTCGGCATCGACGGAGCCGATCTTCCGCTCGCTGTTCCAGGCCGGCGAACGCAGCCAGCCGATCTCTCCGGCGGTGCAGGAATTGTGGGGCAGCAATTCGTCAGTTGCGTCAGCGAGCGCGGCATTGTCGGGACACAAGCCCGAAGTCCGCGCGCCCGGAAGGCTCGATCTGTTCAGCGACCGCAACGGCACGTTCTCAAGCTAGCCGGCAGAGGACAGTGTCCGGACGGAATCAGGGATACGAAGGCTTTCGGATATGCCTGTCACGATGGGGCTATCGGATTTCTTCGTCCGCTCGCGTCAAGCCTGAGTTGTTCACCGGAAAACACGAAGCAGTTTGGTGATGGAGCAGGGCTCCTTCGCGGGATTCCCCGCCGGAAATCCCGGAGAGGAAAGGATCCATTATCGCGATGCGGGATCAAAACATTAACGAGGCGTTGCCTCGCTCTTAATAAAACGTCAATAAAACCAGCCGTTTATGGTGAACCCTTTGTTAAGCGTCATGGTTTATTTTTTCTAATAGTGGCATCGCGTTCCGGTGTCGTTTGAGGTTGCGTAGCCAGGACCATGATTGTTCGGCAGTTCATCAGTTGGATTCGTACCGCTCCGGCAGGCGAGCGGGCAGAGGCGACCCGGGCTTTGGCGCGGGCCTGGTTGATTTCAGATCTCAGCGACGACGATCGCATCGCCGCCGAAGGCGCGCTTCTGATGCTGCTCGATGATCCGTCGCCGCTGGTCCGGCAGGCGATGGCCGAAGTCTTCGCGCGCAGTTCCGATGCGCCGGCCGCGATCGTGCAGGCGCTCGCACTCGATCAGCCTTCGATCGCGCTTCCCGTCCTCGAACATTCGCCGCTTCTGATCGATGCCGACCTCGTCGACATCGTCGCCACCGGCAACAGCGACATGCAATGCGCCATCGCGCGCCGCCTCCATTTGCCGTCCTCGGTCTCCGCCGCGATAGCCGAAGTCGGTTCGGCGGCCGCAGCGCTCGAATTGATCGAAAACGCCTATGCCGAGCTGGCGCCGTTTTCCTGGGACCGCATCGTCGAACGTCACGGCCATCTCGCCGCGATCAGGGAATCGATGCTGGTGCTGGAAGGCCTGCCCGCCGCGACCCGCGCGGCGCTGGTCGCCAAACTCTCCGAGACATTGGCGCAATTCGTCGTCGCGCGGAACTGGCTGAGCGCCGACCGGGCAGGGCGGCTTGCGAGCGAAGCGCGCGAGCGCTCGGCCGTGAACATCGCGGCGCGTTCGCGCGGCGAGGACATGGCCGGCCTGGTGCGGCACCTGCGCGCCACCGGGCAACTGACCGCCGGCCTGATCCTGCGCGCGCTGTTGTCGGGCAATCTCGACCTGTTCGATGCGTCGCTGGCCGAACTCGCCGATCTGCCGCTGTCCCGCGTCACCGCGCTGCTGCATGACCGCGGCGGCGCCAGCCTGCAGGCGCTGCTGATCCGCGCCGGCTTCCCCGAATCGACGTTCGGTGCCTTCCGCATCGCGCTCGAAGTCAGCCATGAGACCGGCTTTGTCGATACGGTCGGCGGCGCCGCAAGATTGCGCCGCCGCATGGTCGAGCGCGTGCTGACCTATTGCGAGACCGACCGCAAGGCCGCCGAGCCGCTTCTGATCCTGCTGCGGCGCTTCGCGACCGAGTCCGCGCGCGAAGAAGCCCGCATGTTCTGCGAGGAACTGGTCGCCGACGAAGCGTTCGTCCCGCCCGTGCGCGATCTGATCGCAGCGTAACGGAATGCGTAGGGTGGGCAAAGCGAAGCGTGCCCACCATTCTTCTCACGCCCGCCAGACCTCATCCTGAGGAGCGCGTCTTCGCGCGTCTCGAAGGATGAATGGCACCAGCCGGGCCGCATGGTTCGAGACGGCGCTTGCGCGCCTCCTCACCATGAGGGTTTAGGTGTTGCTTCACTCTGGATGGTGGGCACGCTTCGCTTTGCCCACCCTACATTCTACGCTCGCAATGACGGGGAGAGAGTGCCTTACTCCGCCGGCACGATGCTCGGCGCCAGGATCGCTTCGAGATGCTCGGGGCGGTCGCGGTTGACCTTCAGCAGAAACTCATCCGCCACGCCGCGCAGCTGCTTGCTGAGCTTGCTCGCCATCACGGCGGTGTCGAGCTTGGTGCGTTCGCGCACGATCGCCTGAATGGCGTTGATGTGGTGGGTGATCAGCTCGGGCGGGACCTGGTCGAGGTCGGGCGCGTGCTCGATGATGCGGCACAGGCTTTCGGCGGCAGCACCCGCGGAAGGGAAGCCGAAGGTGGCGGCGTCGCCCTTGATGTCATGGGCGGCGCGAAACAGCTCCTCGCGGTTTTCAATGGTGAATCCGTCGCGGAGCACGACCGCATGTGCGGCCGAGAGCCGGTCGGCCTCGATCGCCATCCAGGTCTTGAATTCGCCGGACAGTCCCGCGAGCGCCTTTTCCGCGCGCCCGACGGGATCGTCGAGGTCGGATTCGGGAACGCGCAACAATACCTTGCGGAGCGGATTGGGCTGCGTGATCACGTGGTGATCGCCAAACGACTTGACCTGTATCGTCCCGGGCTTCTGTTTCGTCATGATGGTCTCTCCGGGCCGGCGCTAGACGGCGGAACGCGCCTTGTCGAGCAACGACGGCTGTTGCATGACTTCCACGTCGCCACCCACGCGGCGTTCGGGGCCGATATAGGCGTTGTTGATATTGCGCCGGCGGTCGGGGCCGAAATAGGTCTTGGTCTTGATGAAGGGACGCGGGTTAGCGACGACATTGAGAATGCGCTGGTAAAGACCCTTGGCCGAGATCGGCTTCGCCAAAAACTCGGTGACGCCGGCATCGCGTGCGACGGTCACGCGGCGCTTCTCCGAATGCCCGGTCAGCATGATGATCGGCGCGTAGGGATTGCCCTTCGATTCCGGCTGCCGGATCATCTGCGCCAGTTCGAGGCCGTCGAAGATCGGCATCGACCAGTCGGTGATGACGATGTCAGGCACGTAGTGGCTGTACATTTCCAGCGCGGTAGCGCCATCCTCGGCCTCATAGGCCTCGCGCGCGCCGAACGAATGCAAGAGCGTCCGCAGGATGCGGCGCATATGCGGATTGTCGTCGCAAATCAGAAATCGCAGCTTGTTGAAGTCGATGCGATACATGGTCCGGCCTGGCCCAGCAAAACAGTATACTGGTGTTAACCATATCGCGGCGCTCGTTAAGGAAGGGTTGAGAAGCGGGTCTATCAGGCTCGCGCAAGTACCCGATGGCGCCACTTTTTTCGGACAGGAACCCGGTTCAAGGTCAGCGGGCGGTCACCGGGCGGGCGTCAGGATCCGAACTGCTCGCGCAAGATGCGTTCCTCGAGGCTGTGACCGGGGTCGAACAGCATCCGCATCGAGATCGTCTTGTCCGAGAGCACCTCGACGCGGCGGACGTCGCGCACGTCGTCATGGTCGGCGGCGGCGGCGACCGGGCGCTTTTCGCCCTCGAGCACCTCGATCACCACGAAGGCGGAGTTCGGGAGCAGGGCGCCGCGCCAGCGGCGGGGGCGGAACGCGCTGATCGGGGTCAGCGCCAGCAGCGCGGCGTTGATCGGCAGGATCGGGCCTTGTGCGGAAAGATTGTAGGCGGTCGAGCCGGCCGGCGTCGCCACCAGGATGCCGTCGGCGATCAATTCCGCCATCCGCTCGTGTTCGTCGATCAGGATGCGCAAATGCGCGGCCTGGTTGGTCTGGCGGAACAGCGCGACCTCGTTGATGGCGTGATGCAAATGCACCGCGCCATGCACGTCGGTGGCGCGCATCAAGAGCGGATTGATCAGCGATTCCTTCGCCGCCGCCAGCCGCGTGTGCAAATCATGCGTGGTGAACTCGTTCATCAGGAAGCCGACGGTGCCGCGATGCATGCCGTAGATTGGCTTGCCGGAGCGCATATGGGCGTGCAGCGTTTGCAGCATCAACCCGTCGCCGCCGAGCGCCACCACGACGTCGGCGTCGGCGGAGGCGTGGTTGCCGTAGAGCTTGACGAGCTGCGCCAGCGCGGCTTGCGCCTCGGCACTTGCGCTCGCGACGAAGGCGATCCGGTCGTATCGCTTGGAAGTGGCCATCGGACGACGAACTCATAGCTGGCAGCGGATTGCGCCGCGCTCGTCTATACACCTTGTCGGGGCTTGTCGAGATGGCCGGAACGTTCTTTCGCGCCGGTAACGTAAACCGGCGGTCATCGGAACGTCATTTTTCCTGCAAGGTCCGGATCGGATCCCAGTCCGGGCCCGGCGGGTTTTGGGCCAATTCCCGGGCCCGCGCGGCAAATAGCGACGCCGGGCGGTCGATATCGGCCAACCGGCCGAAACACTCTGCGGCACGTTCGAATTCGCGGGCCCGCCAGTGCGCCAGCCCGTCGGCGTAGTTGGCAATCACGGTCTGCTGCGCGGGCGTCAGCCCGGCCGCCAGCGCCAGCAACTGGTAGATTTTCAGCGCCTGGGTTCGCCCCTTGACCCTGATGGCGTCGAGTTCGCGCCAGGCGAAGGCTTGGCCCGCCAGCGCAACCGTGGTTTCTGACGCAATGACGGTGGTGCCGTAGAACTTGTTGGCGCCTTCCAGCCGCGAGGCCAGGTTCACCGCATCGCTCATGACCGAGTAGTTGAAGCGCCGCCGCGATCCGAAATTGCCGACCAAGGCCTCGCCGGAATTGATGCCGATCCGCTGCGCGAGCTTGTATCCCTGGAACAGCGGCGAATTCGTATTGAGCTCGGCCAGCTGCGTGCAGCAATCCAGCGCCGCGCGCGCCGCGTTCGCGGCATGGTCGGGATCGTCGGCCGGCGCGCCGAACACCGCGACGACGGAGTCGCCGATATATTTGTCGACATAGCCGCCATGGCTTTCGATGACGTCGGTCATCGCCGAAAGATATTCGTTCATCAGCTCCATCAGCCCGTCCGGCGACATCTTTTCCGCGATCAGCGAAAAGCCTTCGATGTCGGAGAAGAACACGGTGACGTTGCGGGTTTCGCCGCCGAGCTCGGGCAGCTTGTTCGACGACAGCATGCGGTTGATGACATGCGGGGCGAGATAGAGCGCAAAGCTCTTCTGCAGCAGGCGGCGGTCCTTGTCGGCGACGACGAAGCGGAAGCCGATGGTGGCGGCCAGCGCAAACAGGCTGGCGAGGAACGGCTCGGCAATCGGCAGCGCCAGCGACTGGTTGAAGGCGATGGTGGCGCCGGCAGTGCTGATCGCGATCACCGCCGCCCAGGCCAGCGCCGCGCTGAGCGGCCGGAAGCGCCATGCGGCGATCGCCGCAAGCGAGGCAAACACGGCGGAGATCAGGAAACGGACCAGCGGGCCCGGCTCGACCACGGCGTTGCGCTGAATCAGGTTGTTGACGGCCGTCGCATGGATATAGACCCCCGCGATGGTGCTGGTCCTGTACCCGGCCCTGACTGGCGTGCTCTCGGTCGTGCAACGCGGTGCGCGCGCGCCTTCGATGCCGGTGGCAAACCGCTTGGACGTCTGCTGACGGTCCTCGATGTCGAGAACGCTGCCGAAGATGACGATCTTTCCGGCGAACCAGCGCTTGAAATAGTCCTTGTCGTTGTTGACGGCGCAGGCGCGCAGGTCGGCAAAGGAGAAGGTCGGGATATCGTCGGCGCCGCCTTCGAAATTCAGCGTCATCGTGTTCGGCACGCGCCCGGGCACCTGGTATCCGGCGAGCGTCATTCTGCCGGTCGCGTCGAATTCGGGCGCAGCACCGAGCGCGCGCGAGGCCAGCTCGACCGCCATCGAGGGCATTTTCGTGCCGTTGACCGCAAAGCTCAGCGGCAATCGGCGCACGATGTCGTCATGATCGGTGTGAACGTTGAGCGGCCGTATGTTCAGTTGCTGGCGCACCGCGACGCGCTGTCCGGCTGACGGCCTGACCGGCTGGTTGCCGCCGAGGATTTCGCCCAACACGACCTTGCCGTTCACGGACGCGGTGGCCAGCGCCCGCAGAAAGTCGCGATCGAAGCCGCGAACCTTTTCGCCCAGCATGCCTTCGCCGAATGGCAGCTCCGATTGCTCGAGCGAGCGCTCGATCACCACGTCGAAGCCGGCGACCTTGGCGCCGCCTTCGAGGGTTGCCGTCAGCACGCGGCCGATCTCGCCGGTCCAGGTCAGCATCGGCGAGCCCTTGAACGGCGCGGTGCGCAAGCTCTCCTCGTCGATGGCAACGACGACGGCTGGGGAGGTGGCGGGGTCCTGCCGGCGGCCGAACATCTCCCAGCGCAGCGCGGTGAGAATATCGAGCGAGACCCCGCGGATCGGCCGGACCACGGGCGATACCGAAGCCGCCGCGCAGACCAGCGCGATCGCGGCAACGACCATCCTGTTGCGCGTGCTGCGCCTTATCCTCAAGCGGGCAGGTCCGTCACGCCTATTCCATCCGCAGCAGGCGGCCGACGATCGGCGTCGCGCCGGGCTTGGCCTGGGCGTCTACCCGGAACACGATTTGCGACGACTTGAAGCTGGCGGCGTAGAGACCGCCGGGGACGAGCGCGACATTCTCGTTCGCGAAGTCGAAGAATTTACCCTTGAGCTGGGTGCCGCCGAGATTGATCTGCTGCTTCTCGCCGGGGACATCGAGGCGGCGCACGGTGAGCGTGCCGCGTCCCTTGGCCTCGACGAAGGGCGACGAACCATAGAGCGTGAGCTGCGGCTCCGGTAGCGTCTTGGTGTCGACGCTGCGCAGCACGGTCGCGGCGACCGCCCTGGTTTCGCGCGTCGTCACATTCATCTGGCTGGGATCGCAGTCGGTCTTCTCCACCAATACGCCGGCGTTCTCGACGGTGCTTTCGTCGGTGCCGACGGTCACGGTGCCGGCGCCGTTGATCGTCTCGCGCCGGCAGGATTTCAGATAGCTGAGAACGACGGAGCCGCCGTCGCCGACCTTGATGACGGCCTTCGGCGTCACATAGTCCATGAACTCCGCGCCGGTGACCTTGCCCTTGATGTCCTCGACGACCGCAACCGGCGACTGGGCGGCGGCGTTCGACGCCAGCACCACCAGGCCGAGACAGACAGCAATCGTTCGTTTCATCGGATAAATCCCCATTGAAAAGCGCAGGTTCATTAGTCGCGCCAGCGCCGGAATGGTTTCATGGATGGATCGAAATACTGGCCGTTATACGTAGTGGCTTCCCCGGCGGAACCGACCGATAGCACCTAACCGCCGGAGTGGACAACCACCGGACGTAACGGCCATTTTCCCAGGGGAAGCTGTCGGGATTGTGATTTTCGGGCAGGTTTCTGCGTGTTGTGCACCACCACCCGGTTGTCGCAGTGTTGCACTAGAATCTGAACGGACCGTCGGGCCGCGGCGGGCAGGGAGCAAACGACATGAGTTTTCGACCAGGGGCGGCGCTGTGCCTTGCCGCCACGCTTTTGATCCTGTGCGGCACCCTCAGCGCCCGCGCCGAGGAGCCGGCACCCCAGCCGCAGCCTTCCGCAACGGCATCGCCATCGCCGCCCGGGCAAAAGGGCGGTGCGGCGCGCGGGGCCTCGGCGGCTCCGACGCCCACGGCGGAACAGCATCGCCTGCCGGCGGATTCCACCACCAAGCACGCGCTGGCGCTGCCCGGCCGCACGCTCGACTTCACCGCCACCGCGGGCTCGATCCGGCTGTTCGACGACAAGGGCGAACCGCAGGCCGACATCGCCTATACGTCCTACCAGCTCGACGGTGGCAACCGGGAGAGTCGCCCGGTGACGTTCTTCTTCAATGGCGGCCCCGGCGCGTCCTCGGCCTGGCTGCAGTTCGGCGATGCCGGGCCGTGGCGCGTGGCGATCGGAGGCGAGGGCGCGGTGTCGTCGGCGACACCCGATCTGTTGCCCAATGCCGAGACGTGGCTCGACTTCACCGATCTCGTCTTCATCGATCCGGTCGGCACCGGCTACAGCCGTTTCGTCGCGACCGGTGACGACGCGCGCAAGCGCTTCTATTCCGTCGACGGCGACGTCAGCGCGGTCGCGCTGGTGATCCGGCGCTGGCTGGAAAAATACGATCGCCTGCTGTCGCCGAAATTCGTCACCGGCGAAAGCTATGGCGGCATCCGCGGCCCGAAAGTGGTGCGCAACCTGCAGACCCAGCAGGGCGTCGGCGTGCGCGGGCTGATCCTGGTCTCACCCTTGTTCGACTATCGCGATTTTTCCGGCTCGAGCATCCTGCAATACATGTACACGCTGCCGAGCATGACGGCGGTGGCGCGCGAGGCCAAGGGAGAAGCCAAGGTGACGCACGCCGATCTCGCCGACGTCGAGCGCTATGCGCAAGGCGAGTTTCTGGCCGACCTCATCAAGGGGCAGGCGGATAGCGCGGCGTCGACACGGCTTGCCGACAAGGTGGCGTCATTGACCGGCATCGATCAGGCGGTGAGCCGCCGGCTTGCGGGGCGCTTCGAAGTCGGCGAGTTTCGCCGCGAATTCGACCGCCGCAACGGCCGCGTCACCGGGCGCTACGATGCCTCGGTGTCCGGCTTCGATCCCTATCCGGATTCGAGCTACTGGCATTTCGGCGATCCCTCCGGCGACAGCCTGACGGCGCCGCTAACGAGCGCGGCCGTCGACCTCACCACGCGCAAGCTGAACTGGCGGCCGGACGGCTCGTATCATCTGCTCAACGAGGCCGTCTACAAGGCCTGGGATTTCGGCCGCGGGCCGGCGGAATCGATCTCGCAGCTTCGCCAGATCCTCGCGCTCGACCCGAATATGAAACTGCTGGTCGGCCACGGCCTGTTCGATCTTGCCACGCCGTATTTCGCCTCGAAAGTGATGCTCGACCAGTTGCCGGCCTATGCAAGGGCGGACCGCGTCAAGCTCGTCGTCTATCCCGGCGGCCACATGTTCTATTCGCGCGACGCCACGCGTCAGGCGTTCCGCGCGGAGGTCGAGAAGGCGATGAAGTGAGTCAAAAGAAAACCAGCGTGGTCATGTGACCGCGCCGGCTATTTTGCTCCGTCATTGCGAGGAGCGAAGCGACGA
>Ga0081455_10002709_pt1 | contig 20915 bp, 16 predicted proteins | sample TabmetS3T2R1_FD_70207 | JGI IMG/M metagenome (GOLD analysis project Ga0081455, IMG submission 70207) | Tabebuia heterophylla rhizosphere microbial communities from the University of Puerto Rico - S3T2R1 | ecosystem: Host-associated > Plants > Roots > Rhizosphere ...
AGCCGCGAGAAATGGAATTCGCTCAGATAGGCCGCCCCGGCGATCTCGGCCAGGCTGAGTTCTCGCCCACAATTGGCGCTCATAAATTCAATGGCGCGGCGCAACCGGCGGTCGACAATCCCTACGCGCGACAATTCAATCTCGTCCGACCGCTGCGCGTTGACGTGCGCCCGGAGCAGGTAAACCGTGAGCTGATTGACGAGCGAGCGGATCACCTCGCGCCAGCCCGCGTCCCCGCCTTCAATCTCGGACGCGATCGCTTCGAGCGTGGCGCGCAGCTTCGCGTCTTCGGTCAAAGGCGTGAGCGGCGAGCGGAAGAGAAGATTTAGCCCGGCGCGGTACAGCCGCAGCCGCGACGCCGTTTCGATCAGCAGCGCGGGCGCGAGCCGAACCAGCAACAGCTCGCTGTAGCCGCGGCCCTGCGCGAATCGGACCGCCTGGTTCGGGTTTGCGAGTAGACTCGCTCCCGGCGGGATATCCGGGATTCGAGATTCGAGAAAATGGGCAATTAGGAAATCAGGTTGCGAAGGGAGGCCGGGAGAGCGCCGCGCGAGAACGCGTCGCTCGACTGAAAAGTCCGATTCGATCAGGATACGCGAAATCATTGAAAATCCCTGGGGGCGTCATAAATGGGATTTACATGAATGGGACTTATAGGACTTATAGGACTTATAGGACTCATAGGACCCGTAAGATTTACGGGTCCTATGAGTCCTATAAGTCCTATAAGTCCTATAAGTCCCATTCATGGATGATAAACGCGGTAATCAATCTCCTGAAAGATCGAATCTTTGCCTTCGACGTCGGCCAGCCACGCCTCATCGATCCGGCCGGCGTTGATCATCTCGTAAAGCCGCGTGAAGCGGTGGATGTGGTCTTTGAAGCGTTTGACCGCGTACTGCGCCATCGTTCCCGTGGTGATGATGAAGGCCCAGTCGGAGGATTGCGCCAGCAGCAATTCTCGCCCGGCCTGATTCAACGCGCGTTTCAACAAGCCGTCGGAATGCGGGAAGCGCCCGGCGAGCTCGACCATCCTGTATTCGGCGGCGTGCTGGTGCATGTACATCCAATCGGTCTGCCCGTTGATCCAGACGCGGTTGTAGCCCTCGGCGCCCCACGACGACGCGGACGGCGTCTGCCTCTGATTGTCGCGATAGACGCGCAGGTAATCGATCGGCGAGATCAGTTCGATCTCGTCCTGGTCGTAGTGAATCTTTTTGAAAAGGTAGAAGAGGAATTGCGGCCCCTCGAACCACCAGTGGCCGTACAGCTCGGCGTCGTAAGGCGCGATGATCATTGGGGCTCGGCCAAGGTTCGGATTCAAATGGCGCGCCTGCCCCTGACGGTTGAACATAAAATTTCCGGCGTGCGTGGCGGCCTTGCCCGTGGCCCATTCGGGCACGTAGGGCGCCTTTTCGTGGAGCGGGACTTTGCCTGTGATGCGGTGATATTTGATCCCCACGTTGCGCCGCGCCCCGTCGTCGTGTAGGTAAGGTTTGATGTAATCGTAATCGGGCTCGTCGTAGCCGAGGTCGCGATAGAACTCGCGATAATCGGGGTCGCCGGGATAGCCGATGTCCGAGCTCCAGACCTGTTCGCTTGTCTCGGTGTCGCGCGCGAAGACGGCCACGCCTTCCGGGGTGATGGCCGGCGCGTAAATTCCGCGCCTCGGGCGCGGCTCGCCGTAGAGGATTGCGTGGGCGTCGGCGATGAAAAATTCAATCCCCGCCTCGCGCAGGTAGCGGTCGTCGCCCGGATTGAAGGCGCATTCGGCCAGCCAGGCGCCCCGCGGAGGCCGCCCGAAATGCTTGATGTAATTCTCCCGCGCGATCTGAATCTGGGCGCGCTTGACCGTCTCGTTGGACATCAGCGGCAAATAGCCATGCGTCGCGTTACAAGTGATGATCTCCAGGAAGCCTTCGTCCTGAAGCTGGCGGAACCCACTTATGATATTGCGGCCATACTTGTTTTCAAAAACTTCACGACATTCATTGAAATGGCCGCGGTACATCAACGCGCTCGAATGAAACTGGGGGGCTGACCGGTGGGTGCGCTCGACCTCTTTCTCGGCCAGCTCGCACAGTTTGTAGATGTGGCGCAGGTAGCGTCCTTGCAAGAGCGGGTCGCACAGCATCTCGCACAAAGGCGGGGTCATTGACATAGTCAGGCGAAACTTTACCCCTTCGTCGCGCAGACGATTGAACGCCAAGAGCAGCGGAATGTAGGTCTCGCTGATCGCCTCGTAGAGCCAGTCCTCTTCCAAAAAATCCGGATATTCCGGGTGGCGCACGAACGGCAGATGCGCGTGTAGAATCATACTTAAGTAGCCGATAGCCATAAGAGGTAAACTTTGATTGTGTCATTATCAGCAGCGTGGGAAGGGATCCACTGCTCAAATCTGTTTCGGTTCGATTAACTGATTAATCATCCGGAGCTTACCCTTTGAGTTTTGACATGGCAAGTCATATGTTTAGCGCTGTTTCAGATTACGTATTATGAAGCGAAACGACCCGATCCGGCCGACCGAACCAGCTTCGCGACCAAGCGAACCGGATCATCAAACCATCCATTTGTCGCTCGTGGGCTCAGTCGAACGCGTGACCTATCACAACGAGCAGAACGGGTACACCGTGCTCCGTCTGCAAATTCCGGGGCGCGGCGAGCCGGTGACCGTGGTGGGAAACTTCTCCGCCGTGTCGCCGGGCGAGAGTCTTCGGGTGACCGGGTGGTGGACTACGCATCCGCAATATGGCGATCAGTTCAAAATGGTTGATTATGCGATCACGCGGCCCGCGACGGTCGCGGGCATCCAAAAATATCTCGGCTCGGGTCTGATCAAAGGAGTCGGCCCGGTCACGGCCCGCCGCATCGTTGAACATTTCAAAGAGAAGACTCTCGAAGTGATCGAGGGCGACATTTCACGCCTCGGCGAGGTCAAAGGCGTCTCGCGCAAGCGCGTCGAGATGATTCAGAGGGCCTGGGAGGATCAGCGCGCGATCAAGGAGGTCATGCTGTTTCTGCAAAGCCACGCGGTCTCGACGAGTTTCGCAGTGAAGATATTCAAGCAGTACGGGGCGGACGCGATCACGGTCGTCGAAAAGACTCCGTACCGGCTGGCCGCCGAGGTCTACGGCATAGGCTTCAGGACGGCCGATCAGATCGCGCGCAACCTGGGAATGGCGCCCGACGCCGAGGAACGGCTGCGCGCCGGATTACACCACACATTGATGACGGCCTCCGAAGAAGGGCATTGTTATCTGCCCGCCGGCGATCTGATCGAGCGCTCGGCTGAGGCGCTCGAAGTCGAAAACCGGGCTAAACTCGAAGCCGCGCTCGAAAAGGCCCTCGACGACGGTTTGTTGAAGGTCGAAGAGAACGGCGGAGGGCGCGCCGTCTACCTGCCGCCGCTGTGGCAATCGGAGCGAGGCGTCGCGCGCCGGTTGAGGGCCCTGATCGAAGAGCCGCTCCGCGTCGACGCGAATCGGATCGAGTTATGGCTCGACCGCTTCGCGGCGAAGCGCGGCGTGGCTCTCTCGGAAGAGCAGAGGCTGGCGGTCCATCTGGCGGCCCGGTCGCGCGTGATGGTCCTGACCGGCGGCCCGGGCACAGGCAAGACCTTCACGCTGCGGACGATGGTCGAACTGTTTTACGCGATGCGAAAGACCGTCGCGCTGGCCTCGCCCACTGGGCGCGCCGCCCAGCGGCTGTCCGAAGTAACGGGGCGCGAAGCCAAGACCATCCACCGCTTGCTCGAATTCGATCCGGCGGCGATGCGGTTCAAACGCAACGACGTGTGGCCGCTCGAAGCCGACGTGGTGATCGTCGACGAGGCCTCGATGATCGACATCGTGCTGGCCAACAGTCTGATCAAAGCGGTTGATGAAGGCGCGAGCGTGATTCTGGTCGGCGACGCCGATCAACTCCCTTCGGTCGGCCCCGGCGCATTCTTGCAGGATTTGATCTCGTCTGGCGTCGCGCCGGTCGCGCGGTTGACCCAGATCTTCCGCCAGGCCGCCCACAGCCTGATCGTGCAGAACGCGCACCAGATCAATCGGGGGGAATTTCCGCGCCTCGTCAAACCCGGCGAAGGGAAGAGCGATTGTTATTTCATCGAGGCCGAAGAGCCGGACGAGGTCGTCCGCCTGATTGTCAACTCGGTCTCGAAGAGCCTGCCGAGCCGCTTCGGCTATGACCCGCTGAAGGACATTCAGACGCTCTCGCCGATGAACCGCGGGCGCGTCGGGGCAGGCCGATTGAACGGCGTTCTGCAGGCCGCGCTCAATCCGCAGTCGCCGGACGCGCCGGGCAAAGTCGAAACGGTCCGCGGCGATCGAACGCTGCGCGTCGGCGACAAGGTCATCCAGAGAGTGAACAATTACAGACTCGAAGTCTTCAACGGCGATATGGGTACGATCGAGGCGATGGACCTCGAAGACCAGATGATCGAGGTTCGCTTCGCCGACCGAGTCGTCGAATACGACTTCGCAGACTCGCTGGAATTGTCGCACGGATTCGCGGTGACGATTCACAAGTCCCAGGGGTCTGAATATCCGGCGGTCGTCATCCCGCTCCACACCCAGCATTACCTTATGCTCAGCCGCAACTTGCTCTATACAGCCCTGACGCGAGCCAAGAAGACCGTGGTCATGATCGGAACGACGCAAGCGATAGGGATGGCGATGAACAATCTGGAAGCGACACGCCGGTTCACGGGATTGGTGAGGGAATTAAAGGAATAAAAAAAGTAACTACCGCGGACTCTTCGCCGCGTTAGCGGCGGTTTGACTTTAGCCGTGGGTTTAAACCCACGGGGCAGTTGGAAAGTGTTCCCGCGTCGCGTTAGCGACGGCTGAATTCAATCGTCGCTGACGCGACGTGGAAAAAATATCGCGCATACCGTGGGTTAAAACCCACGGCTAAACTCAAGGCGCCGCTAACGCGGCGAAGAGGGCCGCAGTCGTTACTAAAAAAATAGACGGGAGGCGATTGACGATCAGCGACCAGACAGAAAAATGCGAGACAGAAAAATAAGACGCCCATCTTTCTGTCTCGCATTTTTCTGTCTGGTCTGACGCTCTTAATCGCCCAAGCTGGCCGTTTGCGATGTGGGCGCGCAAAACTGGTTAAAGGCCTTCTTCAATTCATCCGCGATCTGATCGGCGCTGCGGCCCTCGATCTGGTATCGCTCCATCATGTAAACCAGGTTGCCGCCTTGCAGCAGGGCGATGGATGGCGATGACGGCGGATAGCCTTTGAAATAGCCGCGCGCGCGTTCGGTCGCCTCGATGTCGGCGCCGGCGAAGACGGTGATCGATCTGACGGGCTTGGAGTCGTGATCGAGGGCCAGGGCCACGCCGGGGCGCGCCTTGCCCGCAGCGCATCCGCAGACGGAATTGACTACGACCATCAGCGTCCCTTCGGTGTCACGAACCGCCGCGTCTACAGCTTCGGGCGTGCGAGTTTCTTCGATTCCCAAACGAGTCAGGTCTTCTCTCATCGGTTTGATCAGCATCTCTGAATAAGGCATAAGGTCGATCTCCTAAGAATAAGGTAGGGCAAACTGGCAGTTTGCCCGGTTTTCCCGAAAATCCGCATCAAAGAAGTCATGGCAAACTGCCAGTTTGCCATACCCTCGCGCCGCGATTTTCATTATCGCCGCCGATGATATAGTGATTGAGCGCCATCGTTCAACTACCGAAGTTTACTATGTTAGTATGCGGCGCGCCCATCGAACAAATCAAAACCGCCCCGAATGGCGCGCCAAGTCTGAAGATATGACGCAGGATTAAAAATGGAGAGGCTCTGGGTATTCAATTTTACGAGGCGCCTGATCGGTCTACTCTCCCGCCTTTATTTTCGGATCGAATTTGAGGGCGCGTATCGGGTCCCTAAGGAAGGGGCGATGATCCTGGCGCCTAACCACGTCAGTTACTGCGACCCGTTCTGGGTGTCGGTCCCGTTCGACAGGCCTTTGCGATATATGACCTGGGAGAAGATGACGCAACTGCCACTGCTCGGGCGGCTGATCATGGCTTACGGCGCGTTTCCGGTCAAAATCGAGAAGGGAGACCGCGCGGCGCTCCGCCATGCGCTTGAGCATTTGAAGCGCGGCGGAGGACTGGTTATCTTCCCCGAGGGGGGACGCACGCGCACAGGGCGGTTGATGCCATTCAAGGCGGGCGTGATCCAGCTCGCCTTGAAAGCGGATGCGCCGATCGTGCCGGTGACCATTATCGGGGGATATCGAGCCTTCTCACCGCACCACATCATCCCGCGCCCGTTCAAGGTGAGAATCATTTACCACGAGCCGATCAGATTGGCTCCGCCGCGAGACGAAGCGCATATGAAAGAGTACATGCGAGCGCAAACGGAATACTTGCAGTCCATCGTAGCCTCGGCTCTACCTCCCGAATCATTGCCTCCGCTCGATCAACACGCCGTAGAGTTTTAGGAATAACCTCGGCTAACGCCGACTTTATTCAGGTTGAGGCTCCCGCGCAATCGCCACGCGCGCCTGTCACAGGCAAGACTTCTGTAACCATCAGACCGCCACGGAAGTTTCTGATAAAAGGGACACCAATTCACCCGGAGGGCAAACTCATGTCAATACGAACATCTCTGGCGGCGCTACGCTGCGCCTTATTTCTCCTACTCATCGGATTCATGTTCGCCGAACCGGCGTCAGAAACCGCAAGGGCGAACGGCGGGCCGACGCGTCTGTTACGGACGCCGACGGTAAGCGCCACTCAGATCGCGTTCGCTTACGCCAACAACATCTGGGTCGTCGAGCGGACCGGTGGCCTGGCGCGCCGCCTGACCAGTTTCCAGGGCCAGACCTCGAACCCTCACTTCTCGCCCGACGGGAAGTGGATCGCGTTCAGCGCCGAATACGCCGGCAACACCGACGTCTATGTCGTGCCTGCTGAAGGCGGCGAGCCGAAGCGTCTGACCTGGCATCCAGGCGCCGACATGGTTCAGGGCTGGACGCCCGACGGCAAGGCCGTGCTCTTCGCTTCGGGGCGCGCGACCTGGGCGCCGAACGCCGCGCCGCGCTTCTGGACTGTGCCGGCCGAGGGCGGCGTCGAAGAACCGCTGCCGCTGCCGCGAGGCTATCAGGGCAAGATTTCGTCCGACGGCTCGCGCATCGCTTACCGGATGAATAATTCGTGGGACGAGGAACGGCGCAATTATCGCGGCGGTCAGAACCGCCCGATCTGGATCGTCGACATGAAGAGTTACGACCTGGCGTCGCCTCCCTGGACTGACTCGAAAGACGTCGACCCGGTGTGGGTGGGAGACGCGGTCTATTTCCTTTCGGATCGCGACGGCGTGTCGAACGTCTGGGCGTACGATACGAAGACGAAGAAGCTGGCGCAGGTCACGAAGTTCACCGATTTCGACGTCAAGTCGATTGACGCCGGCGCGGGCGCGGTGGTCTTCGAGCAGGCCGGCTACATCCACGAACTCGATCCAAAGTCCGGAAAATCGCGCGTCCTAAACATCACAGCCGCGGGCGATTTCCCGTGGATGATGCCGCGCTGGGAAGACGTGACGAACCGGATGTCGAGCATCGCGCTCTCGCCCACGGGCAAACGCGTGGTGGTCGAAGCGCGCGGCGAAATCTTCACCATTCCCGCCGAAAAGGGCGATGTGCGGAACCTCAGCAATTCAAGCGGCTCGGCGGAGCGCGACCCGGCATGGTCGCCGGACGGCAAATACATTTCATATTTCAGCGACAAGTCGGGCGAATACAAACTGGTGATCGAGGCGCAGGACGGATTGACGCCGCCGCGTGAGGTCGCGCTGCAAAATCCGACGCATTATTACACGCCGTCGTGGTCGCCCGATTCGAAGAAGATTCTCTACACCGACACGAACCTGAAAGTGTGGGTGTTGGACGTCGCCTCGGGCCAGGCCAAGACCGTCGGGAATGATCCCTGGATGGTGCCGCGGCGCACGCTCAATCCCGCGTGGAGTCCCGACTCGAAATGGGTGGCCTACTCGAGCCGTTTGAATTCGCTCTACCACGCGATCTTCGTCAGCAACGTCGAGACCGGCGAATCGAAACAGGTCACGGACGGGTTGGCCGACGCCGTCTGGCCGGCCTGGGACGCGAGCGGCAAATATCTCTGGTTCCTCGCCTCGACGGACTTCGGTTTGGCTTCGCAATGGCTCGACATGACTTCGTACGATCACGACGAGAACTTCGGGTTATATCTCGCGGTCCTCAAGAAAGGCGAACCGAGTCCGCTCCTGCCAGAGAGCGATGAGGACAAGGGGGTGGGGAGCGCGCCTCCCGGCGGCTTCGGTCGTGGCGCCCGAGGCGGAGCGCCTGACTCCGACCCCGCTCAGGCTGAGGGGCCTGCGCAAACGCCACGCGCGCCGCGCGCGCCCGTCACAGTTCAAATCGACTTCGACGGATTGCAGCAGCGCATCATTTCCGTGCCGGGCGTGCCCGAACGCCAGTATTCGCAGTTGCGCGCCGGAGTGGCAGGCACGGTCTATTGCCTCGAACCCGCCGCCAGAGGCGAAGGTCGCGGAGGCGGATTCGGAGGCGCCGGAGGCGGGAACACGTTGCTGCGCTATCGCTTGAGCGACCGTCGCGCCGCGCAGTTCGTCACAGGAGTCGCCGATTATGACGTGAGCGCGGACGGCCACAAGCTGGTCTACCGCACCGGCGGCGGCGGCGGCGGGCGCGGTCGTGGCGGCCCGGGCGCCGGCGCTGCGCCAGTCCCCGCGCTCTTCCTGGTGGACGCCGATCGTCAACCGCCGCAGCCGGGCCAGGGGCGGCTCAGCGTGTCGCTGCGCATGTACCTCGATCCGAAAGAAGAGTTCAAACAGATCTTCAACGAGGGCTGGCGCAACCAGCGCGATTATCTCTACGTGCCGAACATGCACGGCGCCGATTGGCCAAGGATGAAAGAGATGTACGGCCAGTTGCTGCCGTATGTGAATCATCGCGCCGACCTCAACTATCTGCTCGACAACATGGGCGCCGAGATCGCCATCGGCCATTCGTATGTGCGCGGCGGCGACATGCCTGACGTGCCGCAATCGCCCGGCGGACTGCTCGGCGCCGACTTCACGATTGATAACGGCCTTTACAAGATCACGCGCATCTACGACAACGAGAGCTGGAACACCGACCTGCGCGCGCCGCTCAGCAGCCCTGGCGTAGACGTCTCGGTCGGCGATTACATCCTCGCGATCAATGGGATTGAATTGAAAGCGCCCGACAACATCTACCGACTGCTCGACGGCGCGGCGAACCGGCAGACCGTGCTGACCGTCAACAACCGCCCATCGCTGGAAGGCGCTCGCCAGGCGACGGTCGTCCCGGTGGCCAACGAGCAAGCCCTGCGCACGCGAGCCTGGGTAGAAGCCAACCGCCGTCTTGTAGACAAGCTCTCCAACGGCCAGCTCGCCTACGTCTACCTGCCCAACACGGGACAGCCGGGCTACGCCAGCTTCAATCGCTACTACTTCGCGCAGCAGGAAAAGAAAGGCGCGATCATTGACGAGCGGTTCAACGGCGGCGGCTCGGCGGCCGATTACATCATCGACGTGCTGCAGCGCGACTTCGACGGCTATTTCAACAACGTCGCGGGCGACCGCTATCCCTTCACCAGCCCGTCGGCGGGCATCTGGGGGCCGAAGGTCATGATCGTCAACGAAATGGCCGGATCGGGCGGCGACCTCATGCCGTGGATGTTCAAATACCGCAAGATCGGCCTGCTAGTCGGCAAACGCACCTGGGGCGGCCTCGTGCACACCGCCGACACGCCGACCTTCGTTGACGGCGGATCGATGATCGCGCCGCGTGGAGGCTTCTTCACGCGCGAAGGCAAATGGGCGGTCGAGAACGAAGGCACGGCTCCAGACATTGATGTCGAGAACTGGCCGAAAGACGTTATCGCCGGACACGACCCACAAATCGAGCGCGCCGTCCAAGAGGCGATGCGACAATTGAAGGAGCGCCCGGTCAATCGTATGTCCACGGAACCGCCGCCGCCGACGTGGGGGACGCGGAAAGGGCAAATGCCAGGACCGGCGACGACCGGTGGAAAAGGAAGCGGTCAGCGATAAGTTGGCATAACACGACGGCCCGCGAAGATCGCGGGCCGTCGCGCATCCGTCCGGCGGTCGAACTTGCTATTGCTCTCGCGCCGGTGTTTTGTCGGCTGATCAGCCGAATCACGCTACTTCTCGAGAATCAGCTTCAATCCCTTGAAATAAAATAGATCCTTGACCTGAAAATTCTCCCCAACCAGCCTGTTGAATTCCAGCAAGGAATCCGCGGTCGGATCGCCCGCAGTCGTAATGAGGAGATTGTGGATCTTGTATTCGTGTTTCTCGCCGCCGGTATTTTGCGCGAAAACCAGTTCCTCGTTTTCGACCTGCTCCGAGCCGCAGGTCAAATCGCCAACGATCACGCCCCGGAAGCTATTGCCTAACGCGACTGTCTTATCGAATTCCTTGGCATATTTCTTCTCATCGATGAAGGTATAAGTGGCCGCCTCGTTCTCGTTGGCCTGTTTGGCCATCAGCGCCATTCTGATGAGGCCGATGCGTCTCCCTGTAATGAACCGGCCCCCTTGCGCCGCCAGCGTATTGACCTCTTCTCGAAAGCCGGAAGTTTTTTTGATGAAATGATACTCAATCTTCGGTAGGTCGCCGGCCTTCAAATCTTTTTCGGTCAGCGCCGAGACGTTGAAATCTAACAAACCCTGTCTGGTAAACAACACCTTGACTGGGCGAAACCCTTGCTGAGCGGCCTCCTCTAGCGCAGCCTGAATCTTTTTCTGCGCGCTATCGCCAAGGTGAACTTTGGCAATGAACACTCTATATTCCCTGGTCTGCTCCGTGCTTCCGTTTCTTCGTTCGAAGAGAAACGCCTCTCCCTTTTTCATCCGGAAAATTTTTTGGCGGATCTGATTCTGGAGGTCTTCGTTATCCGCAGAGTCCTTTGAGCAAATGGTGATGGCATGCGCATTGACGAAATTAAACCCCTGCTTTGCCTGGAAATTGAGCTGCGATTCGAGCATTCTCTTATCAGGAGTTGAAATCCAGTCGTATTCGTATTTATTGTTCGCGTCCAACTGCAGGACTGCCGCGTAACTTCGGGTCGGCCCCTCGCCGCCATAACTCAGAGACTTGTCGAGGCGGTAACCCAGATTGCCGTGATCGTTCAACTTCTGGATGAACGTTTCCAGGCCGTAAGCCGTGACGAGCCTGGTCTTTTCGAGAGTGGCGGCGCCGGCCTGCGCCGGAGTTAGAGTTGGCACCTCCTTGTTCCCCGAAGTGGTGGCCGGCGTCGGGCTTTGGCCCGATTGAGCGGGAATAAAAGTCGGACTGGCGAAAATGCCGACCGACAGGACGATTGACATTAAGCTCTTTGTGTTTTTCATATGGGCGCTCCTGGTGTTCCACGATCGTTCTAGCGCTGCGGTCAAATTCGTCGGTTATGACGACCAGGGATCATGGTTGGTTACAGGCAGACTATTAGTAGGTTGGCGCCACATTTAATCGAGCCTCGATCTCTCCTCGCTGAGGATCAAGATGATCGCCGCCGGATCGTCCTCGCATAAGTGGTCAATCCTTTTTCTCAAGGCGGGAGCATGATCGAGGTACTCTGCATTGGGGGAAGCGCCGAATAGGTGAGGCGGGCTCCCGGGAGCCGGAACTCCGCTGGCGCGATGAACGCCCGCAATCCCTTCCACTTCACAACACGTCAGTCATAGAATGCGACGCATGCCGGCTTCTCCACGCGCGAAGGCAAATGGGCGGTCGAAAACGGAGGGATAGATGATCGCAGAGCAGTTAGACATGAAACAGCCACTCATTTTCGAGATACCAGATATCCTGAATGAAACGGAATGCGATCAATGGATTGACCGAATACGTTCAACAGGGACCGAGCCTGCCCCGATCAACACTACTCGGGGCGTCGCAATTGACGCTCAAATCCGAAATAACCGGCGCGTAATTTTCGACGACGCTGATTGGGCAAACGATTTGTTTGACCGTGTGAAAAACTGTATTCCACAGGAAATACAAGGCATGATTCTGGCGGGCGTCAATGAGAGGCTTCGTTGTTACGAATACCTGCCCGGACACCGATTTGCCCCGCATTCGGATGGCGCATTTATCAGAAACGAAGATGAACGAAGCTGGTACACATACATCATTTATCTGAATGAAGGGTTCGATGGCGGCGAAACCATATTTTTCGTTGAGCCAGAAGTAGTGATAAGACCTAGGACAGGATCGGGGCTATTTTTTCAGCATCCGATAATTCACGAAGGAGCTTTGGTAACCTCGGGAATAAAATATGCGGTCAGGACAGACTTGATGTATAGAAGACAGGCGACCTAATGGAAACCATGCCGCTTAACAAAGCCGTCGTAGCAATCATCAACGACTCTTTAATTGTGGTTACGATAAATGACGCTGAGGTTCGCGTCTGGCCTCGCTTTGACGGCCAGCAGTGGATTGCAGTGGATAGGGAGGAGAAATATTGTGAAGGCTTATCCGAGAGAGCGTTTCTACACTGAGATGACACTCACTCCTGCGCTGGTTGCGGCGTACGCCCAGGCTGCGGGTGATACCAATCCCGTTCATCACGACCAGGATTTCGCCGCCGCCACACGCTACGGAAGACTTATCGCGAGTGGCACGCATACAACGGCGCTCCTGCTCGGACTGACTGCGTCGCACTATTCCAAGAGTGGGGCGATGGTCGGCCTCGAATTCTGGGTGCGCTTCCGGCGTCCGATTTACGCTGACGAGACCATTCGCCTTGAATGGCTGGTGGTGAAAGTGACCCCGAACGAAAAACTCAAGGGAGAAATCGTTGAGCTACGGGGACGCATCAAGGGCCAGAATGGAGAAACCGCCTTGGGGGCCAAAGGGCGTGTCCTGGTCACCGACCGTCTCTAACGAGGTGAGGGCCATGCGGCGACACATCATCACATCAATCTTCCTGGCATTGATTTGCGGCCAGATGGCGCAGGGACAACAAACGGCGCCGCCAAAACCGCGCGGGCAAAATACGACTGCCATCAAAGTCTATCCCGCTCGTGGAAAGCGAATCAGGATCGTCGCCGGAACGGAACGGACTCTGGTAAACCTGACGGATGATGTTTCAGGATGCCTGGAGCTGTTTGATCCGACTATTTCCCAACAGAGAACTAGACAGCCTCTGCGGATCAAGGCCATAGACAGAGTCAGCAAAGATGACAAGCGTTATTTGATCTTGCTTGCGGAGGCGCAATCCAACTGCAATATACAGGGGTATTGCGGCGCGGCGACTGATTACACACTGATTTGGCTGAAGCTCGGCGCCGGCCTGAAACTTGAAGAGAAGCAATCTGCCGTCATAGAAGACTGCAAGGCAAATGTCTATATAGCTGATCCTGAGTACGAGAGGCTGGATGAGCCGCCCATCAAATTAGTTAATGGCAAGCTGACGATCGAGTATGGAAAAACATTTGATGACAATGTTCGTACGCTTTCACGATTGGTCTATGATAGAAGCGCTCCCGTAAAAGGATTTGTCATCACAGATAGAGAAAAGAAGTCTCAACAAGATCAATGATCAGGATCGCCCATGACCCAAACTATACTATTGCTTTCCCTCCTTTTTTTCTCCCAGGATTGGCCCGAGTTCCGAGGCCCCACAGGACAGGGACATTCGGATGAACGCGGACTCCCGCTGGTGTGGGGCGAGACCAAGAACGTGCGCTGGAAGGTCGCGATTCCCGGAAGGGGATGGTCTTCGCCGGCGATTCACGGAGATCGCGTCTGGCTGACGACGGCGACTGAAGAAGGGAAATCGTTGCGCGCGATCTCGGTTGATCGCAACACCGGCGCGATCCTGCAGAACGTCGAAGTGTTCCGCTTGAAATCACTTGGAAACCTTAACTCGAAGAACAGCCAGGCGTCGCCCACGCCAGTGCTCGAAGGCGACCGAGTCTATTTGCATTTTGGCGCTTACGGGACGGCGTGTATCACCCAGTCCGGCGAGATCGTTTGGAAGACCCGGCTCGATTACGACAACGGCCAACACGGCCCGGGCGGCTCCCCGGTCATCTATGACAATCTGTTGATCCTGAGCTGCGACGGCCAGGACGTGCAGTATGTCGTCGCGTTGGACAAACTGACAGGCAAGATTAAATGGAAGAAGCTTCGCGAAGGCTATCAGGCCTACACGACGCCGCTGGTTGTTCGATTGCCCGCGGGCGATCAGGTCATCAGCCCGGGCGCTTTCAGGGCCGTGTCCTATGAGCCGCGCACTGGCAAGGAACTCTGGCAGGTTCGCTACGGCGACGGGTTTTCGAATGTTCCGCGGCCAGTCTACGGCGCCGGCCTGGTCTTCATCTGCACCGGATTTCAGCAACCTTCATTGTTGGCGGTTCGTTTGGATGGGCGTGGGGATGTTACAAAGTCGCACATCGCGTGGACGCTCAAGCGGGGCGTGTCACTGACACCGTCTCCACTGCTGGTCGGGGACGAGTTGTATATGGTCAGCGATAACGGCGTCGCAAGTTGCATTGACACAAATACTGGCGCCCCATATTGGCAAGTTCGACTGGGCGGCAATCACTCGGCGTCTCCGATCTACGCCGACGGGCGCATCTACTTCCTCAGCGAAGAAGGAGAATCGGTCGTGATCGCGCCCGGCAAGGAATTCAAGGCGCTGTCGAAGAACCAACTAGACGGGCCGACGCTGGCCTCGATGGCCGTCTCAGGCGGTTCGATCTTCGTGCGGAGCCAGACGCATCTCTACCGTCTGAGCTATTAAAGGAGGCGATATCAGATGAGCTTTTTGGATAGGCTATTCGGAAATACTGACAGCAACGATACAGTTCTGTCGGAAGCGCAATTACAAAATGACGCGCTCCGCTTCGCAAAGTTATTGGTTGCGGAGATCAAGCTCTACAACGAAGTCGAGGTTTATGAGGGGTGTCGGAACGCCGATCTCTATCAACGACTAAAGAAAGAGATTGATCGAAGCCGGAAAGTATACGAGAAGCGAGTCTCGCCCTTGATAGCGGCCAAATCCAACTATTTCTATGAAGAGTTGGTTAAGACCCTGGCTGGAGGCGACGCTTCAAAACTTGGGCCTGGATGGGAAGAACCAAGGCGGAAGTAATACCTACGAACAAGAAGACAATGATGAATTGACCAAAATGCTCTGAACCGGTTCCGAGCGTCACTGAACGCACGACCGACTTGCTGAATACGCCCGTAGGCATAGGGTCTCGGAAAGGCGTCTGACACCGGCGAGGCGCAGAGGGCGAAACTGGTGAATCTACTTTGAAAGTTCTTGAAACAGATCGGCTGAACCTTCGTTGGCTATCGACTGACGATGCGGAGTTCATCCTTGAGCTTGTGAACGAGCCGTCGTGGCTGCGCTTCATCGGAGACAAGGGTGTTAGATCAATCGATGACGCTCGTGATTACATTTTGAAAGGGCCGGTTGAGAGCTATGAGCGTTTCGGCTTCGGGCTGTACCTGGCTGAATTGAAGGAGAATGGAATCCCGATTGGACTCTGCGGTCTGATAAAAAGGGAATCCTTGAAAGATGTTGATATCGGCTTCGCGTTTCTTCCGAAATTTTGGGGCAAAGGATACGCCTACGAATCAGCCTCCGCCGTGATGGCGTATGGGAAGAGCGCATTTGGCCTGAATCGGATTGTAGCCGTGACTACGCCTGACAATCTCAGCTCTATCAAAATTCTAGAAAAGTTGGGTTTTAGATTCGAGCAAATGGTCAGATTGTCTGTGGACGCGCCTGAGCTTAAGTTGTTTGCGCATGATGAAAGCGTCCAGTGGCAAAAAGGAGGACAATAAATGTATTGCCCAAAATGCGCAACGTCACTCTCTGATGAGCAGAAGTTTTGCCGATCCTGTGGACTCGACCTGCAGATAATCTCTCAGGCGCTCGCCAAAGAATCCGAGCCGGATGATTCGGATGACTTGGGGCCTGCCGATGGCGAACTTTCTCGGAGTCGGAAAAAAAGAATGGAATTCCTGGGGATAGCCGGGTTGTTCTCAGGCTTGATGATTGGATGCCTGATTCCAATCGGCATGGGTTTATTTCCCAATTGGTGGGGCCTTACTCCATTGATCCTGGTGTTGAGTGGACTGGCCGGATTGGTTCTTTTTGCCGGAATCATCCTTCTGATTTATTCGGATTATTTGCCTAAAACGCAGGCGCCGAAAGAGCCTTCCCGCCCTGCGCCGTTGCGACGAGGAGTGACGACAAATCAATTGCCGCCAATAGGTCTATCTGAACCGGTTCCGAGCGTCACTGAGCGCACAACTGATTTGCTGAATGCGCCTGCAGGCAAAGATTCACTGACAGGAGGCTAGCCTATGTTTTGTCCTACTTGCGGTAAGGAAAATGCGCTCGGACGGAAGTTTTGCGTCGCCTGCGGGACTAACCTGGAAGCCGTCTCCCAGGCGTTGTCTGGAAGCAAAACGGACTTTTTTACCAGGACCGATGCGATTTTAGACCAATTGATAGCCAGGTATGCTGAGCACATATTTAAAGATGCGCCAGCCAATACTGCCGATGCGACAGTGGGCAAATCCTGGAAAATACTTGGCCAAGGAGTTCTGACCTCCTTAATTGATACGATCCTTCTCAGTCTGATGTGGAATATTTTTCCGCTCAGATTTCTGATTCTATTGATCTCCTCGCCTATCAGGCTACTCTACGAGCGTAGCAATCGTCAGAAGCTTACAAAGGCGGAGATTGGGGAACGAACAGCGATTAAACAGTCCGCGACGGAGATAAACGAAATGCTGCCTAAACCGGTAGCAAGTATTAGTGAACATACAACTGCGAAACTACAAGAGTATCAGCAGCAAGAGCAACAACAGGCTGCGAAAACGGACGCTCCATAAATGCGTCTGATTGTTAGGCCACGTGTGGATCACAGAGCATTGAACCAGAAAACATGGCAGACCGCATTTTAAAGCTGCGTGAACTCAATCGGGCGACATTGGCGCGCCAGATGCTCTTGGAGCGCGAGTCGCTCTCCGTCAATGCCGCCGTCGAACGGCTGGTCGGCTTACAGGCCCAGCTCGCGTCGGCGCCGTACGCCGGTTTGTGGACGCGGCTGCGCGACTTTCGGCGTGAAGACCTCGCCCGCGAGATCGAGAACAGGAAAGTCGTCAAGGCCACGTTGATGCGCGCCACGCTCCACCTCTGCACGGCGGAAGATTACGCTCGATTTCGCACGGCGCTCAAGCCTTTATTGATTGGGGCCGCGGGGGAGATCGCCAAACGGCGCGACGCTGCCTTTGATCTGGATAAAGTCCTCAAGGCGGCGCGGAAGTTCATCGGCGAAAAGCCTCGAACCTTCGCAGAGATCAGCGATATGCTCACCGAACTTATGCCCGACCACGACGTCGGGGCGATGCGCTACTCGGTGCGGACGCATATTCCTCTCGTGCAGGTCCCGATCAACACCGGATGGAGCTACACCAACAAGCCCGAATTCACGCTCGCCGAATCGTGGATCGGGCGGTCCGTCTCTCCAGAAGACAATCTGCGGGAGTTGATGTTCCGCTATCTGGCGGCGTTCGGCCCAGCTTCGGTGACGGACGCGCAAACGTGGTCGGGGATGAAGTTGAAGGAGACGTTCGAAAAGCTGAGGCCCGAGTTGCAAATCTATCGCGGCGAGGGGCGGACCGAATTGTTCGACCTGCCCGGGGCGCCGCTTCCCGCCGAAGACGTTCCCGCGCCCACGCGATTCCTGCCGGAGTACGACAACCTGCTCCTCTCGCACAGCAACCGCTCCCGCGTGATCGCCGATGAATATCGTTCGAAGGTCTACCTGCCTGGGCTGCGCGTCGCGGCGACTATTCTGGTGGACGGCTTCGTGCGCGGCGCGTGGAAGGTCGAGAAGGCCAAGACCGCCGCGACGCTCGTGATCGAGCCGTTCGACAAGTTGACTAAAAAGGATCGCGCCGCGCTGACCGAAGAGGGGGAAGGACTTGTCCGCTTCGTCGAGCCGAACGCCAAGTCGTTCGAGGTACGATTTACAACGAGCTAAAGAAATCCATCATCGATTAAAAAATCGAACGTCAGGCGGCACAGCTGCGAGGGGCGTAGCCCCTAAAGGAAAGGGGAATACTCCCGGAAGGTCAAAGACCTTCCGCACATCGGGCGGCGCAGCCGCAAAAGAACAGCAAATATTTTACAGAGACTTTACCCGCCTGTGAGGGTTACCTAAACCCACTCTGCTACAAAGCCCAGGTATTCGCTGTAGTCAATAATCAACCGGACCAGCAATATTGACTTCAGACATTTGGCGTAAATGTCTTGCAATCTGGCACGACTACGCTCCCGTCTATCCACCAGCGCTAACACTAAAACTAATTTGTAGAACCAGCTTACTGAGGAGGTTTATGTCAACACCAATCAATCGTCGAAAATTTTTGAGCCGGACAATTCAGACCACGGGAGTCGCATTTGCGATGCAGAGTTTTATCGCTCGAGGCGCTCTGGCAGCTTCAGGTGATAGTAAGGGGAGAGGGAGAAGGTGTGATGGCGATTACGGCGATCTCCAACCGACCGTGTCGGAAAATACCGGTGAGACCTTGTTAGCCCTGCCTGCGGGGTTCAAGTATAACGTTTTCGGAAGGACGGGCACGATTATGTCGGATGGCAGACCGACACCGCCAGCCCACGATGGAATGGCCGCTTTCGAAACTAATGACAGTGACGATGATGATGACCGCCGGGGGCATGGCGATCGGAAGCGTCGCAATGAGTTGATCACGCTGGTTCGTAATCACGAAGTCAGTTTTTCGCGTCCCGGCGCCGCTATCGATCCGGCCAGCGCTTACGATACTCTTACCGGTGGAGGAACCACCACCCTGATAGTAGATGCGGAGACAAGGCTGCCGGTCAGAAGTTTTGTCAGCCTCAGTGGCTCCCATAACAACTGCGCCGGAGGCCCGACACCCTGGGGTTCCTGGATCACATGCGAAGAGAATACCGCCGGACTTGACCGGGGCTTTAGTAAACCTCACGGTTATGTCTTCGACGTGTCAGCGAAGTCCATGGGTCCAGTGGAGGCGATCCCGATCAAGTCCATGGGACGCTTCGTCCACGAAGCCATTGCCGTCGATCCTCATACAGGTATTGTTTATGAAACTGAAGACCGAAATCCGCAGTGCGGATTCTATCGATATATCCCAGATCACCGGAAGAACCTGGCGGCCGGAGGCCGGCTGCAAATGCTGGCGATCAAAGATAGCCCTAATTTCGACACCAGAACCGGCGTGACGCCTTTCGAACCTTTGCGCGCCACATGGGTGGATATCGACGATCCAGACCCGGCAAACGCCGAGGCTGACAGCCTTGCGGTTTTCAAACAAGGCCTTGCCGGCGGTGGAGCGATTTTCACAAGACTGGAGGGCGCATGGCATGGCGATGGAAGCATATTCTTCAACTCGACCAATGGCGGCGCTGCGGGCCTCGGACAGGTATGGAAATACAAGCCACGAGGTCACTCGGGAGGCATTCTATCATTGATCTTCGAATCGCCGAGCGCCGATGTCCTCGAACTCCCCGATAACATCGTTGTCACCCCGGGCGGCGGCTTGATCCTCTGTGAGGACGGCGACGGAGAGAATTTCCTGCGTGGATTGACGCAGCGGGGAGAAATTTTCGACTTTGCGTTGAACGTACTCAACGACAGCGAATTCGCCGGCTCAACTTTCAGCCCAGACGGCGAAACCTTATTTGTCAACATCCAGACTCCGGGAATTACATTGGCAATCTGGGGTCCGTGGGAAAAGGGCGCATTATAAGTAGGCTGAAAGACTGTTAGCCACAGAGAACACATAGACCGTCGCGGGACAAAGTCATTTTTATGTGTTCTCTGTGGCTATTCATACAAGCTTAACCTCTACTTAACCGGTATTTATAAACACTCTGATATACAGATCATTCTCTGTAGAAGAAATATTCAGAGTCGCAATTATCTATTTCAACCACACAAAGCTCTATTCCGAGAATTTCAGCGAACAAGAGGAGACTGAAATGAGATGTAGTAGTGTGTCCCGCCGTTTAGCGCGGGCTTTAGGCGGAATCTGTATAGTCCTTGCAGTCGCGATCATACCCGTTCTGGCGCAGACAGGCTCCAACACCGGATTGACGGGGCGAGTCACCGACCAGACAGGAGCCTCGATTTCGGGCGCCACCGTAACGCTGACCAGAGTGGATACGGGAGAGCGGCGTACGATCAAAACCGATTCTGCGGGGGCCTGGGAGACTCGTTTCCTGTCTCCCGGAATCTACCGTCTTGTCTTCGAGGCCCAGGGGTTCAAGAGGCTGGCGCGCGACGGAGTCACTGTGACGACCGCTGAAATGGCCACGGTGAACATTCAGTTAGAGGTCGGCGCGGTGGACCAAACCATAGAGGTGACCGGCAACGCGGAGATGGTATCTTCGGGATCGGCGACCATTGTTCGCACGCTGGATCGGAGAGAACTCGAGGGGCTGCCGACTTCGGCCCGCAATTTCACGCAACTGCTGGTGATCGAGCCAGGCGTGTCGGCAGACATCAGCGAACTGCTGTCGAACGACAACGCCTCCATCTCGCCCAGCGTGAACGGCGCCCGCACCACGAACAACAGCTTTGTTTACAACGGCGTCGATGTCACTAACCTGCTCTGCTGCAACAGCCGGGTCAACGGTTCGAGGGGAACGATTGACGAAGGCGGCGGCACGCTTTCACGAAACATCGCGCCCGCGCTCGAAACGCTCCAGGAAGTAAAACTGCAGACCAGCCTCTACGACGCGGCGACGGGGCGCAACGGCGGCGGCGCCTTCCAACTCGTCTCGAAGAGCGGCACGAACGGATTGCACGGCAGCCTCTATCATTTCTTTC
>Ga0081455_10002710_pt1 | contig 20910 bp, 19 predicted proteins | sample TabmetS3T2R1_FD_70207 | JGI IMG/M metagenome (GOLD analysis project Ga0081455, IMG submission 70207) | Tabebuia heterophylla rhizosphere microbial communities from the University of Puerto Rico - S3T2R1 | ecosystem: Host-associated > Plants > Roots > Rhizosphere ...
AAGCTGTGGGGAGTCGCGGGATCCGGCGGATAGGCGGGAACCGCAATAAGCCTCGCGTAGAGGCACGCAAAGAAGGAAACGACGTAGTCAAGACCGTTGGGGAGCAGAAGCAGCACACGGTCACCGGCCTTGGCGTGGCGGCGCAAAACGACAGCGAGGCGTCGCGCCTGGACGTCCAGCTCGCGATAACCGAGGCTGTGCTCCAGCTTTTCGCCGTCGACGAGAAAGCGGACCGCAATCCGGTCAGGCTCTATCTTTGCGCGGTGACGCAACACGGCAACGATGTCGCTGAAGCCCGTGATGGCCACGTCGCTGCGGGTTTGACTGCCATGCAACGAACGGCCGCCTGTCGCGCCTGTGTTGGCAACTTTGCGGAGACATGCAGCGAAGGGGCACGCTCCGGTTATCGGCGCATTGTCGTCGGGCAAAAAGTACTGCTTCCATTCCCGGTTGCCGACGTCTCCATACATCCCGAGATCAGGATGAGCGGGCATGCCATCCCAGGCAAGCAGCCGCTGGCGGACTTGAACGCGCGCCTCGAGGCCAATCTCCCGATTGGTGATGGCATCGATGAAGACGCTCCTTGGCTGGAACAACAAGATCAGGCCTGGGCCCAGATTGCGACTGCGCCGCCGCCGATAGGACGGGCTGCATCCGACGACGAACATCTGCGTGCCGGAAAAAGAGAACTCCCAGAACGGCTCGTCCGGATCAATCGCGCCCGGCTCGCCAGGGTCCTCGTCGTTGTCATGCAGATGCTGAAGCGTCTGCCAGAAGAGCGTCCGGTACCCGTCGTGGCCAACCGGCGTGGGCTCGGGCTCGAAGAACACCGCGAAGTTGTTCTTCTCCATCCTCCGCGTAGACGACAGTTCAATGAACGTCGCCATGGTCGTCGGCAAATGCCTGAGATCGCGCCCGGCGACGTACGAATAGAACATTTCGGCGCGGCGTTCGGCTTGCATGCCGAAGAAGCAAGGATAGGCCGGATCTGTTACCTGGCGATGGAAGATCTCATACGACTGCCCAACCCAGCCGGGGGGATTGACGATCCCGACCTGACGCTCGAACAGGATCCTCGACTTCCAGCTGTGAGTGCCGGCCAATCCCTGCACTCCACGGTCCTTGGTGCTCATCGAGGAGATCTCCACTCTATCGGCATCCGGCTATTCCAATGCAGCGGCGTCTCGCCTATTCGGCAGCCTGTCGGCGGCGGAAGGCGCGCATCTGCTCCTGGATCCAGGCATCGGGTATGATCGGTTGATGATAGGTGCAGCTCTCCGATTCGATCGACGAACCGTGCAGTCGCCCCTGCGGAACGAGCACCATCTCTCCAGGCTCCAGACGGAGCTTCATGCCGAGATTTCCCCAGAACACCATCCTTCCGGATTCGATCACGACGAGGCGATGATCATCGTGCACGTGGGTGGTCGAACACATCTCGCGCGGCTCGACGAAGGTTTCCCGATCGATGTCGGGACGTTCCATCTCTATGCGAGCGCTGATTGCCTGCGCCATGGCCCGGTAGTCTTCGACCGACGCTAGCCAGACCAACTGCTCGCGCAAGTTTTCGCGCGCGCAACCTGCGAGCGCCTCCATCGCGCGCAAACCCTGGCCTACTTCACGCAGTCCACGTTCGCCAAAGCGCTCGACAACCGCATCGAGCGTCCGTCGAAAGCGAGCTAACACGCAGTTGCCGATCGTCGGCGGCGCAGCATTCGGCGCCTGTCGATCGCCAAGCGCAAGGTCCGCTCCGACCTGCACAACCATTTCACGAAAGGCCATCCAGGCTCCTTCCGCGGCAAAGGCCGCTCCGCAGAGGGACAACGCGCGATCGGGGCGGACAGCCAAAGCGTGCAGCAGATTACATTCGGCCAAGCTGGTCGATAGGTAGAACTGCCAGTAAGAATGTTCGCGCTTGGTGATCCCACACCATCGACCGAGTTGCTTCAGAACCTCTTCGTCTCGGTCGGCGGCCACAAACTGTGGCCGATATTCGCCAGCGATGCCCTCGAAGGAGCCGCATGCGACGGCTCGAGCAAGTGCCGCACGCTTGGAGGGCGCGAGGCACGACTTCTGAATGAGAGCGAATCGGATTCCTTCCCGGACGTATTGGCATCGCTTGAGCTCGCCCACCGTGTCGAACCAGAAGGACCGTTCGTACCGCAGCAACTCTTCGAGACAACCAACATATTGGTCAATGCACTGGCCTGCGGCCGGAGTTTCGGCGAGAAAGTCGAACGCAAAGTTCTCAAGGAACGGTCTGACCTGTGCTCCGAGGATGCGGTTGGTGTCGCAGTAATACTCGGCGAAGCGATCGAAGCCCCCTGCATTCTGGGGCAAGCGCGCGTAGTCGAGCTCATTGATGCACAGCAGCAGTCGCTGGGCGGCGAGAAACGGAAGCTGCGTCACTGTCTCGGCGATCACCGGCTCGGAAAAGCGGATGAACGACAGGTCCTCAGGGCGAACCGGCCGGCGGTAGAAGTCATTGTCCAGCTCCAGCTCCTCGACCACGGCACTGCGAAAGCCATCATGGGCAGCAAAACGCCGAATGAGGGCTGCAGTGTTTTCGAGGTCGGTCGCCGCGTAGCGACTGAAGTCGAACAGTTCGTGCTCGTTGTCACGCATTGCCCTGGGCTCCGCTTTCGAGGGAATGCGTCTTCAAGCCCGTGGGGCCAACGGCAGCTGCGCCGCCGTCCCAAGGCTCCGCCATGGCGACCAGTACCCGGCGCGGCGCGTCGTAAGGGGCCCGTCCGTGGGCGATGAGCATGTTGTCGAGCATCAGTATGTCGCCCTCGCGCCAGGCGAAGGACATCATGGACTCGCGATAGATTCCGCGAATCTCGTCGAGGACACCGTCCTCGATCGGCGTTCCATCTCCGTAGTAAACGTTCCGCGGCAAGTGCTCTTCCGCGACAGCGGCAAGCAAGGCTTCGCGGAGCGCAGGCGGCAAGCTCGAGATATGGAAAAGATGAGCTTGATTGAACCATACGACTTCACCAGTTCGAGGATGCGTGGCTTCCGATTGGCAGACCTGGCGCGTGCGCAGCGCCCCGCCATTCAGCCACTCGTATGCAATTTGCTGCGAGCGGCAAAACGCCTCCACATCGGCACGACTCGAGGTTCGAAAAACTTGCTCCCATGGCACATCCAGGCCATCGTCGTAGTTGCGCACGTACATGAGACGTTTTTCGGCGAAGCGTCTGCGAATCGTTGGATCAATGCGGCGATGAAGCACGCGGCTGTCTGAAATCGGCGTTTCGCCTCCCTGCCGTGCAGGTACGTCGCAGTAGAACCAAATCTTGAGCGGCCATCGAAGCGTGTATGACTGCTCGTTGTGCTGCGGTATCCATTGATGCGCCGGATATTCGGTGGAGGAATAGACTCCGTCCCCGATCCGGCTTCGCGGGGTCGAGGCAAAGTCATAAGCCAGCAGCTGATGGCCGAAGCTGCTCGCAAAATCGCGAAAGCCCGAGGCTTCCGGCTTGCTGAAGCCGCGGAGCAGCACGGCACCATGCTCTGGAAGGTATCGCTCCACGACGAGATGAATCTCGCCGATTTGGCTACGTAGCGATCCCGTGTGCGTCGGGGAAACAACGACCATGCTGGTTGCGCTGGCCTGCCAGACCTGGATGGCCAATGAGGGAGATTGCGCATCGACGTCGCGAATGGTCGCCACGCTCGCGACGCCCGCCCTGTTAGGCATCGGCCACCATGACTTCGGAAAGGGCAGCGTTCAGGCTGCCGACAACGAGAGCGACGACCCGTTCGCGCTCCTTGTCGATGAAGAAGTGGTCTCCTGGAAGGGTCTCAACCCTACATTGGCGGCTGGTCAGAAGGCTCCAGTCCGCCAAGTTCTCGCGAGAGGTGGACATCGCATCCTGCGCCCCGACCAGGACAAGGATTGGACAGCCAAGGGGGCGTCGTTGAGTTGTTTTGTACGTGCCGCAGAGATGGAAGTCCGCTCGGATGGCCGGCAAAGCAAGCTCCAGCAGTTCGCGGTTCTCGAGCAATGCCGCAGGCGTGCCATTGCGCGAACGCAACTCCTTCACGAGCGTCTCGTCCGAGCAGTGCAGCCAGTCTCCATCCTGCTTGTGTCGATTCGGTGCCGCACAGCCGGACGCGCCAAGCCATATCGGTTCCCTGCCGTCGTGGTCCCGTATCGCACATGCCAGCTCGACGCCGACAAGCGCCCCCATGCTGTGGCCAAAGATGGCGAAGGGGCGTAACGGCGACCTCTGCATATCCTTCAGCAGGAGATCGACCAGCGACGGCCAGTCGTAGACAGGCGGCTCGCTATAGCGCAGGCCGCGTCCAGGCAAGTGAAGTGGTATCAACTCGATCCAGTCGGGCAGCCGGCACTTCCATTCGCGGTAGATGGCAGCGCCGCCGCCCGCATAAGGCAGGCAGAACAAGTTGATGCGTGGCGTCGGCATCGCCTTACGCCGGATCCAACTGTTTCGCTTCTTGCTCAAGAGCTTGTCGCAAGCTGAGCGGCCTCATGTCCGTCCACACCTGATCGATGTGGGCGAGGCATTCAGCCTTGCTGCCCCGCTTGCCCTCGGCTCGCCAACCAGCGGGGATCGCCTTGTAGCTCGGCCAGATGGAATACTGTTCCTCGTGATTGAGCACGACAACGAACTCGGTGTTTTCGTCACCCCAACTCATCAATCACATCTCCTCCGCACTGCGCGATCGGGATCAAGCAACCCACGCGGTACTATCTTGCGCGCAAGGCAATCGATGTCCTCACGCGCGATTACATCTGCATTTCAAAGTTGCGAACGCACTCCATTCGCAATTCGGAGGAGGAGACGAACAACGCGTCAAATTTTTCAGCGACGAATTCGGCGTGGCTATCCGGCTGAAGCGCGTGTGATGACAGCCTGCGTTCTCATCATTGAGATGTGTCCTCGTCGTCCGGGATGGCGAGAGAAGTCGCGTCGCCATGCTTCAAGGCCTTGAGGAGTCAGCGCATTTTTTTGTGACCGTTGAGCAGCCGCAACATCGACCTACCGCGAAGGCGTCATCAAGCCGTGATCGGCAAGCCGACGCTTGTTGCATCACGCCTTGCCAGATATGCGCATCGATGGCTTCAGGTATGCGGTCGCACGCTCACCCCTATCAATATGGGCCGACTGCGGTCGGACGACGCCAACAGTTTCAGTTGACGTCGAATGTTTCAGCTTGCAGAGGGCGATCCTGCGTCTCTAGCGCACTGCGCGACCTCATGCGCCGGCGATGGCGTGAGGTCCAAGCCTTGGCCAGAACGGCGCGGGCAAGTCTACGGCCATGATGGTCCCACCAGACATCCTGCGGACCACGAGAACAAGCTCAAGGCAGGGCGGTGCCTGGAATGGAGCGGCTATCGGCCGCCGGGAGCAACCCCTGCACTCAGCACCTAGCACGATGGTGCCCCCGGTCGGACTCGAACCAACACTTCCGTGAGGAAACCTGATTTTGAGTCAGGCGCGTCTACCAATTCCGCCACGGGGGCACACTTCCTTGCGGCGCGGAATAAAGCCGATGAACGGAACCGGGTCAACGCTTGCGAGCGCCCTCCGCCTCCGGTTTTATGCCCCCTCCATGCATCCCTATATCCACGCTCGGAATATGCCGGACAAGCCGGCCTACATCATGGCGGCCAGCGGCGAGACCGTCACCTACCGGCAGCTCGACGAGCAGTCCAACCGCATCGCGCAGCTTTTCCGCGCGCTCGGGCTCAGGCCCCGCGACCATATCGCGCTGTTCCTGGAGAACAATGCGCGCTTCTTCGAGATCTGCTGGGCGGCTCAGCGATCGGGCCTGATCTACACCGCGATCAGCTCGCGGCTGACGCCAGCCGAGGTCGACTACATCGTCGGCGACTGCGGTGCCAGGCTGTTCATCACCTCGAATCACCTCGCCGGGCCTGCCGCCGAGCTCGTGCCGCTGCTGAAGGGCGTGGCCCATCGCTACATGATCGATCGCGCGATCACGGGCTACGAACCCTGGGAAGCGATGGTGGCGCGCTTCCCGGCGACGCCGATCGCCGACCAGACCGCCGGCCACGACATGCTCTACTCGTCGGGCACGACAGGGCGGCCCAAGGGCGTGCTGCCGGTGGTCGAGCCGCAGCCCATCGACTACGACAATCCGCTGCTGGGCATCACGCGCAAGCTCTACGGCATGGACCAGGACACGGTCTATCTCTCGCCGGCGCCGCTCTATCACGCAGCACCGCTGCGCTTCAACATGAGTGTCATGCGGCTGGGCGGCACGTCGGTGATCATGGAGCATTTCGACGCCGAGGAGTTCCTGCGGCTGGTCGGCCAGCACAGGATCACGCACACCCAGCTCGTGCCGACCATGTTCGTGCGCTTCCTCAAGCTGCCGGACGAGGTGCGGCTCAAGCACGACGTATTCTCGCTCAAATGCGCCATCCACGCCGCCGCGCCCTGCCCCATCCCGGTCAAGGAGAAGATGATCGAATGGTGGGGGCCGATCATCTGGGAGTATTACGGCGGCACCGAGGGCAACGGCCTCACCATCTGCAGCTCGACGGAGTGGATGGCGCACAAGGGCACGGTGGGCCGCGCCGTCGTCGGCACGCTCAAGATCTGCGGCGAGGACGGCAGCGAATTGCCACCGGGCCAGCCGGGCACGGTCTATTTCGCCGACGGCCGCGCCTTCGAGTATCACAACGACCCGAAGAAGACCGCGGAGTCGCGCCACCCCAAGGGATGGACCACGCTCGGCGACGTGGGCTACGTCGACCAGGACGGCTTCCTGCACCTGACCGACCGCAAGGCTTTCATGATCATCTCCGGCGGCGTCAACATCTACCCGCAGGAAGCCGAGAACCTTTTGATCAACCATCCCAAGGTGATGGATTGCGCGGTGTTCGGCGTGCCCAACGCCGACTTCGGCGAGGAAGTGAAAGCCGTCGTCCAGCCGCGCGACATGGCCGACTCGGGACCGGCCTTTGCCGAGGAGCTGATCGCTTATTGCCGCGAGCATCTCTCCGCCATCAAGTGCCCGCGCAGCATCGACTTCGAGGCCGAGCTGCCGCGCCACCCGACCGGCAAGCTCTACAAGCGCCTGCTGCGCGATCGCTATTGGCAGGGCCGCGACAGCAAGATCGTGTGAAGGAGGAAAACCATGAAAGCAGCTGTGGTCGGCGAGAAGGGTGTTGAGATCCGCGATGTCGCGAAGCCCTCGCCCAAGCCCAACGAGATCCTGATCAAGGTCCGCGCCGCATCGCTCAATCGCGCCGACCTCGCCGTCGCCGCGGGCAATCGTCACGGCGCCGCGGGCGGTCCCGGCACCATCGTCGGCCTGGAATGCGCGGGCGAGGTCGAGGCGGTCGGCGGCGAGGTCAAGGACTTCAAGGCCGGCGATCGCGTCATGAGCTCGGCGGCGGGCGGCTTTGCCGAGTATGCGGTCACCGATTCCGGCCGTGCCCACAAGATCCCGGCCAACAACATGACCTGGGAGCAGGCCGCCTGCATGCCGGTCGCGGTGCAGACCATGCACAACGCGCTGGTCGGTGCCGGCCGTCTGAAGAAGGGTGAATCCGTTCTCATCCAGGGCGCCAGCTCCGGCGTCGGGCTCCTCGGCATGCAGATCGCCAGGCACATGGGGGCCGCGATCGTGATGGGCACCTCGACCAACGACGGACGCCGCGCGCGGCTCGAGGAATTCGGCTGCGACCTTGCGCTCGACACCCGCGACCCGAAGTGGCCCGACAAGGTCAAGGAGGCGACCGGCGGCAAGGGTGTCGACCTGATCGTCGATCAGGTGTCGGGCGGTGTCGCCAACCAGAACATGGAGGCGGCCGCGGTCCTGGGCCGCATCGTCAATGTCGGGCGGCTCGGCGGCATGAAGGGCGAGTTCAACTTCGACCTGCATGCGCTGAAGCGTATCGACTATATCGGCGTCACCTTCAGGACGCGGACGCCCGAGGAGGTGCGCGCCATCGTCAAGGCGGCCCGCGCCGACCTGTGGCCGGCGATCGAGGCCGGCAAGCTCTCGCTGCCGATCGACCGGACCTTCCCCCTTGCCCAGGCGGCCGAGGCGCTTGCGCACATGAAGGCCAACGCCCATTTTGGCAAGATCGTCCTCGTTGTCTGAGGAAAGGTCCCTACGGAGAAAATCTCCATGAGCAAATCCATCAACCATCTCGCCACCGCCGACGGCCTGTTCTTCGGGAAAGGCGGGCTCGATCCGCGCCGCACGGCCAAGTTCGTCGACGAAGCGCTGACGGGCTGCGACGATGGCGAATTGTTCCTGGAGTATGAACAAAGCGAGAGCCTGTCGTTCGACGACGGCAAGCTGAAGAGCGCTGCGTTCGATACCACGCAGGGCTTTGGCTTGCGCACTGTGGCCGGCGAGGCGACGGGTTTCGCGCATGCGTCTGCCCTCGACGAGGCGGCGCTGAAGCGCGCCGTCGCTACCGTCAAGGCGGTGCGTGGCGGCCAAAGCGGCAAGGTGGACGAGTCGCCGCGCGGCACCAACCAACTCCTGTACGCCGACGACAATCCGATCGACGGCGAGGCCTTCGCGAAGAAGGTGGCGCTGCTGCAGGAGATCGACGCCTACGTCCGCAACAAGGAGCCCAAGGCGCGGCAGGTCTCGATCTCGCTCGCAGGCTCCTGGCAGGTCGTCGAGATCATCCGCGCCGGCGGCTGGCGCGCCGCCGACGTGCGGCCGCTGGTGCGGCTGAATGTCAGCGTGGTCTGCGCCGACGGCAGCCGCATGGAAGCGGGCAGCACCGGCAGCGGCCGGCGCGCCGCCTACGGCGACATCTTCAATCCCGAGTACTGGCAGCGCGAAGCCGACGAGGCGATCCGCCAGTCGCTGGTCAATCTGCAGTCTGTGGCGGCGCCGGCCGGCGAGATGCCGGTAGTGCTGGGACCAGGCTGGTCGGGCGTGCTGTGGCACGAGGCGGTCGGCCACGGGCTCGAAGGCGACTTCCATCGCAAGAAGACGTCGGTGTTCACGAAATTCATGGGCGAGATGATCGCCTCGCCCGGCGTCACCGTGGTCGATGACGGCACGCTGATCGACCGGCGCGGCTCGCTCACCATCGACGACGAAGGGACGCCCTCGCAACGCAACGTGCTGATCGAGAACGGTCGCCTGGTCGGGCTGATGCAGGACCGCCAGAATGCGCGCCTCATGGGTGTGAAGCCGACCGGCAACGGCCGGCGCCAGAGCCACGCCCATGCGCCGATGCCGCGCATGACCAACACCTTCATGCTGGGCGGCACCGCGGATCCGCAGGAGATCATCGCCTCGGTGAAGAAGGGCCTCTACTGCGCCAATTTCGGCGGTGGTCAGGTCGACATCGTCTCCGGCAAGTTCGTGTTCACCGTGACCGAGGGCTACCTGATCGAGGACGGCAAGCTCGGCGCGCCGGTGAAAGGCGCGACCCTGATCGGCGCCGGCGCCGAGGCACTGACCAAGGTCGGGCTGGTAGGCAACGACATGGAGCTCGACCGCGGCATCGGCACTTGCGGCAAGGACGGCCAGGGCGTGCCGGTCGGCGTCGGCCAACCGACCCTGCGCATCGATGCCCTGACCGTCGGCGGCACGGCGACGGGCTAAGCGCCCGCCGGCCTCTTGCTGTAGTCGGCCTCGCTCACCGGCTCGAGCCAGGTCGTCGCCTCGCCCTTGTCGTTGGTCTCCGACATGGCGAGATGGACCATCATCGTCTCGGGCGCAGCGCCATGCCAATGGCGAGCGTTCGGCGGGATGACGACGGTATCGCCCGGCTTGATCTCCTGCACCGGCTCGCCGTCGAGCTGATAGCGGCCGACGCCCGACAGCACGTAGAGGACCTGGCCGACCGCATGCTTGTGCCAGTTGGTGCGCCCGCCCGGCATGAACGACACGCGCGATGCCCGCAGCCGCGAGGGCTGCTCCGGGGCGAACACCGGATCCGAGAGCACCGTGCCGACGAAATTCGCTGCCTCCGCCTTGGCCGTCGGCCGGGCGGCGGCGCGCATGATCCTGCCTTTCATGGCGTTTCCTCGCTGGTTGTGGTCCCTGCAATCCTAGCGCCCTAGGACGCATAGAGTCCCTTCGCTTCGGCAAGGCTGACACAGATGGATTCGATGGCATCGAGCGTCGGCGTGTCGATGCCGGCGCTGCGCGCGAAGGCGAGCGGCGCGCGGACGATCGAGTCGATCTCCATCGGCCGGCCGAGATCGTAGTCCTGCAGGATCGACGGCCGGTGGCTGGTATAGACGCGAGAGGGGCCGTAGCGCTTGTCGGGATGGTCGTCGAGCATCACGCCGTGCGCCGCCGCAACGGCGAGCGCTTCGGCGTGGGCGCGCCGCGATAGCCGGTTGACCAGCGGCGTCGCCTGCACCTTGACCGGCTGTCCCGTGACCAGGCAGACCGTCGAGCCGGTGAGATTGGCCATCAGCTTGTGCCAGATCTCGTAGCGGATGTCGGTCGTCGCGGGCGAATCGATGCCAGCTGCCTTCAGCGTGCTGCGCAACGCCTCGATGCGCGGGCTGGCACGATCGTCCGGCTCGCCGACCCAGAGGATGTTGCGGTCGCGCACTTCGTTGCGGACCACGCCGGGCTCGACGACGTGGTTCGGTGAGCTGACGACGCCGCCGACTGCGCGCTGCAACCCGACAGCCTTGGCGAGGGCGCCACCCGGATCCAGGCGCGACAGATCGGGCGCAGGCGGCCGCGATTTCGCAAGCCCGTGGCCATACCACCAGGGAATGCCGTTCTGGGCGAAGACGACCGGCGTGTCAGCCGCCAGCAGCGGCCCGATCGACTCGGCGAGCTGGTGCTGGCTCGATGCTTTCATCGTCACCAGCACGGCGTCCTGCGAGCCGAGTTCGGTAGCGCGATCTGACGCTTTCACCGACACCACGATCTTCTGGTCACCCGCCAACAAGGTGAGGCCGCGCGCGCGGATCGCCTCCAGATGCGCGCCGCGCGCCACGACCGAGACGTCGTTGCCGGCGTTGGCCAGGCGCGCCGCGAAGTTGCCGCCGATGGCACCCGCCCCGAATACACAAATCCGCATGGTCATCCTTTCACGAGGCATAAAGCCCCTTCGACTCTGCCAGGCTGACGCAGATCGATTCGATGGCATCGAGCGTCGGCGTATCAAGGCCGGCGCGGCGGGCAAAGGCAAGCGGCGCACGCACGATCGCTTCCACCTCCATCGGCCGGCCGAGCTCGAAGTCCTGCAGGATCGAGGGGCGGTGATTGGGATGGACGCGGTGCGGTCCGTAGCGTCGCTCCGGGTCGTCGTCGAGCACGACGCCATGAGCGGCGGCCACCGCCAGCGCCTCCTGATGGGCGCGGCGCACCAGCCGATTGACCATCGACGTTGCCTGGATGGTGTTGGGCTGGCGCAGGATCAGGCAGACCGTCGAACCGGTGAGGTTGGCCATCAGCTTGTGCCAGATGTCGTAGCGGATATCGCGCGTCGCGGGCGATGCGATGCCGGCCGCCTGCAGGGTTGCACGCAGGCGCTGGATGCGCTCGCTCTGGCGATCGTCGGTCTCCGCCACCCAGAGCGTGTTGCGCTCGGGCGAGATGTTGTGGACCACGCCGGGCTCGACGACATGATTGGACGAGGTGACGACGGCGCCCACCGTGCGCTCGAGACCGACCGCCTTGGCCAGCGCGCCGTCGGGATCGAGCCGCGACAGATCCGGCGCGGGAGGCCGCGAGTTCGAGAGCCCGTGCCCGTACCACCAGGGAATGCCGTTCTGCACGAAAGCTACGGCGGTGTCGGAATGCAGCAGCGGCCCGACGCTGTCGGCCAGCAGGTGCTGGCTCGACGCTTTCATGGTCACCAGCACGACATCCTGTGGGCCAAGATCGGCAGGCCGGTCGGACGCCTTAACCGGCGCCACGATCCTCTTGTCACCCGTGAGCAGGGTAAGACCGCGGGCGCGAATCGCGTCCAGATGAGCGCCTCTTGCCACGACGGAAACATCGTTGCCCGCCGCCGCGAGCCGCGTAGCGAAGTTTCCGCCGATGGCACCCGCCCCAAAGACGCAAATCCGCATGGCCGCCCTCTCCGCTCCTGCCGTAGGCTCCTCTCTCAAGAAAGGGAGGAAACAATGGCCGCTGGTGAATATCGCGGACTGATCCATCGCAACAACGCCGATCTGCAGGCCTGGCTGGCACGGCGTCCGTCCGAGGCGGCGCTCGAGCCCGCGCTGCCGATCATCGACCCGCACCATCACCTGTGGGACACGCCGCAACGCGGCCGGTATTTCCTCCATCACCTGCTGGCCGATCTCGGCGGCGGCCACAACATCGTCTCGACGGTCTTCCTCGAATGCCAGTCCATGTTCCGCGACGGCGGACCGGAGGAGCTGCGTCCCGTCGGCGAGGTCGAGTTCGTGAACGGCACTGCCGCCATGAGCGCCTCGGGACATTACGGCAAGACGCGCGTGTGCGAGGGCATCATCGGCTGGGCCGACCTGATGCTGGGCGCGCGCGTGCGCGACGTGCTGGAAGCGGAGATCGCGGCCGGCGGCGGACGCTTTCGCGGTGTACGCTACGGCACATCGTGGGACGACAGTATCGTCGGCAAGTTCGTCTCGCGGCCGATCCCGCCCAAGCGGCTGCTCGATCCGAGGTTTCGCGAAGGCTTCGCCGAGCTCGGCAAGCTCGGCCTCACCTTCGATTCCTGGCACTTCCATCCGCAGCTGCCCGACCTTGTCGACCTGGCGCGCGCCTTCCCCGGCACGACGATCATCGTCGATCATGTCGGCGGTGTGCTGGGCGTCGGCCCCTATGCCGGGCGCACGGCCGAGATCCTGCCGGTCTGGCGCAAGAGCATCGCTGCGCTGGCCGAGCTTCCCAACGTGAACATCAAGCTGGGCGGGCTCGGCATGACCTCGTTCGGCTTCGGCTTCCATGAGCGCGATACACCGCCCTCCTCGCAGGAGCTGGCCGAGACGTGGCGTCCCTACGTCGAAACGTGCATCGAGGCGTTCGGGCCGGCGCGCTGCATGTTCGAGAGCAACTTCCCGCCCGACAAGCAATCCTGCGGCTACACCGAGCTGTGGAACGCCTTCAAGCGCATCACGTCCGGCGCTTCGGCCGACGAGAAGAAGGCGCTCTACAGCGGCACCGCCGCGCGCGTCTATCGCCTCACCGCGCCTTAGCGTCCCTTCTCCGCTGGAAGGCAGTTTCCGGTAGTTTCCGGCGCTGCGACGGTCGCGACTGGGCCTTATGAAAAGCATGATGCATCAAGGGGTTGGGAATTTCGGGTGGTTTCCGGCATTTCCGGCAGTGGTTTTCAATTGTGCTGGGAACGGCCTCCAGCCATGGCGGTGCTGCTCGATAAGCTGGTGAAGTGTCTTGTAAGTTCAACGCCAAGAAATTTACTTCGGTGCAGAATTGCGTGTGTTTTCAGCTACCGAGAGAGCGCACACGAATAACCAAGCACCGTGGCCGGGGGTAAGGTTCGAGGGTGTCATGCAAGAGTCGCCCTCTCTGCCCGCCAGTTGTAGCGGCGGCGGCCGGCTGACGGCGGTGGGCGACGGCACCAGCACCGTCACCTATACTACGCCGCTTGCGCCGCTGACCACGACGATCGGCTACGATGCCGTCTTCAACAAGCCGGTGACCACGACCGACCCGCGAGGGCTGATCACCACGTTCGGCTGCAACATCTACAGCGGCAACCTCGAAACCATCGTGGCCGATGTCGGCTCGGGCCACTTCAATGCCACCACTCGCTACACCTATGACGGGCATGATGCAGGGCGAGTGGCGACCGTCACCGGTGCGAGCCGGATGCACGAGATGCTCAAACCGTCGCCAAAGTCGGCCTCAACGCCGGCCAGCGGCGGCTGGCGATCCGGCCGACAGAGCATCGGCGACGAGGCGCGCGATCAAGAGGTTGCCGCGCGCGTTCATGTGCAGGATGCGATAGAGCTGTCGCGGCTGCGACACAGCGGCGAGCGCGGCGAAGCTGTCCAGGACGGCAAGCCCATGGTCCGTCGCGCCGTCGAGGACGACCTGCGCCAGGCCGCGCTGGGTGTTGGCGAAGGCCCTGTCGTCCCAGACCCGTGGATCGTACTGCGCCAACACGATCACCTTGGCGCCGCTCTTCGCCTGCAGCGCCGCCAGACGCTCGGTGAGCCGGCGGGCGATGGCGAGGCCGGTGCCACGAGGATGCGCGCGCGCATGATAACCCACCCAATGCTGCACATAGGATGGCGTGAAGGCGCACAGGAGGCGTTCCGCCAGGGGCCGGTCGAGCAGCGGTCGCACGGCACGAGCTGGCATAGGCACGCCCTTGAGCACCAGGCGGTCCCCCTCGATGGCAAACCAGGGCTTGTCGTAGCCCCAGACCCGGCGCATCTCGGTGCGCCGGATGTCGTCGGCGATGAAGCTCGCGACGACGACCGCCGGCTTGTGCAGTGCGGTGAGCTGCTCGGCGCGCAACACGATCTGGTCGAGGCCGTAGCCGCTGACGCCGCCGTTCAGCACGCGGCGACCGATCAGCTGCTGCAGTTGCGCCGGCCATGTCTCGAGGTCGCTGACCTCCTCGCCAAAGGTAAAGGAATCGCCGACTGCCAGGATCGGCGCCGAGCTCGATGCTGACGGTGCCTTGCCGGTGCACCGCAAGCTGTTGGCGTCGATATTGCGGCTCGGTTCGCAATAGCCGGCACGCGGCACGAAGCCCAGGAGGTCGTCGCGAACGTGGGATATCTTGTCGGCCATGGGCCACTATAGCGCTCAACAAAAAGCGGGCCGGAGGCCCGCGGTCCGGCAAGAAATCAGCCCTGTCGGGACTCGGCCAGCCGCAGCGAGTCGAGGAAGCGAGTGGCGGCAGCCTTGCTCTGGTCATCGCTCTTGGCGGTGACCAGGAGGCGATAGAGCCGGTCCTTCACGATAAAGGTGCGCATCATCACGACCGAGCCCTGCGGGTCCTGGATGTCGAGCGCGTAGCCGTCCCAGCCCTGCAGCGTGACCGGCTCGTCGCGCACGTACTTGAACTTGGCGCGCGGGAAGGCCTTCTCCGCTTCGCCGCGGCCGAGATCGCGCGCCATCATCTTGCTGTCCTGGTTGGAGAACCAGCCCGGCTGGTAGTCGACATAATCGAAGTCGAACATCTCGCCGTCGCGCTTGGACGCCCAGGCGATACGCTCACCGGCATGACCCTTTTCCTTCTCGGCGGCCTTGGTCTCCTGCGCCGGTGCGGGCATCTCGAGCCGGAACCGCAGATCGCGGCCCACGACGGTCTGCCAGTCGGCTTGAGCCTTCACCGCGAGCGGTGCAGCAAGCAAGGCGAGCGTGATGAGGCGGCGCTTCATGGCGACGGCACCAACTCTTCGCGCCCCGACCATTCCCAGGCGAGCCCGGTGCGCGAGATGCCAAGCAGCAGGCCATGCAGCTCCTTGGGATGCACCCAGCCGCCGTCCGGGTCGGTGGCCGGGTCGCTGCCACGCGGCGTGTAGCGGGCATCGGCCTCGAGCAGGCGGCCGCGAACGGCCGGCCAGTCGTGCGCTTCGACGTAACACATGTAGAGCGAGTCTCCCCATTTCTTGGCGAACCGGCCCATCGCATTGACGTCGTCGGTCACCTGGCTGAGCTCGATGCGATCCAGTCGGTTGGGCGGATCGAACAGGGTGAGCGTGCCGACATAACCGAAGCGCTCGCTGCCGATCTCGCTGAATCGCGCCGGATCGAGGCCGAACAAGCCGGCATAGACGGCGGCGACCCGGCGCCAATCGCTCAGCAGCGTGTTGGTGGTCTCGTAAAGGAACGAGACCGGCCCGACGCGCGACCGATAGGTGCTCTCCGAGATGACCATCGGCAGGCCGAACGTGACGCTCGGCGCAAGGTAGAGCTGTTCGCCGTCGGCATCGTAGGCGACGCCGAGACCCTCCCATCGCCGGACCAGGCCGTCGAGGTCGGCCGCGCAGTAGCCGGCCGTCATGAGGCCTTCGCCACGACGGCTCAGAAAGCCTTGGGCGAAGCCTGCACCATCAGGCTCGCAGAGCTCGAACTCGCTCTCGCCGACCGCCAGGATGGTGCGCTTCGCATTGAGATGACGGCTGTAGTCGCGCCGTGCGATCTCGCCGCCCAGCAACCGGCAGAAACGCTCAGCTGCCTTGACGCCGTCCTGGACAGCGATCTGCACGCGATCGCAGCGATCGAGCATGCGAGACGATACCTCAGTAGGCGTGATCGCGGAACAGCGGCACGAAGGAGCCCTTCCACTCGGTCTGCCACTTGGCCAACAGCTCGTCGGCCGGTGCGAGCCCGCTCGCCACGGCGCGATCGAGTGGCGCCAGATAGATCGTCTCGTCGTTGCCGTGCGCATCGAGGCGCTTGCGGGCGCGCAGGCCGGCATGGGCGATCTCGACCACCTCGCGTCCCCACTCGCTCAAGCTACGGCCGCGGAAAATCGTCGACAGTCCTGTCTTGGGCGTCTCGGCGCGCAGGAAGTCATGGTCGGCAACCGTCCAGTCCTTCACGAGATCCCAGGCCGCATCGAGCGACGCCTGATGGTAGAGCAGCCCGACCCAGAAGGCGGGCAATGCGTTCAGTGCCGACAAGGGCCCTGAATCGGCGCCGCGCATTTCGAGGTAGCGCTTGAGCCGCACCTCGGGAAATGCCGTCGTCACATGGTCGGCCCAATCGTTGACGGTGGGCAGCTCGCCGAGCCGCGCCGGCAAGCGGCCCTTCAGGAAATCCCTGAAGCTCTGCCCGGACGCATCGATGTACTTGCCGTCGCGATAGACGAAGTACATCGGCACATCGAGCATGTAGTCGACATAGCGCTCGAAGCCGAACCCATCCTCGAAGACGAAAGGCAGCATGCCGCAGCGGTCCGGATCGGTATCGGTCCAGATGTGGCTGCGATAGCTCTTGAATCCGGCCGGCTTGCCTTCCTTGAACGGCGAGTTGGCGAAGAGCGCGGTCGCAAGCGGCTGCAAGGCCAGCGAGACGCGGAACTTCTTGACCATGTCGGCTTCCGATTCGAAGTCGAGGTTGGTCTGCACCGTGCAGGTGCGCAGCATCATGTCGAGCCCGAGCTTGCCCTTCTTGGGCATGTACTCGCCCATGATGCGATAGCGCCCCTTGGGCATCCAGTGCATGTCCTCGCGCGCCCATTCGGGCGCAAAGCCGAGACCGATGAAGGCCGCGCCGATCTCGTCGGCAACCGCCTTCACCTCGTCGAGATGCTGGGCGTTCTCGTCGGCCGTCTCGTGCAACGTCTCGAGCGGCGCGCCGGACAGCTCGAACTGGCCGCCGGGCTCCAGCGTGATGTTGGCCTTGCCGCGCTGCAGGGCGATGATGTTGTTGCCTTCGACCATCGGCTCCCAGCCGAAGCGCGTCATGCCGTCCAGCATGGCGCGGATGCCGCCCGGCCCGTCATAGGCCAACGGCTTGCGAGTCGACTTGTGGAAACCGAACTTCTCATGCTCGGTGCCCATGCGCCAGGCGGCGCGCGGCTTGTTGCCAGCAGCGAAGTATTCGACGAGCTGCCGCCGATTCTCGATCAGCGTGCCGCCGCCCGACGGAGGTGCAGACATACGACCCGTACTCCCTGGTCGCCCCGCAGCATTTGACGGCCGGGAGCGGCGCGGACCGCATGAGCAATTCTCACGCGAGCACGCGGCTGGTTCATGGTGTTCACCTTCCCGTCTCCCACACCGGCATGGCCTAGCGCAAGCGGTCAGACGGTAACCTTAGAGGCGCGATAATCGACGGCCAGACGCGGTGTTGGCTGCCGCCAGTCGCCGACCAGCGCCTGCCAGCAGGCGAGCGCCGCCAGCGCCGCCGTGTCGGCCCGCAAGATGCGCGGCCCAAGGCCCACCGCCATTACATTGTTCATGCGACGAAGCGTGGCGAGCTCGGATCGATCGAAGCCGCCCTCGGGCCCGATCACGACCGCCCACGGTGCGGCGCGCGCTGCATCATCAAGCGTCGCCAGCGCCTGCGCGATCGGCGGGCCGCCGCCGGTCTCGTCACAGATCAACATGCGTCGCTCCGCCGGCCACTCTGCCAGAAGCCGTGCAAGCTCTTTCGGCGCACGAACCTCGGGAACGCTCAGCCGCTCGGTCTGCTCCGCAGCCTCGACGGCGTTGGCGCGCAGTCGTTCCACATTGACGCGCTCGACCATGGTATGCCGCGTGAGGATCGGCTGCAGGAGGGCCGCGCCCAGCTCGGTCGCCTTCTCGGCGATATAGTCGATTCGCGCACGCTTCACGGGTGCGAAGCAGAGCCAGACGTCGGGCTCGGGCACCTGCTCGCGCGTTCGCTCGCCGACCAGCGCCACCGCCGCCTTCTTGCCGCGCGCTTGCAGCGATGCCTGCCACTCGCCATCGCGGCCGTTGAACAGCCACAGCGCCGCGCCGTCGGGCCGACGCATGACATGGCGCAGGTAGTGAGCCTGCGCCTCGCTGAGCGGAGCCTCCACGCCCGCGACGAGATCGGCCTCGACGAAGAGACGCGGGCCACTCATGGACTTTGACATTGGTCGCGGACAGCCATGCCGGCATGATGCCGCCATGGTCGCCAACGGCACAACCGGCTTCACCGACATCAATCTCCAGCACTGGTCGCTGCGCTACCTGCCGCCTTGGGCGCGGCCCTACGGCAGGCTCGCGCGCTGGGATCGGCCGATCGGGATCTGGTTGCTGCTGATGCCCTGCTGGTGGTCACTGGCGTTGGGCGCCGCGCCCGATTGGGTACGGCTGGTGGGCTGGATGGCGATCTTCGCGGTGGGCGCCACCGCCATGCGTGGCGCAGGCTGCACCTGGAACGACATCGTCGATCGCAAGGTCGACGCCGAGGTCGAGCGCACGCGCGGCCGGCCTCTGCCTTCCGGCGAGGTCAAGCTGCGCAATGCCCTGATCTGGATGGTGCTGCAGGCGCTGGTCGGGGCGGTGATCCTGTTCAAGTTCAACAAGTTCGCGGGCGGCGTGGCACTGGCGTCGCTGATCCTGGTGGCGATCTACCCGACCATGAAGCGCCTCACGTCGTGGCCGCAATTCGTGCTGGGGCTGGCCTTCAACTGGGGCGCGCTGGTGGGCTACGCAGCCATCACCGGCACGCTCTCGTGGGCGACGGTCGCGCTCTATGTCGGCGGCGTCGCCTGGACACTGGTCTACGATACGGTCTACGCCATGCAGGACCAGCGCGATGATGCCATTATCGGCGTGCGCTCGACCGCGCGACGTTTTGCCGATGCGCCGCGACGGTGGCTGTCGCTGTTCGCCGTGCTGGCGCTCGCGGGCTGGGCCCTGGCGGGCCTTCTGGCGCCACTCGGCCCCGCATACTTCGTGCTCCTTATCGGCGTGGCACTGCACTTTGCCTGGCAGATCGCATTCCTGAAGCCGCATGACCAGGCCGACTGCCTGAAGAAGTTCAAGTCCAACGCCTGGCTCGGCCTGCTGCTGACGGCGGCGATCATCGCCGGGCACGTCTCCTGACCGATGTCGCGCCTGCCCGCCGATCCCGAGGCTTTCATTCGCGCCAATACTGCGCTCGAGACGCCGGCGATGGTGCCCGAATTCAAGCTCTGGCTGGCCAGTGAATACGTGCCGATCTGGCAGGCCACCGAAGCCTGGATGGACGAGCAGAACATCGATCCACCCTACTGGGCCTTCTGCTGGCCGGGCGGCCAGGCGATTGCACGCTACCTGCTCGATCACCCTGACGACGTGCGCGGCAAGCGGGTGATCGATTTCGCGGCGGGCTCGGGCGTCTCCGCGCTGGCCGCCGTGCGCGCAGGCGCCGCATCCGTCCTGGCCAACGATGTCGATGCGCTGTCGCTGGTCGCGGCGCGGCTCAACGCGCAATCCAATGGCCTCGCCCTTGACGTCAGCCTGGACGACTGGCTGGCCGGCGGCGAAGGCGAGCCCGATGCCGATGTCGTCATTGCCGGCGACGTCTGCTACGAGCGCGAGATGTCCGCGCGGGCGCTCGCCTGGCTGCGCGGCCACGCCCGGCTGGGCCGCCTCGTCCTGCTCGGCGACCCTGGTCGCAACTATTTCAGCGCCCAGGGGCTCGAGGAGCGCGCGCGTTACACGATTCCCACATCCTTGCAGCTCGAGAATCGAGGCATGCGTGAAACGGTCGTGTGGCGAGTGCTGCCTCACCCGTGATACACGCAGGCATGCCCAAGGCGACCATCACGTCTGCCGACTTCGCGACCCTGTATGACGGTTTCACGGCGCCGGTCTCGCGCTTCGACTGCGGCCGAAAATGCGCGCCGCTGAACGGCGGCGAGCCGGTCTGCTGCTCGACCCAGAACGCGGTTCCGGTCGTGCACAAGGTCGAGTTCGACCTGCTGAAGAGCCGCACCGACCTGTGGTCGAAGTTCAAGCCCTACGACTATTCCACGCGGCAGATCGTGGCCGAGCTGACCAGCGACTGCATGGCCGTGCATTGCAAGGGCGCGCGCCATTGCGAGCGCGACAACCGCACCATCGCCTGCCGCGGCTTCCCCTTCTATCCCTACATCACGCGCGACCGGCAGTTCATCGGCGTCGGCACATATTGGACGTTCGAGGACCGCTGCTGGATGATGTCGAATATCGAGATCGTCGATCGCACCTTCGTCGAGCAGTTCATCGCCACCTACGAGGCGCTGTTCGCCAAGGACCACAGCGAGTACACGACCTATGTCGACTTCTCCGCGTCGGCGCGCCGCGTCTTCTCGCGCTGGAAGCGAGAGATCCCGCTGCTTGGCCGCGAGGGTGAGCTGCTGATCGTCGAGCCCTCGAGCGGCGCCGTCCGCCCGGGCCGCAAGAAGGACTTCCCCAAGGCAAAGCCCTTCACCTCCGAAAAGGAGTATCGTGCGGCGATCAAGGAGGCCGGCGGGGCCGTCCCGGACGGCGGGCTGCGCCCCGTCTGATACATCGCCGACCCAAGCTCCTCTCCCCCGCTAGGGGGAGAGGTTGGGAGAGGGGG
>Ga0081455_10002711_pt1 | contig 20903 bp, 15 predicted proteins | sample TabmetS3T2R1_FD_70207 | JGI IMG/M metagenome (GOLD analysis project Ga0081455, IMG submission 70207) | Tabebuia heterophylla rhizosphere microbial communities from the University of Puerto Rico - S3T2R1 | ecosystem: Host-associated > Plants > Roots > Rhizosphere ...
CGCGCTGCGCATGTTGCAAGCCAAGCTCGCGGCCGAGCGGCAAGTGGTCGCTGCCGATAGTGTGCTCGGTGCCCTGCTCGGTGTGGAACCGAGCCTGGCTGGCCTACAGCTCGAAGGCGAGTTGTCGCCGCTGTCCGACGCGGCGCTCGCTGGCGCGCGGCGGGCCGCGGCCAGCCAGTTGCCTGAGCTGCAAGCGCTCGAAGCCGAGGCCGAGGCCATGCAGTTGCGCGCGTCGGCCTGGCGGCGCAGCCGCGTTCCCAATCCCACGCTGTCCGTGTTCGCTCAAAACGACGGTTTCGGCGAACGCGTGTACGGTCTGGGCCTGGCCCTGCCGATCCCGATTCCGGGCAACGTCGGTCGCACGTACGATGGCGAAGTTGCGGAAGCGCTGGCTTTGTCGCGGCGCGCCAAGGACGAGCGCGAGCGCAGCCGCCGTGAGCTGCGGGCCGGCTGGGTCACGGCCGCGCGCACGTTCGAATCGCGCCGGTTGGAGGTCGAGGCTTTCAGTAGCGAGGTCGTGTCGAATGCTGCGAGCAGTTTAGAAGCGCTGGCTTCTGAAGTCGAAGCTGGGCGCATCAACGTTCGCGATGCGCTGGTTGCGCAACAGACGTTGATCGAGCTGCTTCAAAATCACGTGCTTGCGCGCCGCGACTATTGCTTGGCGTCGGTCCAGCTCGCGCGCGTCGCGGGTGTTCCGCTCGAGCGAACCGGGCCGAGCCGAGGGCCGGGAGTGGCGCCATGAGCATCTGTCTACGCTACGGTTGTGCGGCTTGGTTGGTGCTGTTTGTCGCGTGCGAACGCACCGCCAGACCTGAAGCCAATGCTTCGTCGCCGCAGCACGCGAACACCTCCAGCTCGCACCATGACGAGCCCGAGCACGCCAGCTTGCGCGACCGCGTGCGGCTCGAACCCGACGTGATCGCGCACGCCCACATTCGCACCGCACCCGTGGAACGCGAACGTTTGGTCTCGATGGTCGAGCTACCCGGCGAGATCGCTTCCGATCCCGACAAGACCGCACGCGTGTCCGCGCTCGTGAGCGGGCGCATCGAGTCGGTCAGCTTCAAAGAGGGTGAGAGCGTAAACAAGGGCGATTTGCTCGCCATCATCAAAGTCCCCGACATCGACAAGGCCAAGGCTGCATTCACGGCGACAAACGCCAAAGCCGTGGCAGCGCGCACCAACGCCGATCGACTGCAGGTGCTCGCCGACAAGCGCCTGGCTGCGAATCAAGAATTGCTCGGCGCAAAAGCGGAAGCCGACGCGCTCGAAGCCGAGGCGCACGCGATGCAAGCGCAACTCACGGCCTTGGGCATCGGAGCGCGCGATGGCTCGCAATCGCAACTGGCCTTGCGCGCGCCGCTCTCGGGCGTGGTCGTCGCGCGCGATGCGGTCGTGGGCCAACCCATCAGCGCGGACCGTGCCATCGCGACCATCGCCGACCTGAACGAGGTCTGGTTCCTGGGGCGCGTGTTCGAGAAGAACTTGAGCCAAGTGCAAGTCGGTGCGCCGGCCGAGGTTCTGCTCAACGCATATCCCAAGCAACCGTTCGCGGGCAGCATCGAATATCTGGGCAAACAGATCGATCCCACGGCGCGCACGGTGACCGCGCGCATTCGCTTGCCGAATCAGTCCGGACTGATCCGCCTGGGGCTGTTCGGAGTGGCGCGCGTGAGCACGCAGCAAGACACGCAAAAGCCTGCAGCGCTGGTCGTGCCGCGCAGCGCTGTCACCGAGATCGGCGGCGACGTGGTGGTGTTCGTGCGCCAAGCCGACGGCGACTTCGACGTGCATCGCGTGGTGCTCGGCGATGGTGCGCTCGGCAAGCTCGAAGTCGTCAACGGTCTGCGCGAAGGTGAGCAGGTCGTGGTCGACGGTGTCTTCACGCTCAAGAGCGCCATCTTGCGCGGCACCTTGGCCGAGGAGGAGTGACGTGGCGCTGTTGAGCTGGATCGTGCGCTGGTCACTTCGCAACGGGCCGGTGGTGGTGACCGCGACACTGTTGTTCGTGATCTTCGGCGTGCGCTCGGCGCTGTCCTTGTCGCTCGATGCGATGCCGGACATCACCAACGTGCAGGTGCAAGTGATCACCTCCGCGCCCGCGCTCTCGCCGCTCGAGGTCGAACAGTACGTGAGCATCCCGGTCGAGCGCGCCATGGCCGGGATTCCCAAGACCAGCGAGATCCGGTCGATCTCGAAGTACGGCCTATCCGTGGTCACGATCGTGTTCAATGACGGCACGGACATGTACTTCGCGCGCCAGCTCGTCAACGAGCGCATGCGCGAGGCCGAAGAAGCCGTGCCGGCGCAATACGGCGCGCCGCGCATGGGCCCGATCACCACGGGTCTCGGGGAGATCTACCAGTTCACGGTGCGCAACGAGCGTTTGTCGTTGATGCAGCTGGAGGAGATTCTCGATTGGCAGATCGCGCCGCAATTGCGGACCGTGCCCGGGATCGTCGAGGTCAACAGCTTCGGCGGGGAAGATCGTCAATACCAGGTGGTGCTCGATCCAAAGCGGCTCCAGGCCTCGGGCGTGTCCGTGGCCGAAGTGGTCGCGGCGCTGCAAGGCTCCAACGCCAACGCCGGTGGCGGGTACATCGAGCACAGTCGCGAGCAGTTCGTGATCGGGACCGACGGCCTGGTCAAGAACCTCGAGGATCTGCAGCGCGTGGTGGTGGGTGCGAATCCGCAAGGTGTACCGATCACTGTCGCGACGGTGGGGGATGTGCAGTTCGGTCCGCGCTTGCGGCGGGGCGCAGCGACGAAGGATGGTCACGGCGAAGTCGTGGTCGGCGTCGCGTTGATGCTGATGGGCGAAAACGCGCGCGCGGTCACCGCCGCGGTCAAAGCCAAGCTGGCAGCGATGCAAGCGTCGTTGCCCGATGGCACGCGCATCGAAGCATTCTACGATCGCTCCGCACTGGTCGACCGCACCACCACCACCATCGCCAAGAATCTCGTCGAAGGAGCGCTGTTGGTGATCGCGGTGCTGTTCGTGTTGCTGGGCGACTTCTGGGCGGGGCTGGTCGTAGCCACGACGATTCCGCTGTCGCTACTGTTCGCGATCGTGATCATGAACGCCGCGGGCATGTCGGGGAATCTGATGAGTCTCGGCGCCATCGACTTCGGGTTGATCGTGGACGGCGCTGTGATCATCGTGGAGAACGCCGTGCGGCGTTTGTACGAACAGAAGCGCGAGTTCTCGCGCGCGCTCAGCTTGCGCGAGCGCATCGAAGTGGTCGAGCGCGCTACGCTCGAGGTGCGTTCGGCGAGCGTGTTCGGTGAGTTGATCGTGGCCATCGTCTACGTACCAGTGCTGGCTTTGGTCGGTATCGAAGGCAAGTTGTTTCAACCCATGGCAACGACGGTGCTGCTCGCGCTGCTCGGTGCATTCGTGTTTTCGCTGACCTTCGTGCCAGTGCTCACCAGCTACTGCGTGCGCCCGCGTCACGCCGACGCCGACGTCTGGTTGCTGCGACACGTGCGCAAGGTCTATCTGCCGCTGCAAGCGGCGGTGTTGCAGCGACGCGGCACGGCCTTGATGTTGGCGTTGGCATTGTTGGCGGTGGCTGGACTGCTCGCGACGCGGATCGGCGCCGAGTTCGTACCCGAGCTCGATGAGGGCGATATGTTGTTGGAGGCGCGGCGCTTGCCCGGCATCGCGCTGTCGGAGTCGATCGCGACCGGGCTGCGCCTGGAGCGCGTGCTGTCGGAGTTGCCCGAGGTGGTTCACATCGTGTCCAAGACCGGCGCACCCGAGCTGGCGACCGATCCCATGGGCGTCGAGCAGAGTGACATCTTCATCAATCTCACGGATCGTTCGCGCTGGCGCTCCGGACTGACGCGCGAGCGGATCGCGCAAGAGGTCACCGAGCGCATGGCGCGGCACGTGCCGGAGATCGTGGCCGCCGTGTCGCAGCCGATTCAGATGCGCACCAACGAGCTGGTCGCCGGCATTCGCTCGGATGTGGCCGCGCTCGTCTACGGGCAGGACCTCGAGCAGCTGCAGAAATTGGGCGAACGCGTGCGCGCGGTCATCCGCACCATACCTGGCGTGGTCGACGTGCGCGTGGAGCAGGTCGCGGGCTTGCGCTACCTGCGCGTGATTCCCGAGCGCGGCAAACTCGCGCGCTACGGCTTGAGCGTGATCGATGTGAATCAAATCGCCGAAACGCTTGCGGTCGGTCATCCGGCTGGCCAAGTGCTCGAGCGCGAGCGGCGCTTCGGCATCGTGGTGAAGACGCGGCATGGGTTCGAAGGCGATCTCGAGCCACTCACGGCGTTGCCGATGAAGTCCGTGACCGGCCAAATCGTTCCGCTGGGCGACGTGGCTACGCTGGAGTTCACGCAGGGTCCGGCCGAGATCAGTCGCGACAGCCAATCGCGGCGTCTGAGCGTGGAGTTCAACGTGCGCGATCGCGATCTGATCAGCGTAGTCGACGAGGCGCGTGCGCGCGTGCGTGCCGAGGTCGCGCTGCCGATCGCGTACCACGTAGAGTGGGGGGGACAGTTTCACCACTATCAGGAGGCCAAGCAGCGCTTGTTGCTGATCGTGCCGCTATCCCTGGCGCTGATTGCGTTCCTGCTGTGGTTGGCGTTTCGATCGCTGCTGTTGGCGGCGCTCATTCTCGCCAACGTGCCGTTCGCGATCGTCGGGGGAGTGTTCGGACTGTGGGCGCGCACGATTCCGTTTTCGATCTCGGCAGGCGTCGGGTTCATCACCTTGTTCGGCGTGTCCGTGCTCAACGGCTTGGTGTTGTTGTCCTTCGTGCGCGATCTCGAACACCAAGGAATGCCGATGCTCGAGGCGGTGCGCAAGGCCGCCGAACTGCGGCTGCGACCGGTATTGATGACCGCGCTCGTCGCCGCCTTGGGCTTTCTGCCCATGGCTCTGTCCACCGCTCCGGGCAGCGAGGTGCAGCGCCCGCTCGCCACGGTGGTGATCGGCGGCGTGATGTCGTCGACCGTGCTGACCTTGCTGCTGCTGCCGGCGCTGTACGCGTGGTTGAGTCGGCTCGGCGGCCACAAGGACCGAGCCCAAATCGGCCAGCAGGTTTAGGTCATGAGGTGTTAGATGCCTTATGTTCTATTCCTTAGTCGAAGCCAAGCTTTCAGTGCGAATTGGGCGCATCATAGGCTCGGTGGTTGTATGCACGTGACCGGCTCGATGGCTTGGCTGTTCTACGACTCGCTGGTGTTTCTGGCGCACCGGCGCGGGCCCATCATCGAAGCTGATTTCGAGCAGTACCTCGTCGCCATTCGCGCGCACACCGAAGTCACCAGCGCAGTGATCCGGGCGGGTGATGCCGCACCGTCGGCGCGCCAGCGCGGCGAGTTGATCCGCTGGTTCGAACACCGACCGCGCCGGGCGGCCGTGATCACCGACTCGCTGATCGCGCGCGGTGGAGTTACAGCCATGAGTTGGTTCGGTGCTCCGATTCGCGCCTTTGCGCCCGACGAGCTGAGCGCCGCGATGAGTTTTGCCGGCGTCGAAGCCGTGGGCGTGGAGGAAGCCACGCGCGTTTTCGAGGAGCTGATGGCGATGGTGCGCGCCCCCCAGCGCGCGCGTGCGTCGCGCGATGAACGCGCGCATCGCCACGCGCCCTAGCAGTCGGCGTGCGCTCAATACTCGGTGTTGCCGCTCTGCGTGATGTTGGCGGGCGTGACCCCCATGAACAGTTCCTTGCCGATCATGCTGTAGCGCGTGTTCGTCATCGAGACCGTGCTCGACGTGCTGTCGGTGCGGAAGATCGCTTCGCCCATGCGCGAGATGTCGCAATGATCGATCACGACTTCCACCTTGAACGTGGTGCCGCCGTTCTGACGGATGAACTTACCGGCATTCTCGGCTTTGAAGTTCGACACTTTGAAGGTGCTCGCAGCGTTGATCTGAAACACCTTGTCCGAGCCGTCCTTGGCAGAGCCACCATCGAGCGTGACCGTGCCGGATTCTTTGATCGTGAGCGCGTCTTCGCCGATGTCCTGCCACACGATGTTGCGCAGCGTGACATCGCCATGACAGTGAATCCCGTCCGCCGCGGGGCTGCCCAACACCACATTGATCAACGTTGCGCCGTCTTCGAGCTTGAAGAGTGGCTTCTGGCTTTCGGATTGGCTGCCATCGCCGAGTTCGCTGCCAGCGCTGTAGCGCTTGCCTTGGCCATCGAAGGTCTCGCCCGAGCGCACGACGATCGTCGCGTGCAGAACGTCTGCGGTCGTCGCGGTGGACCCTCCGGCACCGCCGCCGCCTGCGCGACCCGCGACAGACATGGGAGCGCCGGCGCGTCCTGCGCTCGAGGCATTGGAGCCCGCACCACCGGCACCCGACGCGGCTCGACCGGCCCTCGGCGCTGCACTGCCGCCGCTCGGCGAAGTGGGCGCAGTGCGCCCTGCACTCGGCATCGCGCGTCCAGCACTGGATCCGCCGCTGCCGGCGCCCCCAGCGGCCGGGCTGGTACTCGGCGCGCTCACGCCCGAGCTCGGGGCCGCAGCCCCGGCCCCTGACGTCCCGGTCTGGATCGCGTCCGTCCCAGTTGCGGCAGGCGCCCCGCCCTGGCTGCCGCTATCAGCGTCAGGCTTACTGCCGCTGCAGGCGGCCGCGCTCAGCACGAGTCCACAAAACACAGCGAGCCAAGTTGTGCCGGATGCGCTCACGCAAGAGATACGTGGCGCGCCCAGCGCGGATCCGGTCACAAAAATCGACCACGGCCCCGGCGATTCTAGAAATCATCCAGGAGCAGGTGCGAAATGCGTTGGTTTGCTGCGCCGGGCCTACGCGAGCGGCGCGAATTGGTGCCGACTGCGATGATGCGATCATTGGGTGGATACTTGAGCAGGCTCTCCTCCCGCTTGGGTCCGGTCGGCAGATAGATCGTGCGCACGCGCCGCACGGTCAGGCCATCGATGGCTTCCTGCACGACCTCGCTTTGCCCATAAGGCAAGGAATCGTCGTCGATCTGCCGAACTCCGGGCTTCGCGCGCGAGAGAATCTTGGTGTTCCATTCCACGAAGTGCGCCTTGCCCGAGCCTTCGAGTGTGATGCGTAGCAGGCCCGCCTGCGCTCGAGCGCGCACGCGCACAGGAAATGGATAGGGGTTGGCGATGCGCATGTCTTGCTCGGGCCAGGACACCATGGTGTCGAGACCGAGGTCGATGTAATGCGCAGGCCGCGAGTGCGGCTGGTACTCGGGCAGGTCGAAGCCGCCGAGAAACGCCGCAGCGTGCAGCGTCGCCGCGACCTGACACACGCCACCGCCGACGCCGTCCACGATGCGCCGCGCAGCAATTTCCTTGGCCTTCGCGAACCCGCGCGCGTAGCTGCGCTCGCCCACGACCGCGTTGAACGACAGCACGCCGCGCGGGGGGATCACCACGCCCTGCAAGCGCAGGGCGGCCATCTCGACGTTGTGCGCGCGACCTGCTGCCGGTCCCGCGGTTCGATACTTGGTTTCGAACGTCACCATCGACTGCGTGAAACTGCCGGTGCCGTCGCGGCTGTACTGCACGGGATCCGGGGGCGCCACGTTGCGCCCCGCGAGCGAGACCTCGAGCTGATCCGCGTTCAGCGCGCGCGTCACGGCATCGACCGCGCTTGCAAAATCGATCGTGAACCCGGGGATCCCCGGAAGAATCGTTCCGTCTTCCATGATCATGCCGGGGATGGGTTGGTGTTCGACGCGACGGCGCAGGTCGGTCAAACGCACGGCCAGCGTGCTGCGCACGATCGCGGGTTGCACTTCGACCGAAAAGCCGCGGCGGTTGAACGGCCACAGCGAACTCATCTGAAAACCCGCGGCGTTCGACCCGCCCAAGCTTGCGACGAACGCGCACACATGCTCGATCGGCATGCTCGCGCCGAGCTCGGCGCGTGTGTAACGCATGTTGTACGGACCCACGCGTACCGTGAGATTTTCGAGCGGCCATTGCTGCGCGTACAAGCGCAGCGCCGTGACGCCAGGTTGCCCCCGATCCACGATGTAGCCGCGCACGCGCACCTTGCCCGGGTGCGTGGTCGCCACCAGCAGCGCCCAATACATCCCGGCCGGCAACAGCAAGGCAGTCCACACGGACCAACGCGGCAAGCGCGCGATCGGCTCTTGCAGCCTCACTGCCCAGGGTGGGACCTTCAAGCCAAGCCCTCTCGAGGAACACTCATAGCACGCATCGCGCGCACTTGTTATGCAGGGCCGCTCGGCTTGCCGGCCCGGGTCGAACGAGAACCAGCCGAAGTAATCCGCCCCTGGCAGCCTGATCCATTACCAACTCCTTCTCACGAGCACACCTCCAGTCGAGTTCGACACCCAAGCGGAAACGCCCAAATCTGCGGTTCCACCCGCAGCTGAACCGCTCGGTGCGGTCAACAACACGATTGCGCCCGCCACGAACACCGCGGCGCTTACGCCGATCGTCGCGAAGCCCAAGGTCTTTTGATGGTCGGCTTCGGATTCGAGAACCTCGGCGCGGTCGTAGTTGGTCTTCGCGAGATCGACTGCGTCTAGATGCTTGATGTGCCCCTTGGTGACGATCACGCTGCCCACGATCGCGCCTGCCAGGCCCGCGCCACCCAAGGTCCAACCGATCACGCGCTGGACCGTGCCGCGCTCACCCGCTTGCGGTTTCGGCACCGGAGCGAGGTCTTTTGGTGTCAAGCTCGGCAGCGCCGGAGCCGTGAGCGTGATCTCGATCGCGAGCGTCTGGCCAGGCTCGACGCTGAAATCGCGCCGCTCCGGATGCGCGCCGCTGATCGTGGCATCCAAGGTGTGCGTGCCCGCGGCCAACGGGGTCGCCGCTGGCAGCGGCGAGTTCCCGACGCGCTTGGCGTCGACGCGCACTTCTGCACCTGCGCGATTGACGCGGATCTCGACCCAGCCGATCTTCGCGCGCTGCTTGTGCAGCTCGAGCTCGACCTCGCGCCTGCGTTCGCTGCTGACGCTGGTATCCGCCTGCGCCAAGTAGCGTTCGAACGCGGACACCGCATCCACCGGCCGGCCGACCGCGGCGTACACGGTGCCGAGGTTGTACAGCACCTGCCATGCCGGATTGAGTGCATAGGCCTGTTCGAACTCGCTGGCAGCGTCGGCGAAGCGCTGCTCTTCGAAGGCGCGTACTCCCGCATCGAAGTGGCTGCCCGCGTCGGCCTGCACACGGTTGCTGCTCAGCAGTTCGAACGAAAACAACACGAAGACAAGCCTGAGGAACATCGTGACTCTAAGCATGTGCACCACTCGTGCCAAATCATTGGTAGGGATTCTCGTGATCGATGCTCAACCGCGTTGCAGCCTTTGGCTGCGCAGCAGCAGGCACTTCCCGGCTCGCAGGTTGAGGCTCGGGTGAAACTGCCGGCAGCGCTTCGGGCTGCTGGGCCCGTTTGATTTCAGCGCTTTCGCGCGCGGAGGCCCGCGGCTCATGCGCAGCCCGCGGGCTGGAGTTCGCGCGCGTCGCGTCGCGCTGGGGTCGGGGTTCGGGCTTGACCGGCAGGACCACGTCTACAGCGTCCGGACGTTCCGGCGTCTGTCCGGATGCGGTCGCCGGTGGTTGTTGCGCCGGGTCGAGGTTGCGGACGGGTTGGGCAGTTGCTGGAACCGGTGCCGGGGGCTGCGAACTGGGTTGGCTCAGCGCCCAGCCCAGCGCGCCGATGCACAGCAGCAGCAACACGGCCAAACCGATCCGCACGCGCCCCGCGCTGGCCGCAGCTTGCGTGTCTGCCGTACCCGACGGGGCAGAACTCGCGTCCGGCGACACGCCAGCGTGGCTCGGACGGCTGGGTAGCGTCTCGTTCAGGGCGTTCGCCGTCGCGACGCCAGCTGCTTGCGGGTGCGCGCCGGGGGCTGCCGCCAAAGCTTGCAACGCGACCAGGAACGCCTGCATCGAGCCGAAGCGCGAGTCGCGCTCTTTGGCCATGGCGCGCTCCACCACGGCACACAGCGACGCGGGCAGATCGGCCCGCAGCTGCGAGAGGCGGGGTGGTGGCTCGGTCAAGATGCGGTGCAGCACCTGCAATACCGAGTCGCCCTCGTGGGGTTTCCGGCCGCTGAGAAACTCGTAGAAGATCACGCCCAGCGAGTACACGTCGCTGCGCTGATCGATGTCGCGATCCCCGCGCGCTTGCTCCGGAGACATGTAGTGCGGCGTGCCCAGCGTGGCACCGGTCCCGGTCGAAAGATCGGCTTCGGGCGTGCGCCGCAGCTTGGCGATGCCGAAGTCCAGCACCTTGATCAAATCGGCGCCGTCGGCGCGCTTGGTCAGAAACAGGTTCGCCGGTTTGAGATCGCGATGCACGATGCCGTGCTCGTGCGCTTCGGCCAAACCGCGACACACTTGCATGATCGAGTCGATGGCTCGTGCTCGGCTGAACACGCCCGCTGCCGCGAGCGCAGCGGCGCAGTCCGAACCCTCCAAATACTCCATCACCAAGTATTGCGAACCATCCTCGGCGACACCGCTGTCGTACACCGCGGCGACGTTCTCGTGCTGCAGTGCACCGGCGGCGCGCGCTTCGTTGCGAAAGCGCATGATCAGCTCGGGCGCGGCTGCGATCTCCGGCAGCAGGAACTTGATCGCGACGCGGCGCTGCAGCTGGATGTGCCGAGCTTCGTACACCGCGCTCATGCCACCGGTCCCTAGCAAGCGCACCAGGCGGTACTTGCTATCGATCAGCGTACCGAGGCGCGCCGCTTGCGACGCCGTGTTCACGCTCCCGAATCCTTGCGCAGCGGAGCCAGGTCGAACTCGGGCCGCGCTTCGAGCAAACGATAGGCGCGCGCACGCGTAAAGCCGAGCGCGGCAGCCGCACGCGTCAGGTTGCCTTGGTGTTCGCGCAGGCTCGCGACCAGTGCGTTGAAGTCCTCGTCATCGTCGGTCGCTTTGCGCGCGGCAGCGGGTGGCGGCGGGGCAGCGTCGGGCGCGCTCGCGCTCAACATGCGCTCGGGAAGCATCGAACGTTTCAAGGCTTCGCCGCCGTGCACTGTCGCGAGGCGCCGCGCCAACAGCAGCAACTCGCGCACGTTCAACGGCCAGTCGTACAGCAACAAGCTTTCCACGAAGCGCGGCTCGCACGCGCTGCGCTGCCCGCCGTGCCGCTCCAACAGTTCGAAGAACAACGGCACCACGTCTTCGCGGCGTGTGCGCAGCGCGGGTAGTTGCAGCGTGAAGCCTTCCAGGCGGGCCATCAGATCGGCGCGAAAACGGCCACTGCTCACGGCGTCCGCGAGCGCTTCTTGGGCAGCGCACACGAAGCGAACATCCAGCGCTACGGGTTGCGTGTCACCCACGGGCACCACGCTGCGCGACTCGATCGCACGCAGCAGTTTGGCCTGGAGTGGCGGCGCCAAGTTGAGGATTTCATCCAAGAAGATCGTGCCGCCATCAGCGGCGCGCAGATGCCCGGGCGTGGAGCGGTCGGCACCCGTGAATGCACCCTTGCGCTGGCCGAACAGCAACGCTTCGGCCAGGTGCTCGGGTAGGGCGCCGCAATCGACCGCCACGAGCGGCCCCTTGCGCCCACTCCATAGATGCAAAGCACTCGCCGCACCCTCTTTGCCAGAGCCAGTCTCGCCCTGGATCACCACGGGCAGGTCCGTGGCCGCGATGCGCCGCAGGGGCTCCATCGCCGCTACCAGCTGCGAGCCACCGTACCAGCCGGGGACGATCTCGCGCAGCACATCGACTTCGGGTGCCGTGGCGGCCTCGACTTCGACGGCAATGCCCACCCATTCGCCGACGCGTACCACGTCGCCGGGACCGAGCGTCCGTTCCGTGACGCGCTTGCCAGCGACATACACGCCATTGCGACTGCCGAGGTCGCACAGCACAGGCAGCGGCCCCGTCATGCGAATGCGCGCATGCGCGCGCGACACTTCGGTTCCGGCGAGCACCGAATCGCAGCTGGGATCGCGCCCGAACGTGTGTCCCTCGGCCAACACGGACACGACGCTCGCAGGGGACACCCAATGCAAGGCGATTCGCTTCGGCCCGCTGGTGCTACACCCAGTCGTCGCCGAGGGCTGCGTAGCGTCTACCCCTGCCGAGTCACGCAAAACCGAGCCTCCCTGAAAGGCACGAGTGTATAGACCAAAGCCGCTGGCGCGTCGATCGGCGGTCTTCAGCCGGACTGAGAACGTGTTCGTAAGTGGTTGAATATATTCGTGTAATCAAGCGGTCCCGAGCGCGCGGCTCAATGCTGCGTCGCACGCTCGGGCGGCAAGTTCGCCAGCGCTTGGCGAATGCTCGCGTCGGTCGGGCGCAGTTGGCGCGCGCGCTCCAACCAGCTGCGCGCTTCATCGAAACGCCCGAGCCGGCCCAGAAGTACGCCTTTGTTCTTAGCGAAGAGTTCGTCACCGAACGCGCTCACACAGCGCTCCGTCGCGCTCAGTCCGCTTTCCGGACCGCGCACGTTGGCGACACCGTTCGCCCACATCCGACACAAACGCGGGTTGGTTGGATAGCGCTGCAGCGCGTGCTGCCACAAGCTTTGGTCGTCGGCCCAGCGCTGCTGCGAGCGCAAGTACGCCGGCGCGCATGCGAACACCAACAGCACCGGCAGACTGCAGCGCAGCACGGGTAGGATCCGAACAGAGCGCGCGGCGAGTGCATCGACGAGCGCGCCTGCGCACAACGCAGCGCCGATCAACGGCAAGTATACGTAGCTATCCGCCAGATAGCGCGCGAGTGGAATGAGGTTCGAATTCGGCAGATACGCGAGTGCAATCCAACACAGGCCGAAACTACAGACGCGCTGTGGCAGTGGCGGCAAGCGGCGCACGACGAGTCCGAGCGCGAGCACGAGTAGCGGCAGCAACAGATCGACGCCGGGCGTGAATGGCGGCGGCCACGGCACGGGCAGATACTTTGCGGTGGGCTCTTCGAGCCCGAGCAGCAAGCGTAGGTGGTGGCCGAGTGCGTACCACGCGGCGCGAATGAAGCTCGCACCCGCGCGTTCGGTATCGCTGATCGCGCCGACTGCGCGCTGTCCCAGCACTGCGAGCACTGCGACTGGGACGACTACGAGCAGATACGGCCAAATCCCGCGCAGCGCGCTGACTATGCGGCTGCGCAGGGGTCGTGGATCGCCGCTGCCGAAGTGCAACTCTGCGATCGCGACCAGCACACACAATGGCGCAATGGTCGGCTTCGACATCAGGCCGAGCGCGAAGCACGCGATCGCACCGGCTCTGCGCTTCGGGTTCGATGGCGGCCACGCGAGCCAGAGCATCGCCAGGCCGAAACAGGTCGCGAGCAGGTCTTTGCGCCCGCTCACCCAGCTCACGGGTTCGGCCGCCACTGGGTGCAGCCCGAACAGCAGCACTGCGCAGAGCGCGCCGAGCAAGCTCAGCTGCATGCGCGACGCCAGCAGAAATAGCAGCGCGCAGTTCAGCACATGCACGCTGGCGTTCAGCAAGTGAAAGTGCCAGGCGGCTGGGCCGAACCACCGCAGTTCCCACGCGTACGTCATGATCGTGATCGGAATCGGGTAACCGAGCGCAGGAGTCGTGAGCTTGTCGCGCAGCGAAGCGGTGTCGCGCGCGACCACCAGCGGATTGCGGGTCACGTGAATGTCGTCGTCCCAATCCAAGAAGCCGAAGCCGAGCGCCGGCAGTTGCAGCGCCGCGACGACGGAGAGCGCGATCGCCAGCACAGCGCTCGCGATGAGGGCTGTGCGAGGTTGCAGGGTTTGGGAGTCGGTGGACGTGTCGCGATCGTATCCGGGTTCGGCTGGCTCCGGTGCAAGCTCGTAGTTGCGGCGTGTGGTTGGCTCCTACGTGTAGGCACGCGGCTCGGCGAAAGTCCGAGCTCTAGACGCTGCGTCCGACCACCAGACGCAGTCGCTGGCGACAGTGCTGTGCGCGGCACATTTCAAGGGTCTCGAGGCGTGAACAGGCACGGCGCTGCATGGCATCGATGTTGCGTAGACGAACTGCTGGTTCGGGCGCGCGCCCAACCCATCTCCACTGGGCCTCGAAAGATCGATTGTTCATGTCCACGCAAATTCGCAGATACGTCTCGTTCAAGCTCGGCGACGAGGAGTACGGCATCGGAGCCGGCAGCGTCCTCGATTTGATCGGCACCTCGGGTGTCACGCGCTCACGCGTTGCGCCGAGCTACGTGTACGGCAGCATTCGCTGGCAAGGCGGCACGCTCCCCGTGCTCAATCTGCGTGCGAAGTTGGGCCTGCCTTCGACGCTGGGCGTGGAGCGGGGCGTCGTGATCGTGGTGGAACTCGCTGCGCTGTCCGCGAACGCACAGACGATGCGCGTGGGCTTGTTGGTCGACGAGTTGCCGGACGTATGCGTGTTGCGGGACGCGACCATCGCCCCATTTCAGCCGCTGTCCGGCCCGACCAAAGCTCCGCTGGTGCGCGGCATCGGCATGCTCGAGCAACGGCTGATATTCTTGCTCGACATCGCGCAGGTGCTCGACGCTTGCGAGCGTGCAGCTTGCCTGGATGCAGTCGCCAATGACGCACTCGCGGGGCCGCAGCCGGCGGCTCGCGGCGACTTGGAGTGACGCGGACGCACTTCAGCGCAGACGCTGCACTTCGCGAAAACGTGGGCACCTGACCTCGTGGTCATTCACGATGCCCACCGCCTGCATGCATGCGTACACGATCGTGGGTCCGCAGAACTTGAAGCCGCGCTTCTTCATGTCCTTCGAGATCTGCTCCGACAGCGCGGTCTTGGCCTGAGCTTTCTTCCAGCTCTGCAGGCGACTCACGATCGGTTTACCGTCGACGAACTGCCACAGGTACTCGGAGAAGTCCTCGCCGCGTTCGCGCATGTCCAGATAGACCTGCGCGTTGCCGATCGTGGCTTTGATCTTGGTCGGGCTGCGGATGATCGCGGCGTTCTGCAGGGCCTTGGCGATGCGCTTGTCGGTCCAGCGCGCGAGTTTGCTGGGATCGAAGCCGTCGAACTCTTTGCGCATGGCGGCGCGCTTGCGCAGGATCGTGATCCAGGACAGCCCGGCTTGAAAGCCATCGAGCTGAAACTTCTCCCAGAGTGCGCGCGAATCGCGCTCGGGCACACCCCACTCCTGGTCGTGATAAGCGCGGTACAGCGCGTCGTCAATCGGAGCCCAACCGCATGCGAGATCACTCATGGCCGCGGTTTGTAGCATTGCTCTCGCCTTCTCGCGACAGGGGCAGCCCCACGTAGTTCTCGGCGAGGGTCGTAGCGGCGGCGCGCGAGCTGGTCACGTACTCTAGATACGAGCGTTGCAGTTTTTGAGCGTAAGCGTCGGAGCGATCGAACGTGTGCAGCAAGCTGGTCATCCAGTACGAGAAGTGCTGCGCGCGCCAGACGCGGCGCAGACAGCGCTGCGAGTAGCTCTGCAACAGGTCCTGCCGTTGCTCGCGGTAGTGGACGGCCAAGGCTTCCGACAGCACGCACACGTCGGCGACGGCGAGGTTCAGGCCCTTAGCGCCGGTGGGCGGAACGATGTGCGCCGCGTCGCCCGCGAGAAACAGGCGCTCGAACTGCATGGGCTCGACCACGAAGCTGCGCATGGGCGTGATGTTCTTCTCGATGATCGGGCCGGTCGCTAACTTCCAGCCGGGCAGGGTTTCGAGGCGCAGGCGCAGTTCCTCCCAGATGCGCGCGTCGGACCAGTTGCCGATGTCGTCGTCGGCTTCGACTTGCAGGTAGAAGCGCGAGACCTCGGGTGAGCGCATGCTGTGCAGCGCGAAACCACGTTCGGTCTGCGCGTAGATCAACTCGTGTGCAGAAGGTGCAACCGCAGCCAGGATGCCGAGCCACGCGAACGGATAGTCGCGTTCGAAGGTCGCGAGCACGCCGCTCGGGATCGCAGCGCGCGACACCCCGTGATAGCCGTCACAGCCGGCGATGAAGTCGCAGTCGAGCCGCTGCGCCTCGCCTGCGTGCGTGAACGTGAGGTACGGGTGTGCGGAATCGATGGCATGCAGCGCGACGTCTGCGGCTTCGAACACGATCGTTCCACCCGCCGCGATCCGAGCTGCGATCAAGTCTTTGACCACCTCTTGCTGGCCGTACACGGTGATCGCTCGCCCGGGCACGAGTTGCTCGAAGCCGATGCGGTGACTCTCGCCGCCGAAGCGCAGTTCGATGCCGTGGTGCACCAAACCTTCCCGTGCGAGCCGCTCGCCGACACCCGATGCCTTGAGCACGTCCACGGTGCCCTGTTCCAGCACCCCCGCGCGCACGCGTTTCTCCACGTACTCTCGCGTGCGGTTCTCCAGCACCACGGAGGCGACGCCTCGTCGTGCCAACAAGTGCGCTAAAACAAGGCCCGCGGGGCCGGCGCCGACGATTCCGACTTGAGTGTGCATGGAAACCTCGCGGGGTAAGGGCACGTGCTCGGCGATCGACTATGCTGCCCGGCTCATGGCCGATCGCTTGCGAGATCTGCGCGTGCTCGTGCTCGACTGTCAAGCAGCCGGCGCCACGCCAGTGCATGGCGATCTGCTCGAGCTGGGTTGGGCCGTGTGCGATGAGCGCGGCGTTTGCGAGCCTTCGCGCGCGCATTGGATCGCGCGCAGGACCACCCGTTCGGTGCCGCGCGCGATCCGCGAGCTGACCGGCTGGAGCGAGGCGAGCGATGCCGAGGCGCTGACCGAAGGCGTAGCTTGGGAACTGCTGACCAACGACCTCAGGCTGTTGAGGAATGGCAGCCCAGCGAGTGCCGTGCCGACGCTGATTCACTACGCGAGTTTCGAGTTGCCATTCTTGCGGGACCTGCACGCACGCTTGGGGCAGGCAGCGCCATTCCCGTTCGACGTGCGCTGTGTGCATGCCATCGCCGCGCGCTTGTTTCCCGATCTCCCACGGCGCAATATCCGCGCGCTCGCGGGGTACTTGGGCCATTCGCCGCAACTGTTCCGGCGCAGCGCCGGCCACGTGCAGGCCACTGCGTTCATCTGGCATGCGCTGGTGCCGAAGCTGGAAGCGGCAGGCATCGACACCTGGTCCACGCTCACGCACTGGCTCGAAGATACGCGCCGACCATCGCGTCCGGCGCGCCGCAGCTATCCGCTGCCCGCTTCGCAGCGGCGCGCGCTGCCGGATCGACCCGGCGTCTATCGCTTCGTGCGCAGCAACGACGACGTGCTGTACGTCGGCAAGGCTGCCAGCCTCAAGAAGCGCGTCGCCAGTCACTTCAGCAGCGGCGGCCGGCCCACCGAACGCGCGCTGGAAATGCTCACGCAAGTGCAGCGCGTGGACGTGGTCGAGACCGAGAGCATTCTCGAGGCCGCGCTGTTCGAGAGCGACGAGATCAAACGCTTGGAGCCGCCATACAACGTGCAGCTGCGCGGTGCCGAACGCAACGTGTGGTTCGCGTCGCGCGATCTCGGCGCACAGCTGCCCGCGCCCGACGCACTGCATCGCGTCGGGCCGTTGCCTTCGCAGCGTGCGCTCGCGCCCTACGCGGCGCTGATCGCATTGACGGCGGGCCAGGAACCGAGCGAGCGCTTGCGCGCCGCCGCGCTGGCAGTGCCCTGGGCGATCGGCCCGGCTCCTACGCTGTTCGCCGAGGGTTGGGGCGTGTTTGCCGAACAGCACCTGCGTGCACGTGCGCGCTCAGCCGCGCGCAGCGTCGAGCTGGCAGCGCGCGCGTTGTGGTTGTTGCGCGGCCGCGACGAGCCCACTTCCGCCAACGAGGACGCGGCTCCCGACGACTGGGACCTCGCGCGCGTCATACGCAGGCTCGAGCGCAATCTCGTGCAGGGCGGCTTGATGATCCGGCGCGCGCGCTGGTTGTGTTTGCTGGCCGGTGGCTTGGTGGCGTTTCGTGAAAGCTCGATGCCGAGTGCGCGCTACCTCGTGCTCGCGCGTGCCAACATCGTGGAGCGCGGCGGGCTCGAGCACGTCGCAGATCTAGTCGAGGTGGCAGCACGCGCCTGGCCCGGCCTGCACGAACGTCAGGCGTGTTTCGATCCCGCAAGCTACGATCGCCTGCGCGTGCTGACGACGGAGCTGCATCGCGTGTTGGATGAAGGCGGTGAAGTCGCGTTGCGATTCGGATCGCGGTTTCTGAGCGGAGAGCGGCTGCTGCGCTGGATGCGTGCGTTGTGACCGGAGCGTCAGCTCGCAGCCTGAAGTGCGGTCGGGTAATGTAGCTTCGAGATTGGATAGTCCGCAGGTTTGCTGATGACGCGCGCGGCATTGGCCAACAACGTCAAGCTCGCTGTGTTGCGTTCGGCGCGCCAGCTGCTGATGTTGCATTCAGTAGCCGCGGATCGAAAGTCCTGCTTGTTGCAGGAGGCATTGAAGTTCACGAACATGCCCAGACCCGACTTGCCCGTGCCGAGGCCCCACGCCATCGCCATCACACACATCTGTGCGTCCGCAGGCCAGTGATCCCAGGTCGTGTAGCGCTCCTTGAGCGCCACTTCGTCGGTTTGAGTTTTCCGCCAAAACAACTGATCGCGTTGCGCGCTGCTCAGCTCGAGGTCGGTCTCCGCGCGACAGCGGTGATAGCCGAGGCGCGCCAGTAGCTCGTGCTGCGGATGATGCTTGAGGTGAGTCCATTCGGCTTCGATTTCAGCTTGGGTCGCAGCTTGTCCGGCTGGGCGACCGCGCTTGTTGTCGGCCTTCCATTGAAACGCCAGCTCCAGCGCCAGCGAGATCGGCTCGATCAGGTTGCCAACTCCAACCGTGACCAGCTCGCGCGTATCGAGATACATGTGTGCGACGACGCCTTCGTGTTGACTGATGAAGTCGAACCACGCGGCTCGGACCGAGTCGTGCATGGCAAATGCCCCCTTTTGAGTCGATGTCCTACCGACCAGCGCATTCCGCCACAACCTAGCCTTTCGCGCCAGTCCCTTTCGCGAACCATGCAGGTCTTCCTTGCTGCAAGTTCCGGCGTTAGAACCGCAGTCATGACCACGCCATTTCCCGACAGCATGGACTTCCGCGGCAGCAACGCGCCCTCGCGTGTCGAGTGCGAGATCTTCGACCTGATCGTGCACGGCGAGATCCCACGTGAGATCTCGGGCGCGTGGTACCGCATGATTCCCGATCCACAGTTCCCCCCGCGTCTTGGCGACGACACGTTCATTTCTGGTGACGGGATGATGGGTTGCTTCAGCTTCGACAACGGCCACGTGGATTACCGGCAGCGCTACGTGATCACCGATCGCCTGCGCGCCGATCGCGCGGCGCGGCGCTCGCTGTTCGGTGCCTACCGCAATCCGTACACCGACGATCCGTCGGTGCGCAGCGTGGAGCGCGGGACGGCCAACACCACGCCGCTGTTTCACGGCGGTCGGCTGTTTGCGCTCAAAGAGGATAGCCGCCCGGTCGAACTCGACCCGCACACGCTCGAGACCAAGGCCCGCTGGGACTTCGGCGGCAAACTGCGCTCGCTCACGATGACCGCGCATCCGCGCACCGACCCCGTCACCGGTGAGCTCTACTTTTACGGTTACGAAGCGGGCGGTCTGGCGACGAACGCCATCGCGTATTGCAAAGCCGACAAGTCCGGGGCGCTGCTCACGGAGCAATGGTTCGAAGCGCCGTACGTGTCGCTGCTGCACGATTTCGCGATCACCGAGCGCCACGTGCTGTTCCCGGTATTTCCCACGACTGCGGATCTCGCGCGCATCCAAGCCGAGGGCCCGCACTGGATCTTCGAACCCGACAAGCCGAGTTACGTGGGCATCATGCCGCGCGACGGCTCGGTCTCGGAGCTGCGCTGGTTCAAGTACGACCAGCCCGCGTCGTCGTTCCATCTGCTGAACGCGCATTCCGAGGGTGATGTCGTGCACCTCGATTTCCACTTGTCGCCGATGAATCCGTTCCCCTTCATCCAGCGTGCTTCCGGGTTGCAGGTCGATCCCAGCAAGATGCGCAGCAAGTACGCGCGCTGGACTTTCGATCTGTCGAAGCCGGGCAACACCATCCAGGAGCGCGAGTTGGGGCCCGGTGGCGACATGCCGCGGATTGCGGCCAAGGACCAGGGTCGGCCGTACGAGGTCGGTTACTACCAGCGTTTCGATCCGCAGCTCGGTCCGCCGAATTTCATCGGGCCGGTCGGCGCCGGCTTCAACACTGTCTCGCGCCTGTCGCTCAACAGCGGGGAGCTGCGCAATCTGGTCGTCGGTCCGAAAGCTACGGTGCAGGAGCACGTGCACATTCCGTCGCGTAAGCCCGGACACGAAGGCTATCTGGCATTCGTGGTCGACCTTCACGACGTGCGCGGCTCAGAGGTGTGGATGGTCGAAGCCGAGCATCTCGACGTGGGCCCGATCGCGCGCATCGAACTGCCGCTGCGCCTGCGCTGCCAAGTCCATGGTAACTGGGTTGCGGCGGATCTGTTGAGCTGAGGTTGATGATGACCCACGACGCTTATCCGGAGCTGCATCTGCTGATCGCGGGCAGGCCGCGGGCCGGTGAAGATCGCGCCACCGCGAACGTGATCAACCCTGCGACCGAGGAGACGCTCGGCTCGTTGCCGCTCGCATCTCAACACGATCTCGACGCTGCGCTTAGCGCCGCGCAGGCAGCATTCCCCGCATGGCGTGCCACGCCGCCCAGCGCGCGCGGCAAGATCCTCAAGCGCGCCGCGGATCTGATGCGCGAACGCGCGGAACGCATCGCGTGCATCGCCACTCTGGAAGAGGGTAAGACGATTCACGAGTCGCGCTTCGAGACGTTGCGCTCGGCGGACACGCTGGAGTGGTACGCCGAAGAAGGTCGCCGCAGCTATGGGCGGCAGATCCCAGCGGCCGCACCCGGCATGCGCCTGACGGTGCGCAAAGAACCGGTCGGGCCGGTGGCCGCGTTTGCACCCTGGAACTTTCCGATCGGCAATCCCGCGCGCAAACTGGGCGCGCCACTGGCGGCGGGTTGTCCGGTGATCTTGAAACCCGCGGAGGAGGCGCCCGCTTCCGCGCTGGCCGTGGCGCAATGCCTGGTCGACGCGGG
>Ga0081455_10002712_pt1 | contig 20903 bp, 22 predicted proteins | sample TabmetS3T2R1_FD_70207 | JGI IMG/M metagenome (GOLD analysis project Ga0081455, IMG submission 70207) | Tabebuia heterophylla rhizosphere microbial communities from the University of Puerto Rico - S3T2R1 | ecosystem: Host-associated > Plants > Roots > Rhizosphere ...
CGCGGATGCGGTGGAGCCGGCGCGGCGGGGCCCAGCTCACGCCGCCCAGGGGCTTGAGCTCGAGCGGCCCCCATTCGTCGAAGCAGACTACTGCCGCGTGCGGCGGGCACGCCTGGTAGAGGCGCCGGATGCGTTGTTTTTCCGGTCGAACGCCGGGTCACGAGACGTCTTCCACGTCCGAATGCGCTGGGCTCGCAGCCCTTCGCGCCGCAGCAGGCGGCGGACCCACTCGTCGGTGATCGGCGGCAGCAGGCCCCGCTGCCGGCAATACTCGGCCAGCTTGGGTACCGTCCACGCCGAGAACGGCAGTCCCCGCTCGGCCGGACTCGACAGGGCAATGTCGATCAGTTCCCGGATCTGGGCACCCGTGATGATGGGCAGCCGCCCCTTGGGGTTGGGCGGCTGCTCGAAGGTGGTGAACCCACTGGCGTTGAAGCGATGCACCCACTCGTACACCATCGTCACGTTGCAGCCGACCCGATCGGCCACGTCGGCGACCACCCGGCCGCGCGCCAGCTCGGCGATGAGCCGATACCGGCGGTGGAGCCGGACGGTGAGTCGCCGATCCCGGACCTTCGCCTGCAGCACCCGGCGCTCCATCCGCGTCAACGCCCGCAGCCGCACGGACTTGGCCATGCTGTCCCCCCTTGGGAACAGCGTAGGCGGAGGCGCCCCTTATTCTGGCCAAATCAAGTTGGGTCGGCACTAGTAGAGTCCCGGGATCAGCCGTGACGTTCGCGCACAATAGGCCCGGTACTCCTCGCCGAAATGGCTGTGCAGCAACCGCTCTTCCGCCCGCATGCGTGCCACGAGCTCGCGCAGCCGGTACGGCTTGGTGACGTAGTCGTCGGCACCGACCTCGAGCCCCACCACCGTGTCGATCTCCGACCCCTTGGCCGTGACCATGATGATCGGCACCGCCGAACGGCGCCGGAGCTCGCGGCACACGTCCACCCCCGAGATCTTCGGGAGCATCACATCGAGCAGCACCAGGTCGGGCTTCACGACGTCGAACAGCTCGAGCGCCTCCGCCCCGTCGTGCGCGACCTGCACGCGGAAACCTTCCCGCTTGAGGCCGACGGTGAGTGCCTCGACGAAGCTGTCCTCGTCCTCGACGAGGAACACGGTGGCCTCAGGGGTGCTCATCCTGCCTCCTTGGTGACGGCCACCGGGCCGGGCCCGGCGGGGAGCCGCAGTGTGAATGTCGAGCCCAGACCCTCGCGGGACTCGACCCGCACCTCGCCCCGGTGGTTGGAGGCGACGTGGCGGACGATGGCGAGCCCCAGCCCGGTGCCGCCGGTCTCGCGGCTGCGGGCCCGGTCGACCCGGTAGAAGCGCTCGAAGATGCGCTCGAGGTCGCGCCGGGGGATGCCGATGCCGTGGTCCCGCACCGTGACGTCGACCCAGGTGCCGTCGGTGCGCGCCTGCACCTCGACGGTGCTGCCGGGCTCGCTGTACTTCACGGCGTTGTCGAGCAGGTTGGTCACGGCCGACACGAGCTGGCGACGTTCCCCGACCACGGTGAGCCGGGCCGGCACCTCCTCGACGGCGAACTCGATGCCCCGCTGCTCGGCGGCGGGCTCCACCCGCGCGCAGGCCTCGGTCACGAAGGTCGCCACCGGCACGTGCTCGTTGGCGGGTGCCGACGCCACCTCGAGACGCGAGAGCTCGAGCAGGTCGTCGATGGTGCGCCCGACGCGGAACGCCTCGTTGGCCAGCCGCTCAGCCAGGCGACGAGTGACGTCCGGGTCGCGCTCGTCGAGCAGCGTCTCGGCCAGCAGGGCCAGGGCCCCCACCGGTGTCTTGAGCTCGTGGCTGATGTTGGCCACGAAGTCGCGCCGGACGTTCTCGAGCCTCCGCCGCTCCGACGTGTCCTCCACGACCACCAGCACCCCGGAGGGCCGCGCCGGGTCGGCAAGCGGCACCGCCCGGACGTTGAGGATGCGGCGCGGCGGCCCGAAGAGCTCGAGCTCGCGCTCCACCCGGCGACCGCGGAGGGCGTCGGCGGCGAGGATGCTGATCGCCTCCTCGACCAGGGCGTCGCTGTGGCGGGCGGCGAGGAACGAGGCCGCCGGGTCGTTGCGGTAGACCACCTCGCCCCGCTCGTCGAAGATGACGACCCCGTGGCCGATCGCGCCCAGCGCCCAGGACAACCGGTCCTCGGCGCTCGCCACCCGCGAGCGCCGCTCCACCGCGTGGGCCACAGACTGCTCCAGGTGATCGAGCGCGGCATCCAGCCCGCCGGCCGCGGGGCTCACGGGCGGGCGGGGGTCGGCGTCGAGCACCCGGGACGCGGCGACCAGCCGGCGGATCGCGGCCCTCTGGGCCACCAGCGCCGCCGTCCACGCCGCCAGCACGGCCACGAGGACGACGACGAGCACCGTCAGCGCAACAGTCATCAGCGGAGCTGACCCCGTCGGCGCCGTGTCACGCGGTTCTCCGGTCCTCCGTCGGCACGAGCTCGAGGACGGCGGACACGTCGACGCGGTCGTCGACGCCGATGCCGCTCAGCGCCGTGACCGACACGGAGCCCCGGGCCACGACCGCGGTGTCGGAGTCGGGCGGGAGCTCCGTGTCGGTCGGACGGAACTCGATCTGCAGGCGCCCCCCGTCCGGCGCGGCCTCGACCACCGACGACCGGACCGTGCCGAACGGGGCGAGCGTGGCCGCCCGGGCGCCCTCCAGCCGGTCGAGCGGCCGGTTGGGCACGTTGAGGTTGAGCACCGTGCACGGCGGCGCCTCGTCGCTTGCGAGCCACGAGAGGGCCGAGGCGGCCACGGTGGCGGCCGTGTCCCAGTGCGCCGGGCGGTCGAACATGATGCCGGAGACGTCGCGCAACCGGCCGCGGGCACCGGGGTCGTCCCCCATCTCGGGGCTCTCGACCACCTCGGCGCGGGCCCGGTCGCCGTCGCCCACGGGGACGGTGCCCCTCGCCTGCTCGTGCAGGTGCAGGGTCGACACGTCGATGCTGACGGCGAGGCCGCGGCAACCGAAGTTGGCGCCCGTGAGCGCCGCGCCCACGGTTCCCGAGTGCAGCACCGCACGACCCGTGTTGCAGCCGGGGTTGATGCCCGAGACGACGAGGTCGGGCGGGTCGCCGAAGCCGCCGAGCCGCGCGGTGAGGACGCAGAGCCCGGGTGGGCCGGCGATCGCGTAGGCGGGAACGCCGGCGAGGAGAGGCAGGTCGACGCGCTCGGCGTCGATCCCCGCCTCGATGTGCACTTGTCCGATGGCCGCCGCGGAGCCGCTCATCTCTCGATCCGGGGCGACCACGACCACGTCGTAGCCGTCGTCCACCAGGGCCCGCGCCAGGGCGTGCAGCCCGGGCGAACCGACGCCGTCGTCGTTAGTGACCAGGACTTTCATCCGCCCTCCGGGAGGTTGGGGGTCGATACGATTCTGCCGCCGCGACCCGGCGGCGGAATCGACCCCATAGCGCGTACCCCTTTCGGCGACGTGCTGGTCGGCCTGCTCACCGCACCTCGGCGGCCAGGTGCACGGGCTCGCCGGTGATCAGGTAGCGGAGACGGGCGCCGATGATGGCGGCGTGGTCGGCGATGCGGTCGGCGGCCTGCCCGATGATGTAGACGCCCATGGCCGTCGCCGCCGACTCTGGTCCCTGAAGGCGGCGCAGCTCGGCCAGGAGGCGCTCGTGGTACGTCTCGGCCGGCGGGCGCTGGTCGGCGAGCTGGCTGGCGAGGCCGAGGTCCTGCGCGGACCACGCCCGCAGCGCGGTCCGGTACTGCTCGACGGCCAGGTCGACCATGGTCACGGCGATGTCCCATGGGGGGCCGCACGTCGACAGGCGGTCGACCTGAGGCGTGAGCTTGAGGATCCGCAGCGACAGGTCGCCCACCCGTTCGAACTCGGACAGGATGCGCACCACGGTCACGATGAAGCGGAGGTCGCTGGCGACAGGCGCCTCGCGATTGAGCAGCTGGTAGCACCGCTCCAGCAGGGAGAGGTGCATCGCGTCGATCTCGTCGTCCGACCGGAACGCCTGGTCCATCAGCCGCACGTCGCCGGTCCCGAGGGCCTCGCGCGCCAGCTCGAGGTTCTGGTCGACGCGCACGCCCATCAGCTCGACCTGCATCCGTAGCTGGTCGAGCTCCGCCTGGAAGGTGATCCGCAACGGGATGGGGGTGGGCTCGGACGTCGACATCTCGGTGGGCCCTAGCCGAACCGGCCGGTGATGTAGTTCTCGGTGCGCTCGTCGGAGGGGTTGGAGAAGATCGTCTCGGTGCGGTCGAACTCCACGAGGAAGCCCGTGCGGCGGTCGGATTCCGGGTTGACCTCGGTCGAGAAGAACGCCGTGGCGTCCGACACCCGGGCCGCCTGCTGCATGTTGTGGGTCACGATCACGATCGTGAACTCCGACTTGATCTCCTGCATCAGGTCCTCGATGCGGGCCGTGGCGATGGGGTCGAGCGCCGAGCAGGGCTCGTCCATGAGCACGACGTCGGGGCGGGTGGCGATCGCGCGGGCGATGCACAGCCGCTGCTGCTGGCCGCCGGACAGGCCCATCGCCGACTCCTTGAGCCGGTCCTTGACCTCGTCCCACAGCGCCGCCTTCTCCAGGGATGTCTCGACCACCTCATCGAGCTGTGCTCGCTTCTTGGTGCCGAACAGCCGGGGCCCGTAGGCGACGTTGTCGTAGATCGACTTCGGGAACGGGTTGGGCTTCTGGAACACCATCCCGATCCTGCGGCGCACCTCGACCGGATCGACGCCCGGCCCGTAGAGCGGCACCCCGTGGTAGTTCAGCGTCCCCTCGGCCCGCGCGCCCGGGATGAGGTCGTTCATGCGGTTGAAGCACCGCAGGACCGTGGTCTTCCCGCAGCCGGAGGGCCCGATGAAGGCCGTAATCTCCCTCTGGCGGACATCGAGGGAGACCTCGCGCACGGCCCGGAAGTCGCCGTAGTACGCGGCCAGGTCGCGCACCTCGAACACGACGGGGAGCTGTTCACGCTCGGGAAGCTCGCGCCGTGCGACATCGAGGCCCTGGGGGAGCGGCCCGGTCGGGTCGGGCGTCTCGGTCGCTGTATCTGTGCCGGCGGGGTCGGTCATTGCGACCTCTTCTTCTCGAAGCGGTTCCGGAGGACGATGGCAATGGAGTTGACGAGCAGCACGAACACCAGCATGGCCATGATCGTGGCGGACGCGTTCGCCACCCTGAACGCTTCTTCGGGCTGCTTGGCGAATGTCGTCACGATCGAGGGCAGCGCAACGAAGCGGTCGGTCAGGTGGCTGGGATCCACGACGTTGCCGACATTCAGTCCACCGCCGCGGCTGAAGAATCCGGTCACTGCCCCCACCACGATAAGTGGCGCCGCCTCGCCAACCGCCCTGGCGATCGAGAGCAGGGCGCCGGTGAGGATCCCCGGCGCAGCGTAGGGCAACACCTCCGAGCGAATCACCTCCCAGCGCGTGGCGCCGACGCCGTAGGCACCCTCACGCAACGACTGGGGAACGGCGCGGATGGCCTCTGCGGAGGTGATGATCACGATCGGCAGGACGAGCACCGCGAGGGTGATCCCGGCCGCCGCCAGCGTCCGTCGGTCGACACCGGACGCACCGGCGAAACCGCCGAAGGCGTTGACGAAGATGGCGAGCCCGAGCAGCCCGTAGACGACTGAGGGCACGCCGGCCAGGTTGCGGATGTTGAGCTCGATGAACGACGTCAGCCGGTTCCGTGGGGCGTACTCCTCGAGGTAGATGGCGGCGCCGACCCCGAGCGGGAAGGCGACGACGATCACGCAGATCGCGATCCAGAACGAGCCGACGATGCCCTGGGAGATGCCGGCGCGCTCGGCGTTCCCCGAGAGACTGCCATCGACAAACCGCCAGCCCCGGTCGGTGTACACCGGCATGCCGTCGATCACGATCCGCGACAGGAGCACGCCGAGGATCAGGAGCGACACGAAGAGGGCCAGCAGCAGCCCGATCTCGAAGGCGCGCCCCCGCACCTCGGTGCGGCGCCCACGCAGCGCCGCTGCGACCTGCGCCTGGACCGCCGCCTCGCCGCTTGCCCCGATGGACGTGAGTGCCATGCAAGCCCCTCGCGGGTCAGTAGACCTGGCGCACCCGGCGCACGAAACGGTCCGCGATCAGGTTGAGCAGGAAGGTGAAGAAGAACAGCACCACGCCGACGAAGTAGAGGCTCGGAACCGCAAGTCCCGACCCGCGGACGTTCTCCGTGCCCACGGCCAACGACGCCATCGCCGCCGTCATCGTCAGGCTCCCGTCCAATGGATTGGTGGTGTAGATCGAGCTGTCGGCGGCACCGCCGGCGATGAACACCACCATCGTCTCGCCGATGGCCCGCGAGACCGCCAGGATCATGGCGGCAACGATCCCGGACACCGCCGCCGGGAGCACGACCCGCAACGTCGTGGACATCTTTCGGGCACCGATGCCCGCGGACGCTTGGCGCAGGCTGTCGGGCACGGCGCGCATGGCGTCCTCGGAGACGGACGCGACCAGCGGAATGGTCAGGATCCCGACACCGATCCCCGCCGCCATCATGGATCCGGCGCTGTGTTCCCTGCCGAAGATGCGGCCGACCACCTCGGGGGCGATCCAGTTCAGCGCAAACACCCCCAGCACCACCGACGGGATGCCCGCGAGCACTTCGATGATGGGCTTGAGCGCGGTCCGGATGTTCGGCCGCGCGTACTCGGAGAGGTAGACCGCGGCACCCAGCCCCAGCGGTGCTGCGACCAGCATCGCGATGCCCGTGACGATCAGGCTTCCCACCAGGATGGTCGAGATGCCGAACTGGTCCTGCCGAGGGTTCCAGCTGCTGGCGCCGAAGACGTTGCCCCAGTCGACGTCGGTGAAGAACTCGGTCCCGTTGCTGAACAGCGAGATCAGGATGAGCGCGCTGATGACGAGCGACAGGAACGCGGACAGGAAGAAGATCGCCCCCATCGTCCGCTCCCGGCGGTGCCGCCGGGGGTCACCGGACAGGTCGACCGGGGGGCGGGGAACCGGGCCGCCGGGTGGGAGTGTGGTGGTTGCCATCGTTCAGGCCTCGACGTGATGCGGGTCGGGATGCGGGTGACGTCCGGGCCTTGAGCAGCGTGGGGCCGGGCCGTGACAGCCCGACCCCACGATTGCATGTACCGGCTTACTCGCGCTTCTCAGCGACCCTCCCACGCCGACGTCGTGGACTGGACCTGGTCGTCAGGCATGGCCACGTAGCCGCCGTCCTCGACGAACTGGTTCAGGTTCTGGAGGTAGTAGTCGACGAAGGGCACCACTGCGGCGTTGTCCTCCGCCGAGCTCATGCTGACGTAGATGAAGAGCGGCCGGGACAGCGGGTAGCTGTTGTCGGCAATCGTGTCCGCCGCCGGCGCGACGCAGTCGCCGCCCGGCTCAGCCGACACCGGGATCTCGGTGACCTGGTCGCCGGCCTCCTCCGCAAACGCGAAGCCCACCCAGCCGAGCGACGTGTCCGACGCCTCGACGTTCTGGATGATCACGTTGTCGTCGGCGCTGGACGCGTAGTCCGTGCGGGTGGTGTCGTCGGCCTGACCACGCTCCCCCGCGATGTCGGCGAGCGCGATCTCGATGAACGAGTCGTAGGTTCCCGACTCGGTGCCCGGGCCGGTGAGCTCGAGCGGAGCGTCGGGGAACTGCGTGGACGAGCCCAGCTCGGTGGCAATCGCCTGCGCATCGGACCAGTTGTCGAAGCCCTCGGACTCGGGCCCGATCAGGGCGTAGAGGTCGGCGAAGCTCAGGCACTCGGGTGCGCCGTCGTTGTTCGAGCCGGTCAGCACGGACATGCCGTCGTACCCGATCTGCAGCTCGACGTACTCGATCCCGTTGGTCTCGCACGCGGCGGCCTCTTCGTCCTCGATCTGACGCGAGGCATCGGAGATGTCGGTCTCGCCGTTGCAGAACAGCTCGAAGCCGTCGCCGGTGCCGGGACCATCGACGGCGATGTCGACGCCGTCGTTCTCGCCCGTGAAGGACTCGGCCGCCAACGACGTGATGGGCTCGACGGTCGACGACCCGGAGATGTTGATGGAGCCGGAGACGTCGCCACCGCCCTCGGAGCCGCCGGCGCTGGTGCTGGCGTCGTCGTCATCGTCACCGCAGGCGGCCGCCGTCAGGCTGAAAGCCAGGATGATCGACAGCCACGCCAGCCGGCGCTTCTTGATGGACTGCACAGATGCCCTCCCTTGGGCTTGCTGTCGCGATGAGCTGAACGCTCCTGTCGCGGCCACCGTAAGGAGACGAGGTGAACGACCGGGGAGAGCGGCGGTGAACGGGGGGTAAACGAGACGGGAACGTTGCAGTAACCGGCCCTGCGCTACTCCCTGACCTGGGCGGTCAGGCGTCGAGGCAGCACCCTGCGCGCGCACCGACCAGGCAGCCGCTGTCGCCGACGGTCACGCGCCTTGCCGCCAGGCGAACCGCCGCTGACGGCTCGCCGAATGTTCCGGGTCAGCGGGCGCCGGGCGGGTCCGGGCCGGCGTCGAAGGTACCGGCCAGGTCGGCGAGCATCTCCCGGTCGTGGGCGTAGGTCAGCATCCCCTCGGCCTCGTCGAGCGGCACCCAGCGGCGCTGGTCGACCTCGTGGTTGGGTGCCCAGGGCTCGACGCCGACGACCCGCATGATCCAGTAACGGACCAGCTTGGTGCGGCCCTTGCCGTCGGTGTACACGGTCGACGGCAGCTCCTCCCCCGGCTCGCAGACAAGCCCCGTCTCCTCCCGCACCTCGCGGAGGGCCGCCCTCTTGTAGGCCTCGCCCCGGTTGAGCTTGCCCTTGGGGAACGACCAGTCGTCGTAGCGCGGCCGGTGGACGAGCACGATCTCACCGCTCGGCCGGGTGGTGCCGCCCTCGTCGGCGACCGTGATCTCCCGCCAGATGACGCCGCCGGCGGCACGCACCTCGGGTCTCGGCTGTCTGGTTCGTGGGGGACGGGTTGGTCGAGTGGACACGCTGGCGCCGTTCACTTCCTCACCCGCACGGGACCCGCCGGCCGTCTAGTGCCTACCGGGCACTCAGCGCGCCGCGTGCGTCAGGTCGAGCATCCAGTACAGGAAGTTGGTGGTCTGGTCGAGGATTGTGGTGCGGTTCTGGGTGTACGGCACGTGGCCTGCACCCTCGAAGGTTGTCAGGTTCGCGATGAGACCGGCGGCCTCGGCCGCCGCCACGGTGTCGAGGGCCCACTGATAGGGGACCAGCGGGTCGGCCGTCCCGTGGAACAGCAGCGCGGCGGCCTCGCCCGGATTCGGGGTGGTCAGGATCCTGGCGCCGGACAGCGACACCGCAGCGCGGACGGTGGACGCGAACCCCGGGTTGCCGCTGGTGCCGACGTCTTCGGGCCCGTAGCCGACGTTGAGCGCGGTGATGGCGCCCGCGGAGGTGCCCGCGATGGCGATGCGGTTCTCGTCGACGCCGTACTGGTCGGCATGGGCGCGCAGGAACCGGACCGCCGCCTGGGCGTCGTGCTTGGCGTCGACGATGGCGGTCACGCACTCGGCCGTGACCGTCGTGCAGCCGTTCTCGGAGAGGCGGTAGTTGATCGAGACGTTGACGAAGCCCTTCTTGGCGAAGGTCGTGGCCTCGTCGACGATCTCGGGCGACGTCTTGCTGCCGAACGCGAACGAGCCGCCGTGCACCCACACGATCGCCGGGCGGTCGGCCACGCCGTCGCCGGCGGGCCTGTAGACGTCGAGCGTCAGCGTGACGGTCGCGCCCTGCTGGTCGACGGCGCTGCCGTACACCACGTTGGAGGTGGTGGTGACCCCGTTGAACACGACGTCGCGGTAGCGGAGCGGCGCGTCGCCCGGCGGGACCACCTTCTGCCAGTCGCAGCCGGCCGCCACCAACGCCAGGACGGCGACAACGGCGATGAGCAAACGGCGCATCGAGAACCCTCCGATCTGACCGCGCTCGCCCCTCCGGAAGTAATAGCACTCGGAATGCATCAATGCGTCACCCGGTGGCGGCCGTCCCGGGCAGGCCGGTTGGTCGCGGCAGCTCGCGCACGTCGCCGTCGGAGTCCGCCAGGAGGCCACACGCGTCAATGGTGGCATTCGGGGCGCCGCCGGCGTCGGCCGTCAGCTCGCGTCGTGAGCGGAGGTCGCCGACCCTGTCTAGCTGGCGTTCGAGCTGGCGGCGGCGCGTGCCCGCCAGGTCGTCCCAGCCCCGGCGGACCGTGTCGAGCCCGCGGCCCACTTTGTCGAGCGCGTCGGTGAACTTGCCCCACTGCTGCTCGAAGGCCGCCAGGCAGGCCAGGATCTCGTCGGACGTGCGCTGCAGCTGCACCTGCTCGACGGCCTGGCGGATGATCGCTAGGACCGAGAACAGCGTGCTCGGCGAGCACAGCACGACCTTCTGCCGCAGCGCCACGTCGACCAGGTCGCGGTCGTGGGTGTGGACGAACGCGTACACGGACTCGTTGGGGATGAAGAGCAGGACCTCGTCGACCGTGTCGTCGGGGTGGATGTAGACGCGCCCCGACAGCTCCTTGACGCGGGCGCGGACGTCGCGCACGAACGCGACCCGGTGCCGCTCGCGTTCACCGTCGGTGGGCGCCTCGAGGTAGCGAAGGTAGTTGTCGATGGGGAACTTCACGTCCATGTGCAGGAACCGACCCCCGGGCAGCATGAACGTGAAGTCGGGGATGGTGCCCGCCCCGGAGATCCGCGCCTGTTTGCGGTAGTTGATGCCCTCGACCAGCCCTGCGGCACGCAGCACGTCGTCGGCCATGCGCTCGCCCCATTGACCCCGGGCCTGCGGGCTGGCGAGCGCCTGGCGCAGGGACTGCGTGGTGTCGGCCAGCCGGGCACCGACCGCGGCCACCTCGGCGAGCCGCGACTCGACCCGCCCCTGCTGCTCGGCCCGCTCGCGCTGCATGCTGGCCACCAGCTCGGCAACCTTGGCGAGCTCGCTGCGAACGTCGCCCATGCGCTGTTCGACGGCGGCGTTGCGCAGCGCGATCTCGTCGGCGACGCGTCCCCGCATCTCGCCGACCTGCTGCTCGAACGAGCGTTGGCGCGCCGCGAGGTCGCGGGCGCCGGCGTCGGCCTGCGCCCCCAGCCGCTCGCCGGCCACGGCCACCACCGTGTCGACCGCAGCACGCACCATCGCCTCGCGGTCGGCCCCAGCGTCGCTCCGCAGCCGATCCGCGGCGGCGTCGGCGGTGGCCCGCGCCGCCGAGCGGGCAGCCGACGCCGCCACCGCGCGCGCAACGGCCCCCGCGGCCGCCAGCCCGGCGGCGAGCCCGGCCACGATGCCCACGACGAGCGGTGCTGGGTCCATGCGCGCAACTTACGGGCGACCACTGACAATTAAGGGGATTCGCGTACCAGCTCGGGCGACCTGTCAAAGGGTGGCCGCCGCGGCCGGCACCGCGCTGCCGCGCTCGGTCGTCAGCTCCTGGAGGCGGGCGTGGGTCTCGATCGAGCCGCCCGGACGGACCCGGGTCCAGCGGCCGTCCGCGCCGAGCGTCCACGCCAGGACGTCGTCGGCCAGCTCGACCTCCAGCACCTCGTCCAGTCGCTCCTGGAGCCCGGGCTCGAGGACCGGCGTCAGCACCTCGACGCGCCGGTCGAGGTTGCGGGGCATGAGGTCGGCGGAACCGATCAGCACCCGGGGCCGGCCGGGCCCGTCGCCGTTGGCGAAGCGGTAGATCCGCGAGTGCTCGAGGTAGCGGCCCACGATCGACCGCACCCGGATCGTCTCGGACAGCCCCGGCACGCCAGGGGTCAGGCAGCAGATGCCCCGCACGATCAGGTCGACCTCGACGCCGGCCTGCGACGCGGCGTACAGCTCGTCGATCAACTCGGTGTCGACCAGGCTGTTCATCTTCATGGTGATGCGGCCCCGCCCGGGCTCGGCCCGCGCCGCCGCCACCTCGCCCCGGATCAGCTCGACGATGCCCGAGCGCAGCATCCGGGGAGCGACGAGGAGCCGCCGGTAGTCCACGTTGCGGCCGTACCCCGTCAGCTCGTTGAACAGCTGGGTGAGGTCACTACCGATGTCCGGGTCGCACGTGAGCAGGCCGATGTCCTCGTAGGTGCGGGCGGTGCGGGAGTTGTAGTTGCCGGTGCCGATGTGGCAGTAGCGCCGCAGCCCGTCGGCCTCCTCGCGCACGACGAGCAGCGTCTTGGCGTGCACCTTGAGGCCGATGAGCCCGTAGGCCACGTGGACGCCGGCGGTCTCCAGGGCCCGGGCCCACTCGATGTTGGCGCCCTCGTCGAACCGAGCCTTGAGCTCGACGATGACCGCCACCTGCTTGCCCCGCTCGGCGGCGCGGATGAGCGACCGGGCGATGGGACTGTCGCCGGACGTCCGGTAGAGCGTCATCTTGATCGCCAGCACGTGGGGATCGGTCGACGCCTGGCGCACGAACTCCTCGACCGACGTGCGGAAGCTCTCGTACGGGTGGTGGACCAGCATGTCGCCGCGTCGCACGGCCGCGAACGTGTCGGCCCGCTCGCCCTCCTCCGCCGACAGCCGCGGCGGCGTCACCCGCGTGTAGGGCGGGTCCTTGAGGTCGGGCCGGTCGAGGCCGTGCACCGCCCACAGGCCCGCCAGGTCCAGGGGGGCCACGGACTCGTACACGTCGTCGTCCGCCAACACCAGCTCCCGCTGGAGCAGCTCGCGCACCTCGTCGGACGTGGCGGCGTCGATCTCCAGCCGCACGGCGCGCCCGAAGCGCCGCCGGCGCAGCTCGATCTCGACGGCGGCCAGCAGGTCGTCGGCCTCCTCCTCCTCGAGCGTGAGGTCGGCGTTCCGGGTGACCCGGAACGCATGGTTCTGCTCGATCTCCATGCCCGGGAAGAGCTGGTCGAGATGGGCCGCGATGACCTGCTCCAGCGGCACGTAGCGCTCGCCGTCGGGGAGCACCACGAACCGCGGCAGGAGCGACGGCACCTTGACGCGGGCGAAGCGGCGCACACGCTCCTCGGGGTCGCGCACCATCACCGCGAGGTTGAGCGACATGTTGGAGATGTACGGGAAGGGGTGGCCCGGGTCGACGGCCAGCGGGGTGAGGACGGGGAAGATGCGCTCCTCGAACGTCTCGACCAGGAACTTCTCGTCCTCCTCGTCGAGGTCGGCCCACGACGACAGCCGGATTCCGGCCTCGGCCAGCGCCGGCGACACCTGGTCGAGGAACACCGCCTGCATCCGCGGCAGCAGCTTGTCCAGGCGGTCGCGGATGTCCAGGAGCTGCTGTGCCGCCGTCCGGCCGTCGGGGCTGGTCGTGGCCACACCCGCGGCCACCTGGTCCTTCAGGCCGGCGACCCGCACCTGGAAGAACTCGTCGAGGTTCTGGGAAAAGATCGCCAGGAACTTGGCGCGCTCCAGCAGGGGGACCCGCCGGTCCTCCGCCATCGCCAGGACCCGCTCGTTGAAGTCCAGCCAGGACAGCTCGCGGTTGCGGTACCGCTCGACGAGGGACTCGCCCTCGGTCGTCAGCGCGTCTGGCGGCTCGGGCACGCCGCCAGAGTACGGGATGGCGATCGATCCTGTCCGGGGCCGGATCGCGAATGTTGCCGGCCGGCGACCGGCCTCAGGACTCCTCGTCCTCGGGATAGCCGAGGTCCCATTCGAGGAGGATGTGCTCACGCTCGGCATCGCGGACGACCCGCTCGCGGTTGCGCCGGAACTGGGGGTCGTGGGGCGGCAGCAGCACCAGGCGCGCCATCACCCGGGACCGGAAGTCGTCGATCATCTGCCGATCGCCGAAGTCGGACTGCACCTCCCAGTGCGGCGCCACGGGCCCCAGGTACACGATGCGGGCATGGGCACGGGGTGGTTCGACCTCAGGTTCGACCTCGGACATGGCTGACCAGGCTAGTAGGCGGCGTGCGCGCGGAGCCGTCCCGGGGAACGTTCAGGGAACTCCCAGGCGCGTTGGTTAACGCTACGCACCGAGGACGCACCAAAACGTCGGGAACCGAATCCCCCTCGGTTCCGTATTAAGAGGCAGCAGTCCGTATCTGGAGGAACGATGGAAACCGAGTGGATGGCACGTGGCAACTGCGCCCACGAATCCCCGAGCACGTTCTTCCCCAGCGACGGCGTCGGCGTCGAGATCGCGCGGCGGATCTGCGCCACCTGCCCGGTCAAGGACCAGTGCCTGGAGCACGCCCTGGTCAACCGCATCGACCACGGGGTGTGGGGTGGCTGCTCGGAGCGGGAGCGGCGACGCATCCTCAAGCGGCGCCGCCTGGCCGCCTTCGCTGCGAGCCCCCACACGTAGGCGGCAGCGACGACTCGGCCGGTCCGCGGGCGCCAAGCATGAGGGCGCCCGGGGTCGTGGAGCGAGGGCAGGCGCGTCCGCTGCTGCGGCCGGTGCCGGCTCGCCCTGACCCGTCGGGTCAGTCGGTCTTCTCTTCTTCCTCGTCCTTGGCCGCGCCCGGGTCCTTGAGTCCCTTCTTGAACTCGGACTGGGCCTGGCCCATCGAGCGGGCCAGCTTGGGCAGCTTGGCCCCACCGAAGAGGACGAGGATGACGAGCAGGACTATGAGAAGTTCCGGTGCTCCAAGGTTCACGGCCGCCACTGTACCTTTCGTCGATTCGCCAACCGCATCGGGGGTTGGCCGTTGCTTGAATGCGTCGTGAACATCAGTGAAGGATCTCGCCCCCACGTCGTCACGGCGATTGCTTCGTCTGCGGTTGGTTCGTTGCTGGACGTGCACTCGGATGTCCACCACAACCGCTCGGTGCTCACGCTGGTCGGCGAGGAGGCCCCCCGGGCCGTGGCGGCGGCTGCCGTCGCCGCACTCGACCTGCGCAGCCACCGGGGGGTCCATCCCCGCCTCGGCGTGGTCGACGTCGTGCCCTTCGTGCCGCTGGCGGGCTCGACGCTGGGGGACGCGGTGGCGGCCCGCGACCGGTTCCTCGACTGGCTGGCCGTCGAACTGGGGGTGCCCGGGTTCGCCTACGGACCGGAGCGAACGCTCCCCGAGGTCCGCCGCCTCGCGTTCGAGGGACTGGCGCCCGACCGGGGGCCGTCCCGGCCGCACCCCACCGCCGGTGCCACGGCCGTCGGGGCGCGCCCACCGCTCGTGGCGTGGAACGTGTGGCTCGCCGAGCCCGACCTGGCACTGGCGACGCGGGTCGCCCGGGAGGTCAGGGGACCCCGCGTGCGGGCGTTGGGGCTGCCGGTCGGCACGCGGGTGCAGGTCTCGATGAACCTCGTCGAGCCCGAGGAACTGGGCCCGGCGCAGGCGTGGGACCTCGTGGCGGAACGAGCCGCGGTGGCCGGCGCAGAGCTGGTCGGGCTGGTGCCGGAATCCGTCCTGTCACGGATCGATCCGCGGCGGTGGGCGGAGCTCGACCTGGCGGAGGACAGGACGATCGAATCGCGCGTCGCCCGCCCGTCGTGACCCGGGCCGGCGGCGCGCCACCGGGCTTTTGCGTCCCGGTCAGGCAGATGCGGTACCGGCCGCCTGGCGAGCGAGGGCGCGCTGGCGCCGGATGCGCCGGCGCTCGCGCTCGCTCATGCCGCCCCAGATGCCGAACTTCTCGCTGTGGACGAGGGCGTACTCGAGGCACTGGGCGCGCACGATGCAGCCCCGGCACACCTCCTTGGCCTCGCGCGTTGACGCCCCGCGCTCGGGAAAGAAGAGGTCGGGGTCGACGCCCAAGCAGTTGGCGTAGTCCTGCCAGGTGTTGTCTTCGGGATCTGTGGCCACGGGGAGTTTCACTCTGGCCCCCTTCCCGCCTGTCTCAGCTGGGTCCGAGTGCGGCACGCTCGGGGACCAGCACCATCCCCAATCTGATGCCACACGTGTAATTACATTGGTGTGATCTTCCACCACAGACGGCGATTGCGCAAGGGGTAGGCGGGTTTGACGCGCGCGCCGGCGGTCGAGGCGGTGCAGGCCGACATCACCACCCTCGGGGTCGACGCCATCGTCAACGCCGCCAAGGCGAGCCTGCTGGGAGGCGGGGGGGTCGACGGCGCGATCCACCGAGCCGCGGGGCCCGAGCTGCTCGAGGAGTGCCGCATGCTCGGCGGGTGCGGGACGGGCGATGCCAAGGCCACCAGCGGCTATGGGCTCCCGGCTCGCTGGGTCATCCACACCGTCGGACCGGTGTGGCGGGGCGGCCACCAGGGGGAGGCCGAGCAGCTGGCCTCGTGCTACGGGCGGTGCCTCGAGATCGCCGACGAGCTCGGCGCCCGCAGCGTCGCCTTTCCCGCGATCTCCACCGGGGCGTACGGCTTTCCCCGCCGCCAGGCCGCCGAGATCGCCGTCGACACCCTGCTCGCGGCCGAGACCGACGTGGAGCGGGTGCTCCTCGTGGCATTCGACGAGGACACGCTGGGGCTGTACCGGCAGCGCCTCGAGCAGCCGCCCGGGTGAGCCGGGTGGCTCGCCGGGCGTATGACCCCGGCGCCGGCAGTCAGGCCGAGCGGCGGCCGCCCGAGCGCCGCAGCTCGCGCTTCTGCTCGATGAAGTCGACCAGCACGTAGTCGCCCAGCGTCTCGGGGGTCGTGAAGAACGCCCGGCCCTTGTTGAGGCGGGTGAGCTTCTCGACGAAGGAGCGCAGGTGGCCGGTCGGGTCGAGCATGAACGTGTTGATGCGGATGCCCTCGCGGGTGCAGCGCACGACCTCCCGCAGCGTGGCGTCGACGGTCTCGCGCACCGGCGGGTACGAGAAGAACGGCTCGGCGATCCCGGGCTCGAAGTGGGCGGTGGGCTCGCCGTCGGTGATCATGATGATCTGCTTGGTGCCCGCCTGCCTGGCCAGCAGCCGCCGGCTGATCTGGAACGCGTGCTGCATGTTGGTGCCGTACACGAAGTCCCACGAGACCTCGGGCAGGTCCTGCGGGCGGATCTCGCGAGCCACCTCGCTGAAGCCGACCAGTCCCAGGTAGTCGCGGGGGAACTGCAGGGAGATCAGCGAGTGCAGCGCCATGGCGACCTTCTTGGCGGCCAGGAAGTTGTCCCGCATCGGCATCGACAGCGACAGGTCGAGCATGAGCACGGTCGACGACCGCACGACGTGCTCGGTGCGCTCGACCTCGAAGTCGTCGGGTGAGAGGAGCACGGGCGTGCCGCGCCCAGATCGTGCAATGGCGTTGCGGACCGTGCGCTCGATGTGGAGGTTGAACGGGTCGCCGAACTCGTAGGCCTTCGTCTCGTAGGTGCGCTCGTGGCCAGCACCCGACCGCTCGAGCTCGTGACGGCCGAGCTTGTCGCGGGCCAGGCGCTGGAACAGGTCGTGCAGGGCGTTTCGGCCGATGCGACGAAGCCCCTTGGGCGTGAGCTCCAGCCGGCCCTCGCGCTGATCGACCAGGCCGGCGTCCTGGAGCATCCGGGTCAGCCGGGCCAGCTCGTCGAGGCTGCGGGCGGAATCGTCGCCCAGCAGTTCCCGGGCCCGCTCGATGTCCACCTCGGCCAGCGCGCCCGGGTTGGCCACCCCGCGCAAGAGCTGCTCCAACCGGTCGAGGTCCCCCAGCTCCTCCATGGTGGCGGCCGCCTCGGCCATGCCCAACGGATCCTGGCCCTGGAAGTTGTAGCGCTGGTCCCAGCCCATCCCCGGGAACATGCCCCGGAGTTGCTGGCCCAGCTGGTCCACCTGCCAGCGCAGGTCCATGTCGTCGAGCAGCTGTTCCGCGAGCTGCTGGATCTGCGCCCGCTGCTCGGGCGTCATGGACGCCAGCATCGCCTGCATCGCGGCCATGCGGCGGGCCAGCACCTCCAGCAGCTCGTCGAGGTTCTGCGGGTTCTCGGGGAAGAAGTCGCCGTAGCGCTGCATGAAGCCGTCGAAGTCCGGCTCCTCCCCCCGCGAGCGCTGGTCGAGCATGTGGTTGAGCTCGGCCAGCATGTCCTTCATCCGTGCCATGTCCTCGGGCGTCATCGACTCCACCGCGCCGGTCATGCGGTTGACGTACGAGTCGAGGACCTGCTGGCGGAGCCTCTCGACCAGCTCGTCGAAGCGGCGCTGGGCCTCGCCCGAGGCGAAGTCGTAGCTCTGGAGCTCCCGGACCATGCCCGCCAGGTCGGCCGGCAGCATCTCCAGCTGCATGTTGCGCTCGTCGGCGGCACCCTGCGCCGTCTCGGCCCGGCGCGGGTCGCCGCTGGCGCGGGCGTCCGTGACCTGGCGCTCGATCTCGGCCCGCTCGGTGTCGACGACCTGGCGGAGCTCCTCGGCGATCTCGTCGTACACGCCGCCGAGGTCGAACCGCTCCAGGCGCTCCTGGCGCTCGCGCCGGAGGCGATCGAGCAGGTCGCGGATCCCCTCGACCATCTGGCCCTGGCGGTCCCGGAACCCGGACTGCAGCAGCCGTCGGAGGGCGGCGTTGAGGTCGCCGTGGTAGAGCAGGTCGTCGGTCATCTGCTCGAGCACGGCGTCGGCATCGAGGTCGAAGCCGACCTGCGTGCCGTCCCAGCGGCTGTACCGGAACTGGGGGCGAGGCATTACTTCCCGCTCGTGCTGCTTCGCAGCGGGCCGCTCGGGCCTCGCTCGCTGCATTGCGGACGCTCGCTCATGGGCGGCCACCGTACCGGTCGAGGTTCGGGAACGCGTCGGCGGGACAGTAGGTTGGCGGGGCCCATGCAGGTCGAGATCTGGTCCGACGTGGTGTGCCCCTGGTGTTACGTCGGCACGCGGCGCTTCTCGGCTGCGCTGGAGCGGTTCGACGGCGACGTCGAGGTCGGCGTGGCGTATCGGGCGTTCGAGCTCGATCCCACCGTCCCGCCCGGCGGCATGGACCTCGCCGACTACCTCGCCCGCAAGTTCGGCGGGGCGGCGGCGCTCGACCGGGCGCACGACCGGCTCGCCCACGTCGGCGCCGACCTGGGCATCGACTTTCGCTGGGACGGCAAGCGGCGCGTGAACACCTTCGACGCCCATCGGCTGGCCGCCTGGGCCGAGGGCGCAGCCGGCGCCGGGGCGCGGGCCGCGCTCGAGCAGCGGCTGTTCCGGGCCTACTTCACCGAGAACCTCGACGTGGCCGACCATGGCGTACTGGCCGGGCTGGCGGCGGAGGTCGACTTGGACCCGGTCGCCGCGACCGAGGCGCTCGCCACGGGTGCCGGGGCCGACCAGGTGCGCGCCGAGGAGGCCAGGGCCACCGAGCTGGGGATCAGCGCGGTGCCGACGTTCGTGATCGAGGGCCGCTGGGCCATCCCCGGCGCGCAGGACGTCGACACGTTCGTCCAGGTGCTCCGCCGGGCGGCCGAGCGCATCGTGCCGCTGGCACCCCCTCCGTGAGCGACCGACCGTCCCCCTGGTGGGGCACGGGTGCCGCCGCGACCCAGTGTGAGGGCGCCGCCCCACAGTCCGACTGGGCGGGCTGGGAGGCCGAGGGGCGGGTGCCGCCGTCGCGTGACGGCAACGGATTTCGCACCCGGTACGCCGACGACTTCGCCCTGCTTGCCGAGCACGGGATCACGCACCACCGGCTCACGCTGGAGTGGGCGCGCCTCGAACCGGAGGAGGGCCGCTGGAACGAGGACGAGGTCGCCCACCTGCGCCGGGTGCTGGCGGCGGGCCGGGATGCGGGCGTGGCGGTGTGGGCGTGCCTGTTGCACGGCTCCGCGCCCGGCTGGTTCACCGACGATCGCCGGGGCTGGCTGGACGACAAGGCGGCCACCCTGACGTGGCCCCGCCACGTCGACCGCGTCGCCGAGGCGCTGGGCGACCTCGTAGCGGGGTGGCTGCCGATCCACGAGCCCGACCTCCAGGCCCGGCTGGGCTACGGCGAGGGCGCGTTCCCGCCCGGCCGCCGCAGCGAGGACGACGAGCGCGACGCGCTCGCCGTGCTGCGGACCGCGGAGGCCGAGGCCGCCCGCCTGCTCCGGACCGGGAGCGCGCCGGTGGCCGTGACCGCCCGGCCCGGTGAGCCCGGTGAGCCCGGTGGGGCCGACGACCTGTTGGTGGTCAGCGCCCCGGTGGACGGGCTGGAGACGCCGTTGGAGCAGGTCGCCGACGCCTTCCCGGACGCTGGGGTCGTGGTCGTGACCGGCGACCCGACCGGCGAGGGGCGCGTCCAGCCGGCGGTCGACACCGTCGCCGCCGCCCACCGTGACGGCGTGGGCCTGGTCGGCGCCTTCCACCTGCCGGCGGTCGACGGCTACGAGTGGCACCGAGGCTTCGACGCCCGGCTCGGCCTGTTCGATCGGGACCGCGCGCCGAAGGACGCGCTCGGGTCGCTGACTGAGCCGCGAGCCAAACCCGGTTGAGCGGCGTACGGATCGGAGCCCCGGCACTCGCTTCCGTACCGCAGTCGCCTCCTGCAGCGATGACACAAGCGAGTCGATGGAACGGCTGGGGAGGCAGAAATGCGCGGCTGGAAGGCGGCAGGCGCGACTCTGGGGCTGACCGCGATCCTCGTCGGCGGTGTCACAACGGGCCCGGCCGGGCCTGTGGCGGCCGATGGGGGTGACCTCGACCCCAGCTTCGGAACCGATGGAACGGTCAAAACCGATCCACTCGGCGCCGGCGACAACGATCGTACGTCGACGATCGCCGTCCAGGCGGACGGAAAGATCGTCGTCTCGACCGACCTGACGGGCAATGGGACGTTCAGCGGGCCGCTCGTCCGATACAACGCCGACGGCTCCCTCGACGAGACCTTCGGTGCCGGCGGCGTGGTCCGGACCAACTCCAGCGGGTGCGTCTTCTGCGGTGCCGACATGGCGCTGCAGGCCGACGGCAAGATCCTCGTCGCCGGCGCCGGGGTGCTGTCGTTCGCCCTCTTCTGGACGCCGACCGTGGCGCGCTTCAACCCCGACGGCACCGCCGACGCCAGTTTCGGCACCGGTGGCCTCGCGACCCTGTCGCCCCCCTTCTCGTTGGGTGCCGCAGACGCAGTCGCCGTGCAGCCCGATGGAAAGATCCTGATGTCGACATCGGGTGCACTGACCGTGTCACGGTTCAACCCGGACGGCAGTTCCGACACCTCCTGGGGAGTCGATGG
>Ga0081455_10002713_pt1 | contig 20900 bp, 18 predicted proteins | sample TabmetS3T2R1_FD_70207 | JGI IMG/M metagenome (GOLD analysis project Ga0081455, IMG submission 70207) | Tabebuia heterophylla rhizosphere microbial communities from the University of Puerto Rico - S3T2R1 | ecosystem: Host-associated > Plants > Roots > Rhizosphere ...
TCGGCTGGTAAGCTCTACATCGAGCCGAACGCGGAAGATGTCGAATCGGCAAAGCGGTTCCAAGTCGATCTCGCGAATCGCCGAAACGAAGAGTACGCGACGCGATACGAACCCGCCGTTTTCACTGATGGGCATCGCGTCGAGGTGGTGGGTAATATCGGGAAGGCAGTCGAAGCAACGGCCGCCGTCGAGGCTGGCGCCGAGGGCATCGGGCTGATGAGAACGGAATTTCTCTTCCTGGATCGGGATACCCCACCTTCCGAGGAGGAGCAGTTCGAAGCCTATACTGAGATGACCCGCGCCCTTAACGGTCTCCCGTTGATCTTGAGGACTCTGGACATCGGCGGAGACAAGATCGCCTCCTATATCTCACTGGCGAAAGAGGAGAACCCTTTCCTGGGTGTCCGTGGAATCCGACTCTGCCTGCGCCAGCCCGGAATCTTTCTGCCGCAATTGCGAGCCATTTATCGCGCGTCGACCACCGGGCCGATCAAGATCATGTTCCCCATGATCAGCACCCTGGAAGATCTTCATGAAGCCAAGCAAGTGGCGGAACAAGTCAGGCAGGAACTCGGAGTGCCTCCGGTAGAAATCGGCATCATGGTCGAGGTTCCTTCCACCGTCCTGATGGCCGCAGAATTTGCCAAGCACGTCGATTTCTTTTCCGTGGGAACGAACGACCTGACGCAATACACACTGGCCATGGACCGAATGCACGCGGCACTTGCCAAGAACGTGGATGGCCTCCATCCAGCCATCTTGCGGATGATCGATATGACTGTTCGCGCGGCCAAAGGTTCCGGCAAGTGGGTCGGCGTATGTGGTGGGGTTGCCGGTGATCCGCTCGGCGCGGCGATCCTCAGCGGTCTCGGCGTGACTGAATTGAGCATGAGCCTGCCAAGCATCGCCGCGGTCAAATCCTCGCTGCGAAAAATCAAGCTGAGCGAGGCGGAGAATTTGGCACGTCGGGCTCTCTCTTGCTCAACCGCTGCGGAAGTGCGGCAACTCAGCCACTGAGCAGCCATGTCCAGCACCCGGTACGATTGCCTTGCGATCACCTTGAACCCTGCCATCGATCGCACGATCACGATTCAGAATTTCACGGCAGGGAAGGTTAATCGGGTCCAAGGCGAATATTCGAATGCGGGAGGCAAAGGCGTAAATGTGGCCTCGTCACTCGCAGATGCGGGCCACCGAGTGGCCGTGACCGGCTTTCTTGGCCGAGAGAATGTCACCTTGTTTGAGCGGCTGTTCGCCCGTAAGCGCATTTCCGATTACTTCGTGCGTCTGGATGGCGAGACGCGCGTTGGGATCAAGATTACAGATCCTGTGCTCAAGGAGACCACCGATATCAATTTTCCAGGGGCGGAGCCGCTCCCCAGCGATCTGACTTCTCTCCGGACTACGATTGGGCAAATTGATGCGGAATGGTTCGTGATCGCCGGTAGCCTTCCTCCAGGTGTGGAAACAACAATCTACCGCGATCTGACCCAAGCATTAAAGGGGCAAGGTCGCAAAGTCGCATTGGACACGAGCGGAGAGACACTCAACCACGCGATCGAAGCGCTGCCTGCCTTCATTAAGCCCAACATTCATGAGCTTGAGGGGTTGGTCGGTCGGCAGCTCTCCAGCCGTGATGAGGTTGCGGCTGCGGCGCGCGAGCTGGTGGCCCCCGGCCCGAGCGGCCGGGGGAGCGGGGAGCATGTCTCGGGCCGGCGGCTGCGGGTCGTGTTCGGCTGCGGCGGCGATCGCGATGCGGCCAAGCGGCCGCTGATGGGAGAGGTGGCCTCCCGGCTCGCCGACGACGTGATCCTGACCTCGGACAACCCCCGCTCCGAGGACCCGCAGGCGATCATCGACGACATCCGGGCCGGGATCCCTCCCGGCGCGGGCGCCACGGTCGCCGTCGAGCCCGATCGGCGCGATGCGATCGAGCGGGCGGTGGCGGACGCCCAGCCGGGCGATGTCGTCGTGATCGCCGGTAAGGGCCACGAGACCACCCAGACGACCGGCGACACGGTCCGGCCGTTCGACGACCGTGAGGTGGCCCGCGCCGCCCTGGCGACAGTGGCCGCGCGGGGCCCGGGGGGTGGCGGGTGATCTCACTCCTGCTCGCTGGGGGCATCGCCCTGGGGCTCTCGCTCCTGGGCACGCGCTACCTGATCGACTGGCTGCGCGCGCACCAGGTCGGCCAGCCCATCCACGCCGACGTGCCGGACGGCCACACGCCGAAGGCGGGCACGCCCACGATGGGCGGCGTCGCCATCGTCGTCGCCGCCGTGCTCGGCTACGCGATCGCCCACATCCGTGGGGGGTTGGCCTTCACCCGCAGCGGCGTGCTGGTCATGCTGGCCATCGCCGGCGCCGCCGTGGTCGGGGCGATCGACGACTGGATCAAGGTCAGCAACGAGCGCAACCTCGGCCTGTCGATGCGGGCCAAGATGGGCGGCCTGCTCGTCGTGGCGGTCGGGTTCGCGATCGCCTGCGTCAGGTGGACCGATGTGGAGACCACGCTCAGCTTCACGCGCGCCACCGAGCCCGGCTGGCAGCTCGGCGAGGTGGGCTGGATCGTGCTGGCCGTGTTGCTGATCCTCGGCACCACCAATGCCGTCAACCTCACCGACGGCCTCGACGGCCTGGCGGCGGGGTCGTCGATCTACGCCTTCCTGACCATGACGGTGGTGGCGTTCTGGGCGTTCCGCCACCCGGACGTCTACGGGATCAACCACGCCCTCGACCTCGCAGTCGTCGCCGCCGCCATGACCGGAGGCATCACGGGCTTCCTGTGGTGGAACGCGCCGCCGGCACAGGTGTTCATGGGGGACACCGGGGCGCTCGCCATCGGGGCCGGGCTGGCGGTGCTGGCCCTCACGCTCAACGTCCAGCTGCTGCTCCCGATCGTCGGCGCGCTGTTCGTGTTCGAGACGCTGTCGGTGATCGTGCAGGTCGGCAGCTTCCGGCTCCTCGGGCGCCGCGTGCTGCGCATGGCGCCGGTGCATCACCACTTCGAGCTCGGGGGCTGGCCGGAGACCACCGTGATCGTGCGGTTCTGGATCCTGGCCATCATGTCCATGGCGGTCGCCCTGGGCATCTACTACGCCGACTTCGTCTCCATCGGAGTTCCTGACTGATGAGTCGTCCGCCCCGCCGGCGCGCGGATGACGCGTGGTTGCGAGGCGTCACGTGAAGGCGCTGGTCGTTGGCCTCGGGGTCACCGGTGTGGCGGTCGCCCGGGCGCTGATCGCGCACGGCCACGACGTGGTGGCCACCGACGACCGCCCCGGGCCGGCGGTCCACACCGCAGCGCGGGACCTGGGGCTCGACCTGGCCGAGGGCCCGACGGTCGACGAGCTGGCCGCCCTGGTGGCGGGGGCCGACGCCGTGCTGCCCGCCCCCGGGCTGCCGGCCCGCCATCCCGTGTTCGCGGCGGCGCGGGCGGCCGGCGTGCCGATCATGTCCGAGTTCGACCTGGCGGCATGGTGGGACGACCGGCCACTGCTCGCCATCACCGGCACAGACGGCAAGACCACGGTGACAACGCTGGTCCGGGACATGCTGGTGGCCTCCGGCCTGGCCGCCGTCGCGGTCGGCAACACGCCGGTGCCGCTGGTGGCTGCGATCGACGATCCGGACACGGACGTGTTCGTGGTGGAGGCGTCTTCCTTCCGCCTCGAGCACTCGCAGCGCTTCGCGCCCGCCGTGGGGACGTGGCTGAACTTCGCCCCCGACCACCTCGACAGCCATCCCGACATGGCGTCGTACGAGGCCGCCAAGGCCGGCATCTGGCGCGACCAGTCGGCGGACCAGGTGGCCGTGGGCAACGCCGACGACGCGGTCGTGGCCGGGCACCTGGCGGGAGCCCGGGCGCGGCGGGTGACGTTCGCGTTGGCGTCGGATGCCGACTTCCGGCTCGCCGGCCCTCCGGGCCCGGGCGGGCGGCTGATCGGTTCGGTGGCCGGCCGGGGCGAGGTCGAGATCGCACGGGTCGAGGACCTCGCGCGTGCGCTGCCGCACGACATCGCCAACGGGCTGGCGGCGGCGGCGACGGCGCTGGCCGGCGGCGCCAGCTTCGACGGCGTCCGTCGGGGCCTGCGCGAGTTCCGGGGCCTCCCCCACCGAGTCGTGCTGGTGGGCGAGGCTGGAGGGGTGCGGTTCTACGACGACTCGAAGGCGACGACGCCGCACGCCGCGGCGGCCGCCATCGCCGGCTTCGACTCGGTCGTGCTGATCGCCGGCGGCCGCAACAAGGGCCTCGACCTCGGGATGCTGGCCGGGTCGGCCGGTCCGGTCCGGGCCGTGGTGGCGATCGGGGAGGCGGCGCCCGAGGTGGCGGCGGCATTCGCCGGCGTTCGCCCGGTGACCCGCGCCGCGTCGATGGACGAGGCGGTCCGGACCGCCGTCGGCCTGGCCCGGCCCGGCGACGCCGTGCTGCTCTCCCCCGGCTGCGCCAGCTTCGACTGGTACGGCTCGTACGGGGAGCGTGGTGACGACTTCGCGCGCGCGGTCCGCGAGGTGGCCGGTGCCGCCGCCGCCCGGGGGCGGGGACCGGCATGAGCACCACGGTCGGCGAGCGGGGCCGCGACGGCGCCCGTGCCCGGCGGCGCCACCCGGCGACCCAGCCGCCGCGCGTGAGCGCCACCGGCTCGGGGATGTTCCTGGCCCTGGCGTTCCTGATCGCCGTGTTCAACCTGCTGGGCCTGGTGATGGTGATGTCGGCGTCGTCGGTCATCGCCCTCGACGAGTACGGGTCCTCGTGGTACTTCGTCACCCGGCAGGCGGCCTGGGCGGGCGTGGGTGCCGTCGCCCTGGTGCTGGTCGCCCGCACCGACTACCACCGTTGGCGTCGGCATGCCACGCCACTCCTGCTGGTGGCGCTCGGCTTCCTGCTCATCGTGCTGGTTCCCGGCGTGGGGGTGGGCGTCAACGGTGCCACCCGTTGGATCGGTGTGGGGTCGCTCACCTTCCAGCCCGCGGAGCTCGCCAAGTTCGCGCTGCTGGTCTGGGTGGCCGACCTGCTGGCCCGCCGCGCCGCGCTCATGCACAAGTCGCGGGCCACGCTGCGACCGGTCATCGTCGTGCTGGCCGTCATGGCGACCTTGCTGATGCTGCAGCCCAACCTCGGCACCACCATCGTGCTGGCCGCCATCGCCCTGACGCTGTGCTTCGTGGCGGGGGCGCCGCTCGGCCCCCTGACGACGTGGGCGACGATGGGCATCGGCGCCGCCACGGCGCTCGCCCTCGCCGCGCCCTACCGGCGGACCCGGATCCTCACGTTCCTCGACCCGTGGGCCGACCCCATGGACAAGGGCTACCAGAACATCCAGGCGCTCGTGGGTGTGGCGTCGGGAGGCTTCTTCGGCCGCGGGCTGGGCGCCAGCCGGGCCAAGTGGGGGTTCCTGCCCTACGCCCACACCGACTTCATCTTCGCCATCATCGGCGAGGAGCTCGGCCTGGTCGGCGCCGCGGTGGTGGTCGGATTGTTCGTGCTGCTGGTGATCATCGGCGTCCGCGTGGCGCTGCATGCGCCCGACCGGTTCGGGCTGCTCCTGGCGATGGGCGTGACGGCTTGGTTCGGCGTGCAGGCCTTCGTCAACATCGGTGCCGTGATCGGCATCCTCCCCATCACCGGCGTCCCGCTCCCGTTCGTCAGCGCCGGCGGCTCGTCGCTCCTGTTCACGATGGCCGCGGGCGGGCTGCTGCTGTCGGTCGCACGGCAGGCGCGCGCCAGCGGCCTGCCGCCGCGCGCCCCGGCCCAGGGTCATCGCTGATGCGACGCGGCCGCCACGTCCAGGGGACCTTCTCGCTCATTGCGGGGGGCGGCACCGCGGGCCACGTGCAGCCCGCCGTCGCCATCGCCCGGGCGCTGGTCGCCCGGGGGCACCCCTCGGCCTCGATCGAGCTCGTGGGCAGCGAGCGCGGCATCGAGACCCGGCTGGTTCCTGCGGCTGGGTTCGAGCTGACCACGCTCCCCGGCCGGGGCTTCGAGCGCCGGCTGAGCCTCCGGAACCTGCGCTCCGCGTTCTCGCTGCTGGTGGCCTTCGGCCGCGCGTGGCGCCTCGTGGGCCGCCGCAAGCCCCGGGTGGTCGTGTCGGTCGGCGGCTACGCCAGCGTGCCCTGCGCGCTCGCCGCCGTCCTGCGACGCGTGCCGATCGTGGTCGCCGAGCAGAACGCCGCCCCGGGGGCCGCCAACCGGCTCGTCGCCCGGTTCGCCAAGGCCTGTGCGGTCTCGTTCGAGGGCACGCCCCTGCCCCGGGCGGTGGTGACCGGCAACCCGGTGCGGCCCGAGGTGCTGGCCATCGACCGGGCGCGCGACGCGGCGTCCGCCCGGACCAAGCTCGACGTCGATCCCGACCGGCGGGTGGTGCTCGTCTTCGGGGGATCGCTGGGCGCCCTGCGGATCAACCGGGCCGCGCTGGACGCCGCGCGGCGTTGGGCGGCGCGTGCCGACCTCCACGTGCGCCACGTGATCGGGACGCGTGACTGGGCCGAGATCACCGCGGGCGGCCCGCCCGTTCCAGCGGATGGCCCGCTCCGGTACCAGGCCGTCGAGTACGACGACGACATGCCGACGTCGCTGGCGGCGGCGGACGTCGCGGTCTGTCGCTCGGGGGCCAGCACGAGTTTCGAGCTGCTGGCCGTCGGCCTGCCGGCCGTGCTGGTGCCGTCGCCGTTCGTGACCGCCGACCACCAGACGGCCAACGCCCGTCACATCGAACGCGCCGGCGCGGCGGTCGTGGTGCCGGACGCCGAGCTCGACGGCGAGCGCCTGGCCGTCGAGGTCGACGCCCTGCTGGCCGATCCCGCCCGGCTCGAGCGGATGGGGGCGGCGGGGCGGGCCGCGGCGCGGCCCGACGCCGCCGATGCCATCGCCGCGCTGGTGGAGGAGCACGCACGTGCCTGAGCCACGCCCGGCCGCGGGGGAGCCGGACCGCTCGGAGCTCGACCTCGGCCGACCCCGGCGCCTCCACGTCTGCAACGTCGGCGGCGCGGGCATGAGCGCCGTCGCCACGCTGCTGGTGGAGATGGGCCACCGCGTCAGCGGGCACGACCCGGCGGAGGCGACGCCGTTCCTCCCGATGCTCGTCGATAGCGGCGTCTCCGTGACCACTGGTCCCCGTGACCCCGGCACGCTGGACGAGGACGTCGAGGCGGTGATCGTGTCCACGGCCACGCCGCCCGACGACGCGGACGTCGTCGCCGCCCGGGCCCGCGGCGTCCCGGTGTTCCATCGCTCGGCGGCCCTCGGCGCGATCTGCGCCCAGCGGACGACCGTCGCGGTGGCGGGCACCCACGGCAAGACCACCACGTCGGCGCTGCTGGCTGCGATCCTCGCCGGCGCGGGTCGGGAGCCGGGCTATGTGGTGGGGGCGACGATCCCGCAGTTCGGTCGCAGCGCCGCGTGGGGCGGCGGGGGCCCGCTGGTGGTCGAGGCCGACGAGAGCGACGGTACCTTCCTCGCCCTCGGGGCGCACGCCGGGATCGTGAGCAATGTGGAGCCCGACCACCTGGAGAACTGGGGTGGCGAGCCGGCGCTCCGCCAGGGCTTCGAGCGGTTCGTGGCCGGGCTCGACGGCCCGGCCGTGCTCTGCATCGACGACCCGGGCGCGGCCGCGCTCGTGCCCCATGCGCGGGAGCCGGTCACCTACGGCAGCGCCGCCGATGCCGAGTACCGGGTGGGGGAGGTCGAGCCCGAGGGAACGGGCGTCCGGTTCGTCCTCGACCATGCGCCGTCCGGCGAGAGCGTCGGCGTCGTCGTTCCCGCAGCGCCCGGGGCGCACAACGCGGCCAATGCCGCCGGGGCACTGGCCGCCGCCCATCGGCTCGGGGTCCCGCTCGCCGAGGGGTCGGCGGCGCTGGCCGGGTTCGAGGGCGTGGCGCGGCGCTTCGAGCGCCGCGGCGAGGCCAAGGGCGTCACCGTGGTCGACGACTATGCCCACCTGCCGACCGAGGTGGCCGCGGCGCTGGCGGCCGCCGCGACCGGCGGCTGGCGGCGGATCGTGGCGGTGTTCCAGCCCCACCGCTACAGCCGCACCGAGGCCCTGTGGCGGGATTTTGCGCACGCGTTCCGCGACGCCGACGTGCTGGCGGTCACCGACGTCTACGCCGCCGGCGAGGCGCCGCGGCCCGGCGTCTCGGGCAAGCTCGTGGTCGACGCCGTGCTGGAGGCCGACCCCTGGGCCCTCGTCGCGTGGCTGCCCCGGCTCGACGACGTGCTGGCCTGGCTGCGCGGGGTCCTGCGGCCGGGCGACCTGTGCCTCACCCTGGGGGCGGGCGACCTCACCACGCTCGCGCCCCGCATCCTGGCGATGCTCGAGGACCGCCGATGATCGGGCCGGCAGGGCGCTCGACCCGAGGCAATAGCGAACGGCGGCGTGAGGTCGAGGCACTAGCGAACGGAAACAGTTCGTCATTGCCTCGCGCTCGCTGCACCGTTCGTCATTGCCTCGGCTGCGGGGCGGCGGGAGCGGGGGTGCGGTCGCCATGAATCGGGCAGACGACAGCGACGACAGGGTCGAGCGGGCGGCGGAGCTGCTCGACGGCCTGGCGAGGCGGGATGTTCCCCTGGGGCCGCTCACCACCTACCGCGTCGGGGGTGCGGCCGCCCTCTTCGTCGAGGCGTCGTCCCCGGACGACCTCGACCGGGTGGCCGGCGCCGTGGCCGCGACCGGCCTGCCCACGCTGGTGGTGGGCAAGGGCTCGAACCTCCTGGTGGCGGACGCCGGGTTCCCGGGGATCGCCGTGGTGCTCGGGGCCGCCTTTGCGGAGCTCACCGTCGACGGCACCCGGGTCGACGCGGGCGGGGCCGTGGCGCTCCCGGTGGCGGCGCGGCGCACGGTTCGTGCCGGGCTCACGGGCTTCGAGTGGGCGGTCGGGGTGCCCGGGTCGATCGGCGGTGCGGTGCGCATGAACGCCGGCGGCCACGGATCCGACATGGCGGCGTCGTTGGTCGAGGCACGCATGGTCGACCTGACGGACCCGGGGTCCGACACGGTGGTGCCCGCGGCGCAACTCGAGCTCGGCTACCGGCGCTCCGCGGTCGGGCCGAGTCAGGTGGTCGTGTCGGCGTCCCTGGGGCTGCGGCCGGGCGACCGGGCGGCGGGGGAGCGCGAGATCGCCGAGATCGTCGCCTGGCGGCGCGCCAACCAGCCCGGCGGCCAGAACGCCGGATCGGTCTTCACCAACCCCCCCGACGACTCGGCCGGCCGCCTGATCGACGCCGCGGGGTGCAAGGGCCTGCGCCTGGGGTCCGCCGAGGTGTCGACCAAGCACGCCAACTTCTTCCAGGCCGACGCCGGCGGGTCGGCGGATGACGTCCGCGCGCTGATGGCGGTCGTACGCCGACGCGTGCGGGAGCAGTCCGGGGTCGACCTCCACCCCGAGACCCGGATGGTGGGCTTCGACAACTCTCAACCTCTACCTCTACTCGAGGTTGACAGTTGATGGGGACGGCGAAGGTGAGCTCGGCGGTCCGTGTGCATCCCCGGATGCGGTCGCGCCGCGTCGCCGTGCGCCGTGACCAGCGCAAACGCCGGCTCAAGCGGGCGGCGATCGCGCTCGGCGCGGTCGCCGCGCTGGTGGCCGCCGCAGCCGCCACGCAGACGGCGCTGCTCGACGTCGACCGGGTGCAGATCGACGGAGGCGCCCACACGTCCGCCGCCGACGTGCGCCGGGTCGCCCGGATCGGGGTCGGCGACGCCATGATCGCCGTCGACTCCGACAGGGTGGCCGGCCGGATCGAGGACCTGCCCTGGGTGGCGCACGCGGAGGTCGCCCGGCGCTGGCCGGGGACGATCGAGATCCAGGTCACCGAGCGCCAGCCCCTGGCGACGATCGGCCTGAGCGAGGGCCGGGTGGCGGTGGTCGACGGCGACGGGCGGGTCCTCGAGGCAACCGACCGTCCACCCTCCGGACTCCCGCAGGTCACCGGCGTCGGCGGCCGCGTGGCCGCGGGCGACCGGCTGGGGCGCGCGCCCCGGGACGCCCTGGCCGTCCTGCGCGCGCTGGGTGAGCGCCTGCCCGGTGCGGTGACCACGGTCTCGTCGGACCTCGATGCGACCCTGGCCTCCGGGGGGGAGATCCGCTTCGGGAGCACCGCCGACCTCGACGACAAGATCGTGGCGGTCGAGACCGTTCTCACCCAGGTCGACACGGCCTGCCTCGAGCTGCTCGATGTCCGAGTTCCGGGAAGTCCGGCCTTGACCCGTCACCAGAGGTGTTCGTAGGCTGCGAGAACAACCAGAGGTTTAGGAAAAGTATCGACCTCCACTTGAGGCTGAGGCCGGTGCCGGTGGGGCTGCGGGCCTTTGGTACTTTCTCTAACCCTGCTCGGGAGCAATGGCGGTCTCGAGCCGGACAAATTCTCCCCGGTGACCCTCGAAGGTGGAGGTGGGACGACCCATGGCCGGCAATCCACAGAACTACTTGGCCGTGATCAAAGTGGTCGGGATCGGGGGTGGTGGCGTCAATGCGGTGAACCGGATGATCGACGCCGGGCTGAAAGGCGTGGAGTTCATCGCCATCAACACCGACGCGCAGGCGCTGCTGATGAGCGACGCGGACGCCAAGCTCGACATCGGTCGGGAGTTGACGCGGGGCCTCGGGGCGGGCAGCGATCCCGACGTCGGCCGGCAGGCTGCGGAGGAGCACAGCGACGAGATCGAGGAGATCCTCAAGGGCGCCGACATGGTGTTCATCACCGCCGGCAAGGGGGGTGGCACCGGCACGGGGGGCGCGCCGGTGGTGGCCGAGATCGCCAAGAGCATCGGGGCGCTCACGATCGGCGTGGTGACCCGGCCCTTCTCGTTCGAGGGCAGGCGCCGCGCGGTGCAGGCGGAGCAGGGGATCCAGCACCTCAAGGAGAAGGTCGACACCCTCATCGTGATCCCCAACGACCGGCTGCTGACGGTGTCCAACGAGAAGACGTCGATGGTCAACGCGTTCAAGATGGCCGACGAGGTGCTGCTCCAGGGCGTGCAGGGCATCACCGACCTCATCACCACGCCGGGGCTCATCAACACCGACTTCGCCGACGTCAAGATGATCATGAGCAACGCCGGCTCGGCGCTCATGGGAATCGGCTACGGCTCGGGCGAGGGCCGCGCCCTGCAGGCCTCGCGCAATGCGATCTCCAGCCCGCTGCTGGAGGCCTCGATCGAGGGCGCCCGCGGCATCCTGCTGACCATCGCCGGCGGCAGCGACCTGGGCCTGTTCGAGGTGAACGAGGCCGCCGAGGTGATCCACGGCGTCGCCCATCCCGACGCCAACATCATCTTCGGCTCGATCATCGACGACGAGATGGGCGACGAGGTGCGGGTGACGGTCATCGCCGCTGGGTTCGACCGCTGGGACGACACCGGCAAGGGCGCGGTGCGGGTGCGGAGCGCCAACGGATCCGACACCTCGAGGGCGTCGTTCGACGACACCACCGGGCCGCTGGGCTCGGCCTCGTCGTCGCTCGACGGCCTCGACCTCGACAGCGACGACGAGTTCGACGTCCCGTCGTTCCTCAAGTAGCCGGCGGGATCCTCGGTGGGTGCGCGGGCGCCGGCTGTGGGGGCGCCGATGTCCCTGGCGTGGGCCTTGCCGTCGGGGGCCACCGCCCGCATCGTGTTCAGCCGTGCCGCCGACGGTGACTTCGCCGTCGGGCAGCCCGCGGGCGCCCTGGCGGCGCGCCGGGAGGCGCTGGTGCCGCTGCCGTGGACGTGGCTCGATCAGGTCCACGGTGACCGGGTCGTGGTCGTCGACGAGCCCGGCGCGCAGGCGGGCGCCCACGCCGACGCCGCGGTGACCGCTCGCACGGGCGCGGCGCTGGCCATCCAGACCGCCGACTGCGCGCCGGTGGCGCTCGTCGCCGACGAGGGCGTGGTGGCCGCCGTCCACGTCGGCTGGCGCGGCCTGGTGGGCGGTGTCGTCGAACGAGCGGTCGAGGCGGTGCACCGCGCGGGCGGCGGCGGCCTACGGGCCGTGGTCGGCCCGTGCATCCATGCGTGTTGCTATGAGTTCGGTGCCGGCGACCTCGACCGGGTCGCGGCCCGGTACGGCGACGGCGTGCGGGCGACGACGCGGTCGGGCCGGCCCGCCCTCGACCTGCCCGCCGCGGTCACCGCGGCGCTGTCGGCGGAGTCGGCGATCACGAGCGCGGCGGCGCCCACCGGCTCGAGCTGCACCGCCTGCGGCACGCCGCCGATGTTCTCGTACCGGGCCCGGGGCGACACCGCCCGCCAGGCGATGGTGGTCTGGCTCGAGGACACGACCGGGGGGCCCGCGACCCGGTGAGCACGGCCCCGGCGATCGACCTCCCCGCCCGGGTGGCGGCCGTGCGGGACCGAATCGCCGCTGCGGGCGCCGATCCGGCGGCCGTGCGCCTGGTTGCGGTCACCAAGGGCTTCGACGCCGGTGTCGTGCGGGAGGCCCTGGACGCCGGGCTCGAGGACATCGGCGAGAGCTACGTGCAGGAGCTGGTGGGCAAGGCCAAGGAGCTCGGCACGCACAGCCGCGATCGGGAACTGCGCTGGCACTTCGTCGGTCGGCTGCAGCGCAACAAGGTGCGCAAGGCCGCGCCGATCGTGTCGCTCTGGCACAGCGTCGACCGCCTCGCGGTGGGGGCGGAGATCGCACGCTGGGCACCCGGCGCCGCCGTGCTGGCTCAGGTCAACGCTTCCGGCGAGGCCAGCAAGGCCGGGTGCGAGCCCTCGATGGCGCCGGCGCTGGTCGACGGCCTGATCGACCTCGGCCTGGACGTGCGCGGGCTCATGACGATCGCTCCCGCCGGACCCGCCGACGCCGCCCGGCCGGCGTTCCGGGCCCTGCGCGAGCTCGCGCAGCGGCTGGGCCTGGGGGAGCTGTCGATGGGAATGTCCGACGATCTCGAGGTCGCGGTGCAGGAGGGGGCCACGATGGTCCGCGTCGGCCGTGACCTTTTCGGTCCGCGTCCTGATCAGGCGGGGGCGCGAGACTAGTCACCAGATACGGCCGTGGAGGACTCATGGCATCGATGTGGCGCAAGGCGATGCTCTACCTGGGGCTGGGCCCCGACGACGAGTACGACGACTTCGCCGTGACGGGCGAGCACCAGGGGGCGCCGCACTCGTCCCCGTCCCGCGCGTCGGGGCGTCGGGGCGGTTCGGTGCAGCGGGACCCGGAGCCCTCGGGATCGGTGCGCACCCTCGCGCCCGGCCGCCACGACGACCGCAACGGCAACGGCCACACCCACGCGGGCGGTGAGGATCCGACCGGTGGCGCCTCGTCCGGACGCGAGCACGGCGCGGCCCGCCGTGCGCACGACGGCGATCGCACGGGACGCGGTCGCGGCGGGATCGTCAGGTCGATGGCGGCCGGCACCACCAAGCCCTTCGTCGTCGGGCCGACGTCGTTCAACGACGCGCAGGATGTGGCCGACAAGTTCAAGGTCAACGTGCCGGTGATCCTCAACCTGCAGGGCGTCGACCGCGACCTCTCCCGTCGCATCATCGACTTCGCCAGCGGCCTCTGCTACGGCCTCGGGGGCCAGATGGAGCGGGTAGCGAACCAGGTCTATCTTCTGACGCCGAACGACGTCGAAGTCTCGCCCGAGGAGAGGCGCCGCCTCCGCGAGCGGGGCTACGAAGCCTGACCTTCCAGCCTCGAACCGCCCGCCCTCGCTAGCACCGCCGGAGCCACACGACCCGTGATCATCGTCTGCATCGCGATCCAGCTCTACATGCTGGTCATCTTCGTTCGGATCATCATGAGCTGGTTCCTGCCCACGCCCGGCACGACCTACGCCCAGATCTACGACGTCTTCTACCGGCTGACCGAGCCGGTGCTCGCGCCCATCCGCTCGATGTTGCCGCCGATCCGCATGGGGGTGGCGGCGCTCGACCTGTCGCCGATCATCGTGTTCCTGGTGGGCCAGATCGTGTACCGGGCGATCTGCTAGGGGGCGGCGCGCGGCACTTCAGTTGGCCTTGACCCGGTTCGTTACTCTGTCGCGCCATGGAACTGACCCCTCAGACGCTTCACGCTGTCGAGTTCCGGGAGGCACGGCGCGGCGGCTACAACACCCGCGACGTCGACGACTTCCTGGAGCGGGTGGCCGCGGGCGTCGGGCACCTGCACGAGCGCCTGCGCGAGGTCGGCGCCAGGGCCGAGACCGCCGAGGCCCGGCTGGTCGATGCCCAGCGGCAGCTCGACGAGGTCCAGCGCCGCGGGCCAGCCGCGGCGGCGGCGACGGCTGGGACCCCATCGGTCGGCCCCAGCGAGACCGACGACACCCTCCGGCGCACGCTGGTGCTGGCGCAGCGCACCGCCGACGCCACCATCAAGGAAGCCAAGCAGGAGGCCAACCGCCTGATCGACGAGGCCCGGGCCGAAGCCAGCCGCACCCGGATGTCGGCCGAGGACGACGCGCGGCGGGGTGCCGACCAAGCGCGGGTATCCGTCGAGGCCGAGCTCGACGGCCTGATCGACCAGCGCGAGGCGCTCCGGTCCGACGTCGACGTGCTGACTCGCCACATCGACGACCAGCGCGAGCGCATCCGCACGGGCATCAGTGAGCTGCGCAGGATCGTCGACGACGAGGGCCAGCTGTCCACGGACCCGGTCCCCGGCCTCGCGGACATCGACCGTCCCGGGCCGCCGCCGCTGCCCAGCCGGGCGGCGTACGGGTCTCGCGGCTCGGCGCCGCCCGACCCCGCCGGCGACCCGGGGTCGCCCTACGGCGCCGGCAACCCGAGCCCGCACGTCGCGGCCCTCCAGGAGGCCCCGTCCGACAACGGCCCGTGGAGCCAGCCGATGCCGTTCACGTCGCCGGGCGACGCGCATCGCCTCGGCGGCGGGGCCGGGGAACGCGCGGGGTGGCTGCCGTCCGAGCTGCGAACGTCGCCGGGTGACGAGCCGCCGCCCCCAGCAGCGCCGGCGGCGACACCTGTGGCCGACGAGCCGCCGGCCGCCGGCGCCGAGCCCGGTCGAGCTGGGGTCGCGCAACGCCTCGACGTAGCCCGCGTGGGTCTGCCGCACCCAGCCCTGCAGCTCGGCGCGGCGCGGCGCGAGCCACCGCACGTAGGCCGCTGTCAGCGCCGCCCTGGCCATCGCCAGCGCGTCCGTGCTCAGCTCCTGCAGCACCGGCAGCGTCAGATCCCCCTCGCGCACCGGCACGTACATCGCCCGTTGCTCCGCGCTGGCCGAGCTGGCGCCGTCCTCGGCTGAGACCAGGAGCGCCGAGTTGGGCCGGTGCGTCCGGCGCAGGCCGCCCTCGCGCCGCTGCCGTACCTTGCCCGCGCGGTTGTACTGCGACCGGAATAGCGCGTTCAGCCGCTGCGCCGCCCGCTCCGGCCCGCGGTCCGGAGCCACGTCGTCAGCGAACAGCACCATGTCGCCGAGCCGGTATCGCAGCTCCTCCAGGCCCGGGCCGGTGCCGGCGTCCTCGCCGGCGCCGACCGGTGTGTTGTCGTGGCGGGCCGCTGGCGCGTGATGCTGTACCGCGACCGCGGCCACGCTCGTCTTGCCGTGCCCCGGCGTGCCGATCGGCGTGACGACGGTCTGGCAGTACGCCAGCGGCGACCGGTACATCAGGCCGAGCAACGGCGCGCCGATCCGCGCCGGAACCCGGTCGAGCACCATCAGGGACGCACGGACCGCGGCGGCCAGCTCGGTCGAGCCCACCGCCGGCGGCGCCGGCAGTCCGTACATCTCCAGCTCGGCCGGCAGCTCCCCGTCCACCCGGACACCCGGCACGACGCCGCCGGCGCCGATCGCCCCGCCGGCGTGGACGAACACCCAGCCGTGACCCGGCACGTCGCGCCAGCCGAGCGCGGCGTGTTCGGTCACGACCTCGACCGGCCCCGACGTCGCCTGAATCGCGTTGACCACATCGGACCTGCCCTGCCAGGTCCGCCGGACCTGAACCTCCCACGGCAGGTCCCCCACCCAGGCCAGCGACAGAAAGTCCTCCCACCGGACCCCCGGCAGCTCCGCCGTCTCGCCGGCGCGCTCGGCGACCAGGTCGACGTGCGTCACCCGGAGCCGGCCGCCGTCGCCGAGGTCGAGCCGCACCCGCCGGGCCAGCCGCACCCGGCAGTTCAGCACCTCCCGGGCCGTGCGGACGAAGTCGTTGCCGCGCTTGACCCACGACACCTTCACGAGTGAGTCGCCGTCCACCGCGAACACGTCCCGCTGCACACGGGGTAGCCCGCCCTCGTCGGCGCCTCCGCCGCCACCGCCCGGGCCGCCACCACCCGGGCCAGACGAGTCCGGGTCGCCAGTGCTGGCGGAGCGGCGGCGGCGCTGGCCGAGATCCACGACCGCGGCCGACGATTCCGCGGAATCGTCGGCCGCCGGCTCGGCCGGCTCCGGCGCCGCGGTCACGTCGAGCAGTGGCGCCGGGACCGGGATCAGCTCGGCCAGGGTCCGGCCGGCGGCCAGGTGGTCGGCCATGTCCTTGCCGGCGCTCGCCTGCACAACGTCGACCGATACGGCCACAGTCGCCAGATCCCGGGCGATGTAGCCGGCGAACGCGTACCCGGCTTCGTCCCGGTCCGCCACGACCACCACACGAGCGCCGGCCAGCGCGGCAGTGTGCTCCGGTCGCCACTTCCGGCCTGCGTCCTCATCCGGCGTCTTGGTCGCGCCATGCGGCGAACAGGTCGCCACGACTCCGAGCCCGGCCGCCGCGTCCGCGTCCTTCTCGCCCTCGACGACGTACACCAGCTCGCCGGCGCCGGCCGCGGCGAGCACCTCCGGCAGCCGGTACAGCGGAGCCCGGTCCGGGCCGCCCCACACCCACCGGCCCCGCTCGTCCGGGCGCGACCAGCCGAACGACTTCGGCTCGTACCGCAGCTTCCGACCCAGCAGCACCCCGTGCTCGTCGCAGTAGTCGTACCGCGCCACCACACGACGGCGCCCGCTTGCGCCCTGCTCGGCGGGTGCGGAGCTACGTACCTGCGCACCGGTCGGCCGCGGCGCCGGCCGGCGGGCGGGGCGGCTCCGCGGCGCGGCCGGCCGCGGCTTGTCGGGCCGGCGCGGCGGCTCGTCGTACAGGTCGGAGAAGGTCAGGCCGAGCGCCGCCAGCACGTCATCGGTCGCGCAGCCCGCGTGGCAGGTCAGCACCACGCCAGTACCGCCGCGGTTCAGCGACTTCCAGTCCGCACCGAGCGACGGCGTCGAGTCCTCGTGGGCCGGGCACAGCGCCGTGACGCGGTCCCCGCGCTGGCGCGGCCGGCAGTCCCGGCCCTCCAACGCGTCGAGCACGCGGATCAACGCGACACGCTGATCTCTTGCGCGCTCGGGGGGCAGCGCGGACGTCACGTGCTAGCCTCCCGTTCGGGACAAGGGCGGGGCGCCACGCCTCGCTGTTGGGACAAAACGACAAGCGCTTTGAACGGAGCCGGACCCGCGAGCTGCCAACTCGCCGCCGGTGTCAGACCTCGAACCCGGGACCGCTGCCAACGGCCCGGGTTCTTCGTTTGCTACGTCACGGTGCGTCCTTTCGGCGGCCGGAAGATCGACGTAGAGCCTGCCAGCCCTTGCGGCCGAACCGTGGGACGACGGACCGTTCGACCGGTCGTGTCTCGTTCCCGCCATCCGGCCGCCGGCCCGCCCCGGACGTACACGCTGAGTGGTGCGCAGGCTGCGCGTGTGCGCTGCGCCGGCGCCGGCGCGCGGCCGATGCGCGAGGCCCTCATTAGGGCGGACAGGGAGTCCGCACGGTGCGGTGCGCGCGCACAGTGCGGACCCCTGCCGGCTACGCCGCGTCACCCGGGCGGCTGTCGAACGGCGACCGGATCAGCGCGTAGTAGCCGAACTTCTCGGGCATCTCGCCGATCGCCCGGGCCGCGAGCAACTCGTCCCGCTCCCGGTAGAACCAGCGTCGGCCGTCGCCCCGGACCCGCAGCCAGATGTGTGACAGGTCGGCCGGCTTGAACTCCGTCCGGCCCTCCCGCACCCACGCGTCGAGCTGCCGATGCAGCTGCGCCCGGCCCTCCTCGGTCGAGATCCGGTCCGGGGCCGAGTCGTCCCGGCCGATCGGCAGCGCCGGCTCGTCCGGGTCTGGTTCCGGGATCGGGTCGTCCAGGCCAACCCCGGCGTACGGGGCGTCCGGCTCCGGGTTCGCGCCGGCGACCTGGCCGAGCATCTCCGTCAGCTCCGCGACCTCACGCGCGACCTGCTCAGCGTCCATGTCCAGGATCTCCTCGTCAGGCGGGCCGGCCGGCGGAGGCGCCGGCGGGGCGATGACCGTGCCTGCCGGCCGCGGAGCCGGCAGCGGCGAACTGGGCGCCGGCGCGGGCCGCTCCGGCGCCTCTCCCTCGCCGTCGTCGAGCGCCGCCGGCGTGGTGTAGACGGTCCGAGCCGCGTACGCCGAGCCGGCCGCAGCCGCCGTCACTAGGTCGCACGGCTGCCGGTACGGCTCTGCCGCGGTTACCGCGTCAGCGAGGCGCCGCGGGTCCGCGTGGACCCACCGCATGACCATCGGCCACAGCTCCTCCGGCGCGCCCATGCCCGCCAGGTAGGCGTAGCCCGGCTTGTTGGCGCCCCACTCCGGCACCGCGCCGGCCTCGACCACCGACGACGGCAGCACGAACGCGGCGTCGCTGGCGTCCGTCACGCCGAAGCACGTCGACGAGCCGTGTAGCGCCCTGGCATTAGTCGAGATGTTCGTGTGCGTGGCTCGCTGCAGGCTCGTCACGATCCACACGCCGGCGGACCGTGCTGTCCGCAGAAGCCGGTCGTATTCCGCGGAATCGGCCGCGAAGTCCGCCGCCTCTTCCAGCAGGATCACGAGGAAGTTCAGCCCGCAACCCAGCGTCCACATCCCGCGAGGAAGCCGGTTCGTCCGGGCGCGAATAACCGCCGGTAGGAGCTTGAAGAATTGGCGGGCCTTTTCTTCGTCGGTAATCAGCCAGTCGATACCGTGCCGGATGCAGCCGAGCGTCTGCATTCCCTTTGAGCAGTCGACCGCCCACACCGTCACGTCCCGCCGCGTCAGCAGATCCGCGATAACAGTGCGGATCGACTCGCTTTTGCCAGCGCCAGACGTGCCCGCGGCGAGCAGGTGGGTAATCGGCTTGTCGGTGAGGATCTGCAGCCGAACGTCCTCGCCGTTCTCATACCGGCCCGCGGGGATCGGCCAGTCAGCGATCGAGTAGCCCAGTGCGGACGGCCCCGACCACGGCACGCCGGCCTTCAACACGTCGGCCGCGGTCACCCGCAGCGTGATGTCGCTGACGTCCTCCGGGTTGGCGCTGGCCGTCATCCGGCCCTGGCCGACGTGCAGCGCCGACGCCATCGCCGGCAGCCGGCGCTGCAGCTCGTCGACGGTCGCCCCGTCCTTCGCCTGGATCTGCGCCGTCACCACGCCCCGGCCGTTGCCCGCGGCCGACTCCAGGGCGTACCGCTCCAGCTTCAGCTCCTTCGCCAGCCGGCCCCACTTGCCGCCCTCGCCGGCCTCGTCCGGCTCGTTCGCGTTCGACTGGCCGACGAGGTTCCGCACGTTGACCGCGAGGCTCAGCGCCGCGCCGAGGATGACCCAGCCCTTCAACACGGCACCGGTCACGCCGACAACCAGGCCGACCGTGGCGCCCGCCGCCACCGCAGCCGTCACCGCGGTGTAGAGCTGGTGGCGGATGCGGAGCCGGCGCGACGCATTGCCGGCCGGCTCCGTCAGCCGGTACGCCAGGATCGTCAGCGCGGCGCCGGCGCCGGCGAACGCCAGCGCCACGAACGGCGTCGACGTCGGGTCCGACCCCCACGCCAGGTGCGCCAGCTCGGTCCCGACCCCGGCCAAAGCCGACAGGAACCACGGCACCAGGTAGCTACCCGCCTTCACCGCGACCAGGGCGAACACCTCGCCCGCCGTGCGGTACGTGGTGTGCCCACCCCCGAAAAAGGAGCCGGACCGTGCCATCGTGGTTACCTCACTCCTCGATTCGGAACTTGCTGGCCTTGCCCCTTGCCGCCGCCGCGCGCGCGTCGTGCTCCGGCTTCACGAAATGCCGCTGAAAGGCGCGCTCCATGCGGATAGCACCCACGCCGAGGACCTTCACGCCCTCCGCGGCGACCTTCATGTGCGCAGCTACGATCTTCGCCCGCACCTTGTTGCCGACGCCGAACTCGAACCAACGCCCGCGGTACTCCGACAGGGTCGCCTGAATGACTTCCGCGTCCATGCTCGTCCGCAGGTACACCTCCTGCGCGAACCGCCGTACGAGTTGCGCGTACCGCGTGATGTCCTTGTCCGTCGTGAATTCGTGGATTTTCTCGATTTCGGCGGCGACCGTGACCAGATTCCCCATTGCTATTCCCCCTCGGATTCGTAGTTGTCGTATTCGGAGTCTTCGAACGGATTAGGAATTGCCGACCACCAGGGCCGGATATCGACCGCGGTCACGCCCTCGGCCAGACCCTCGCCGGCCCGGTCGACCAGCGCCAGCGCCGCGTACAGCCGCGCCGTCCGCGCCAGCGCGTACGCCCCGGACAGCGACCACACGGAGACCACAGCCGACACCACAGCGGCCACAGCCGGGCCGGCCAGCGCCAGCGCGCCGCACACCACGTCCGCCGCCCACACCAGCCGGCCCCGGTCCGCCAGCCGCGCCATCAGACGGTCCGCCTCTTCAGCCGCCGGCGCTCCCGCTCCGACATGCCGCCCCAGATGCCGAACCGCTCGTCGTGCTCGAGCGCGTACTCCAGGCACTCCGACCGCACCGGGCAGCGCAGGCAGATCGACTTCGCGTCCCGGGTCGAGCCGCCCTTCTCCGGGAAGAACGCGTCCGGGTCCGTCTGCGCGCACAGCCCCCGGTCCTGCCACGGCTCCGGCTCGGCCAGCGCCGCCGCCGTCACCGCCGCCACGTCCGCCAGCGATACCAGGGCAGTCACGCCGGCTCCCCGTAGCCCTCGTAGATCGCCAGCAGGCCGCCGAGCTGGCC